>Ga0099364_10001531_pt1 | contig 37772 bp, 30 predicted proteins | sample TergutTh196P3_FD_73070 | JGI IMG/M metagenome (GOLD analysis project Ga0099364, IMG submission 73070) | Microcerotermes parvus P3 segment gut microbial communities from Pointe-Noire, Republic of the Congo - Th196 P3 | ecosystem: Host-associated > Arthropoda: Insects > Digestive system > Gut ... | reverse complement strand
ATTCCATCTCACGATGGACACCCTTGTCTTAAGCTAACAGTTCCTACTACCAAGCCTGTAATGGACTTACACCATCAAGCTGATGTTCATGTCGGGCACACAATAAAGAGGGAGTATAAACTCCCTCTTTTTAGTAGTTGGTGCAGAAGGCGGGACTTGAACCCGCACACCATTGCTGGAACAAGATCCTTAGTCTTGCGTGTCTGCCAATTCCACCACTCCTGCAATATGGTTCAAAATCTTATCAATGGCAAAAACACCATCCATAAGATGTAAAAAATCTATTAGATTTCAATGATAATAGGTTCTGAGTCGCTTGAAGGTCCCAGTTGAATTTGAATGGGTGCATTCATTTGATCATCAGCTGGTGAATCAGTATGGATTTCTATTGGCATATCCATCTGCATTTCAAAAGGAACTTCTTCAGCAGGCGGAATATTTTCCATTTCTCTTTGCGCTCTTTCTGAAATCCTATTTCTTCTAGATAGCCCGAATCCTCTCTGCCCATCACCGCCCCTTACTTGTATACCAATCAATATACAAGAGCAAATGAAAGCTATAAATAGAATCTTTGTCCATTTTTTTAGAAAATCACTAGCACCTTGGGTTCCGAGAGCATTTGAGGCAATTCCGCCAAAATTGCTATCTAGCCCCCCTTTACCTGTTTGTAAAAGCACAATAAAGATCAACGCTAAACAGATAATAACATGTAACATAATAAAAACAAATAACATTTTTATCACTCCTAAAACGATATAAGGACAAAAAAAACAAAGGCAGTTTTTTTGTCAACTATTTTTTAAAAAATCCATGGTCGATTCCAATTTTTTTATAAACCTCATCCATAACATCAGCTGCAAATAGGTTTGCTTTCTTGTTTCCTTCAAATAAAATCTCATTTACAAAATCTGGTCTGTTCAAAAATTCATAATATTTTGTGCGAATAGGTTCCAATTCTTCAGAAATGTTTGTAGCCAAAAGTTTTTTGCATTGAATACATCCTATTTCAGCGTTTTTACAGCCAGTTATAATAAGTTCTAAATCCTTAGTCGAAGAGAATAATAAATGTAAGCTATAAATATTGCAAACATTTGGGTTACCGGGGTCAGTTTTTTTTATTCTTGCAGTATCAGTAACAGCTTTAGAGATTTTACTCCAAAGCATGTCATAGTCTTCGTAAAGATAAAGGCAATTATCAAGAGACTTACCCATTTTATCTGTTCCATCGAGTCCTTTAACTCTAGCACCTTTTCCAACAATCCCTTTAATTTCCGGAAAAGTATCACCAAAACGACTATTAAATCTCCTTAAAATTTCTCTAGCAAGCTCAATATGGGGTAGCTGATCTTCTCCAACAGGCACAGCTTCAGCTTTGTAAAGAATGATATCTGCTGTCATCAGGACAGCGTAATCAAGTAAACCCATATTGATATTTTCATCCTGAGTTTGAGATTTTTCTTTAAAGGTAGGGACTCTTTCTAACCAACTTAGCGGAGTTAAACAATTTAGAATCCAACACAATTCTGTATGATATTTAACAGAAGATTGAACCATGAGAATAGATTTTTGTGGGTCAAGTCCACAAGCAAGATAATTGCAAGCTATTTTAAAAACATTTTCTCTTAATTCATTTGATTTATATTCAGTAGTCATTGCATGTAAATCAACTATACTATAAACACAATCGTATTCATCCTGAAGAGCTATCCAATTTTTAATAGCACCCAAATAATTACCTAAATGTAAGTCGCCGGTAGGTTTTATACCGCTAAAAATTCTTTTTTTCATATATAAATCCTTAAAATAAATCTTCGTATTTTCAATATATAAAACATTTATTGAAGAAATCTATTCTTCGACCTCTTCTTCAATAACCTCTATAGTCAGTCCTAAATATGACTTATAATAATTTATTGCTTTCTCCGTCAAACCTAATTTATCTAAATAGTCAATATCGAGTTGTTTTTGAAATTCTTCCAAAGATACTGTTTTATTTTCTTTAATCATTGCTTCTGCTATATGAACGAAAGTCAAAGGAGATATTGAAATGTTATCACAAGAACAAGGATTGTGATGGTATGCTACAGCATCGATAATGCTGTCAGGAAAATTCCAAATTCCAAGAAAATAAGCACCAATTTGGGCATGAGTAGTTCCTAAGAATGCTTCTTCAGCTTTCCAAATTATTAAATCATTTTCATCAGAAAGTTTTTGAATTTTTTCCCAATTTGGAGTTTTATCCATAATGACAAGTTTTCCTATATCGTGTAACAAACCAGCAGTATAGCTGTCATTTTGAAGATTTCTATCAGCATTGAAAGCAATGGCAATTGTTTTTGAACAACTAGCTATATTTTGACAATGTCTTTCAAGAATAGAAATATATCTATAAAGGTTTCCTTTACCAGAATCGATGCTAAAAACTTGCATATTTAAGACCAAAGCTCTTAAAATATTTGCTCCTAAAAAAAATACTGCAACAGATACAGATTGAACAATTTGTGTAGGTGCGAAAGCAGTCATATTTGCTACTTGTAAAACTTTCGCGCTGAGAGCGACATTTTTTTCGATGATTTCGCAAATTTCCTTGTTTGTATAATCATCTCTACTAAGATATTGAAGTAATTGCAAATGCTGTGGTTTTAAAACTACAAGGTTATTAAACGAATTTGTCAGTTTTATCAAATCAGGATTTTTTAGCATATTTCTTAGTCTAGCAGCTCTTAGAAATATATTTTTCAGGTTTTGGTCGAGAGTCTTTTTTTCAATAATTAAATGTATGAGATCATTTGCCATCAAAACGAGATCATTGGATAAAGTGTCTGTTATCAAGACTCTGACCACATGAGGAAACTCTTCTTGAACCTTGTTCAAAAAAGATAACAAATCTTGCCTATTAGAGGCAATATCTACGAAAATATAGTCTATTTCCTCTTTTACAATACTATTAATTAATACATCAAAATTTTTATAAGTATATACTTTAATCCCATATTTCATCTTTTCGATTATGACTTGAACTTTTTTTTCTATACTTTTTTCAAGAACTACGCAACCAAGTTTTAAATTGCTCTCCATTTGAGCCTCCAATTTTATTTTAGCAAGATTTTAATTAAAATCTTAATTTTCAATTCTGATTTCCCTAAAAAAACCTAAGGGATAATTAGTTCCTAACTGAACCCCTATTTTTAGAACAACATTTACATTCTCTGGGTAAAGATTAACAGTGTCCAATACATTTCCCGCTTCGTCAAATATATAACTTACCTCTTTGGTAGTTGTGTCAAAAATATGATAATCTATTTCACTGATTCGCCAACCATCTAAATTTATATAGTCTTCTTTCCATTCATAACCGGCGATTTGAGGTTGAACACCAAAATAAATATATTGAGTGTTTGGGTCTTTTTTCATGTTGGCTATAAATCTATAAGTCCTATTGTTTGGAACAGAAATAACTTTAGTAGCATAAACATGATCCCTACCTCTAGAAAAAATACATAAACCATCGGCAGTGATATTAACCTGTCCGCCATCACTAGTAGCCGGAAATCTAAACCATCCATGAGCATCTTCATTGACTCTAGGCAAATAGAAATCTCTCAGAATTTTATCACCTTTAATCAAATCTAAACGGCTCGATTCACCAAGATAACCACTTTTTTCTGCAAATAGATAGTATTCACCGGGAGAGCCAATCTGAAATCTATATCTTCCATTAATATCTGTCTCTGCAATATAATCATTCCCTATTCTGAGATTAACTTCTGGTAGTGGTTGAACAGAAAAAATAATACTATTTGAATAAAAAGTTTCCACAACTCTTCCCTCGACAATTATTTTATTAGCATGCTTTGACCAAAAAGGGTTTTCACAGCCAGTTAAGGTAACAATAATGATACAAAAATATAGAATTAATTTCATAAAGAGGACAAGAAAAAAAAAACATCTTTTTTGTCAAGGATTTTATAAAAACCTGTTATCGTAAATAGTCATCAGCCTCATGACTCTGCTTGTAAGAGAGCAAAGAGTGAGGATAGCGAACTAGCATAAGTGAAATTCATTATTATCAAGTCCTCTATCAACTAAAAAGGAAGTATAAAGCACAAGAATCATCAAATGATATCTATTTTTCAATAAAACCATAATTCCCAAATAAAGATTTAAAATGTTAAATGAACTAAAATATATTGAAAATTTAGAAATGTCTTGACAAAATTAGCTTCGTATTTTTAATGACACTGAGATATTGTGCAAAGGAGGAAAAAATGGCAATCTCAAAACAGGCCAAACAGGCGATCATGGTAGAGCATAGACTTCATGATTCTGACACCGGTTCACCGGAAGTCCAAATAGCAATATTGTCAGAGCGTATTAAAGCTCTGACAGAACATTTGAAAATCCATAAAAAAGATTTTTCAACTCGTAGAGGGCTTTTGAAAATAATCGGACAAAGAAGAAATCTACTCGATTACCTCATAAAAATAGACATTATGAGATATCGAGCTATCATAAAGAAGCTTGGATTAAGGAAATAAAAGAAATGCTGACTTTTCATGTCAGCAAAGGGAAAAGGGGATTTAATCCCCTTTTCTATTTTTGATTTTTATACTGACTTTTATATTAGTTTTGAAATGATGTAAAAAAGTATAAAATCAGATTGGGAGAAAGTTTGAAAAGGCAATAAATTAGAAATATACGAAATTAAGAATTCTGCATGTTTCTTATTTATTGCCTGATAGTCTCCCAAAAGATATTATATCAGGGATCGAATTATATCCCAAAAAGGAGATTACATGCAACAACACGCATTCAAAGTGTTCAAAAAGTCCGTTGAAATTGGCGGCAAAACTATTACAATAGAAACAGGTAAGATTGCAAAACAAGCAAATGGCTCTGTCATTATCACCTGTGGTCAAACAGTGCTTTTATGCACAGCTGTTATGGGTAAACTTGGAAAAGAAATGACTGATTTCTTTCCATTAACGGTTGATTATATCGAAAAAATGTATGCCTCCGGAAAAATACCCGGTGGTTTTTTTAAAAGAGAAGCAAAACCTTCTACCAATGCAACTTTAATTTCAAGACTGATAGATAGATCTATCAGACCCCTATTTCCAGACGGGTTTAGAAATCCTGTCCATGTTGTTCTCAGTCCTCTTTCTTATGATGGCATCAATGACCCTGCTCCGCTCGGTATCATTGCTGCTTCTATCGCTTTATCTATCTCTGACATACCTTTTAATGGACCTATAGCTGGCGTTACTGTTGGATTGATAAACAATGAGTTTATCATAAATCCGACTATAGAAGAACTTGAGACTTCTCTCCTCAATCTAAATGTAGGCGGGTCTGAAAGCTCAGTCGTGATGATCGAAGCAGGGGCAAAGGATGTTACTGAAGCAAAGATGCTCGAAGCAGTTTATTTTGGTCATGATTTTATCAAGATGCTTTGTCAAATGCAATCAGAATTTGCTAAAGATGCTGGTAAATCCAAAGTTGAAGTTATTCTCGATAAAATTCCAGACGATATCATCAAACCGATGGAAGAAAGCTACGGACTAACTATCAATGAAACAATGCAGGTAAAAGGTAAACACGATAGACAAAACGCCATCGATGCCTTAAGTGAAAGGATTGTCCTTGAAACTGCAGAAAAACTAGGTGAAGAAGAGTTCGCTAAAAATGAAAGATATATCAAGCAAGCTATCGAAGAATTGATAAAAAAATATGTGCGTCAAACTATCCTTTATGAGCAGAACAGAGCAGATGGTCGTGGCGTCGATGACATCCGCGACATCAGTATAGAAATAGACTATTTACCTATAGTACACGGCTCAGCTCTTTTTACCAGAGGAGAAACTCAAGCTCTCGGGTGCGTAACTCTAGGCACTGCTGACGATGAACAAATCATAGACGGTCTCGATGAAGAATATAAAAAGACTTTCTTTTTACACTATAATTTCCCTCCATTTAGTGTAGGTGAAACAGGCAGAATGGGTAGTCCGGGCAGAAGAGAGTTAGGGCACGGAGCACTTGCCGAAAGAGGACTTGAATACATCATTCCTTCAAAAGATATATTTCCTTATACCATAAGGATAGTTTCTGAAATACTTGAGTCAAACGGCTCTTCTTCTATGGCAACCGCTTGCGTAGGTTGTCTCGCACTCATGGCTGCAGGTGTCCCCATAAAAGCTCCTGTGGCTGGTATAGCCAATGGTTTGATTATGGAAGGTGATAAATTTATTGTTTTAACTGACATACAAGGTCTTGAAGACCATCTCGGTGATATGGATTTTAAAGTGACTGGAACAAAAAATGGCATCACTGCTATGCAAATGGATATAAAGATTGAAGGTATCACAAAAGAAATCATGACCATTGCTCTCCAAAAAGCTAGAATGAGTATAAATACTATTTTGGGTTATATGGAGCAAGTAATAACTGAACCACGCAAAGAACTTGCCGATAATGTCCCAAAAATTGAAACCCTTCAAGTTGACCCCACTAGGCTTGGGGAGATCATCGGGGCTTCAGGAAAAATCATCAAAGCTATCATAGAAGAAACAAAAACAAGCATAAATATTGAAGACACTGGTCTAGTGTCTATAGCCTCAGCTGAAACAAATATGATAAATCGAGCCAAAGAACTGATTTTGAGCATTATCACTGAACCTAGCACCAGTGAATGGTACAATGGTGTCGTGAGTCGTATAGAAACCTTTGGTGTCTTTGTTAAATTTATGAACGGATACAAAGAAGGGATGGCTCATGTTTCCGGACTTCCTGTTCCCCGTGGTGAAAATGTTTCTGACCATTTCAAAGTAGGTGACCCTATCCGGGTAAGATTAACAGAATCAGATAAACCCGGAAAACTTGCTTTATCAACAAGAGAATTTGGTGATGACCCAGCACCCAGAACAGCTTCTTTTGATAGAGATAGGGATAGAGGATATGATAGAGGACCTAGAAGAGATGGTGATAGGGGCAGAAGTGGTGATAGAGATAGAAGGGATGGGTTTAATAAGAAGAGGTATTGAAATTAATTGATAATGGAGAATTATAAAAGGAGTTTAATATGCTCACGATTAAAGAATCAGTTGAACAAATAAAGACCCAAATTATTGACCTTTTTGGAATAGAAGCAACCGATGTTAGATTGGAAGAGATTGGAAAAAGTACCAATGAAATTTACAACATTACAGTCTCCTTTCTCATTCCAAACAAAAATTTACCAGATAATACTGCTTCAGTTTGTGGTATTACGATATTTCCTTATGATCGTCAATACAAGCAATTGAAAGTAAACAAAAAAGATGGAAACATCATTAGTATGAAGATGCACCGAAATGCGTGATGTGATAATTGATACGAATATTTTTATTTTATATCTTGTTGGGCAGATTAATAAAAATAGAATAAAAGATTATTCAAGAGACCAAAGTTATTCAGAAGAGGATTATTTTTATCTTCTTAATTTACTGTCAAAATATGATAGATTGATAACTAGTCCCAACATACTAACGGAAGTTGACAATATTTTGAACCGAATTTCAGGAGAGGATAAAAATAAATATCTCTCAATTGTGAAGAAAACATATCAACAGACCATTGAAAAATTTATGGAAACAAATTTAGTTTCTCAGAATTGGTATTTTGATATTCTTGGACTCACTGATTCAGTGATTATAATGATGGCAAAAAAGAGTGATTTGTTAATTTCAGGAGATAGTAAATTGTGTGATTACGCAAAGGCTTTAGGTATAAATATTTTTGATTTCAAAGAGTATCAAAATAAACAGATATTCAAATGATGGAGGCAAGAGATGATTTTACCTTTAGAAAAAGAAAAACGATACACCTACTCTGACTATCTACAATGGGATGATGAAGTCAGATATGAGATTATTGACGGAGTGCCTTATGCAATGGGTTCTCCGTCAAGCACGCATCAAAGAATTTCAAGAAAACTGACAAAACATATAGATACTTTTTTGGATGGGAAACCTTGTGAACTTTTTTATGCTCCTTATGATGTCAGATTAAATTTTGACACTTTTGACGATATTGTAGTTCAGCCAGATTTATTGGTTGTCTGTGATAAATCAAAGATTGATAAAAACTCTTATAATGGTGTCCCAGACCTTATAATAGAGATAGTTTCACCCTCGACAGCAAGCATGGATAGAGTCCGAAAATATCACCTGTATCGCAGAGCAAAAGTTAAAGAGTATTGGATAATAGACCCTGATAATAAAACTGTTTCATTTTATACTCTCAAAGATGATGAGTATGTTTCAGATGCTTTTGGTGAAAATGATAAATTAACATCAAAGGTGCTGGAGGGGTTTGTGGTGGATTTGACAGAGGTTTTTGGGGTGATGGTGGAGAATGAGGCTACAGATAAATAAAGAAAGTAGATTTATTGTTTGATAGAAAACCTAATAAATACTGCGAAGTGGTAATCGTTAAATAAATGATTAAATATTTATTCCTTATAAATACCACGAAGTGGTTATCGTTTAATAGAAAAGAATATTCAAAAAGCATATCCCACCCTGAAAGTGTGGGTCTATTGAATAGGGTTTATTTTTCTGCGACCCACCCTTTCAGGGTGGGAAAATGGGGTTATAATGTCGTTTTCTATTAAATGATAACCCTTTCAGGGTATTTTTAAGAAATGAGAAAAATAGAAACTGGAGGATAACAATGAATTTACCTTTAGAAAAAGAAAAACGATACACCTACACTGACTATCTACAATGGGATGATGAAGTCAGACATGAGCTTATGGACGGAGTGGCTGTTGCTCTAGCATCTCCAGTTTTAAATCATCAAAGAATACTAAGAGAATTATCCTATTTTTTGACAAGTTTTTTAAAAGGAAAATCATGCGAGCTTTTTGTTGCACCATCTGCAGTAAAACTAACAGACGACATAGTCCTTGAACCAGACCTATTTGTAGTTTGTGACCGGAAAAAACTTGATGGTAGAGCCTGCAATGGAGCACCTGACCTTGTGGTTGAGATAATTTCCCCATCTACTGCCAGTTATGACTGTATCGATAAGTTTCAAAAATATCTACATGCAAAGGTTCGTGAATATTGGATTTTTCACCCTGATAGCAAAACGGTCAATGCTTTTGTCCTCGATGGTGATAAATATATCGGAAGTGCCTTTGGAGAAAATGATAAATTACCGTCAACGGTATTGGAGGGGTTTGTGGTGGATTTGGCAGAGGTCTTTGAGGTGATGGTGGGGAATGAGCAGTAACTTGATTTGTAGGGAACGCATTTATCCGTTCCGTTTGTTCATGATACAATTTTTTCGGAACGGATAAATGCGTTCCCTACAAATCAAGGTATGAAAAAAAAATTACGGAGGCTAAAATGAAAATAGACCTTAGTGAAGTTATGATAGAAAATATTCCTGTTTTTTCAAAAGAAGCAGTGAAGTATTTTCAAGAAAATGGTGAACAAACGGCGCTTATTTCAATTGCTCAGAAGATTCTTAGCGATGTAGAAAATGAAAGCAATGAAAAAGAAGAGATTATTGATACTTTTAGGGGTAATAGAGCTTGGAGTAAAGAAGATTCATTGATGAGAACTCAAAAATTTAAGCTCATTTATCCATTGTGCAAAAAAGAAGATTTGTATGATTTATAAAGTTTTCTTTGATACGAATATCCTGGTTTATGCCTTACCCTATCTCGTAGAGATAATAGCTTTGTAGAAAAAGATGAAAACACCCGAACTGCATCCCGTAGGGATGCCACAAAAGGGATTAATTTACTGGTTGCATCCCTACAGGATGCGGAATGGGTGTAAACCTCTTTTTCTACATAGCTTCACATTCCCTACGGAATGTGTAAGGTATGATTAAAATAAATAAAATAAAATAACAAGGAGAGTTAATATGAAACTCAAAAAAATGAAAAGAACGAAGATAGCGATGATGATGATTGTCCTTTTGGCACTGTCTCTTATAGCTTGTAGCAAGACATCGCAGGTGACTTTTGAGATTAAGGCTGATTATGGTGTACTTGAGGGTGAAAAGACAGTTGTTCTTGAAAATCACAACGGAGACCCCGCCAATGTCTATACGAGAACCACAGACACGAATACTGTCACTTTCATTGATTTTCCTTATGGAACATATACAGTCAGGATTAGACAAGCTGGATTTACAGAATACACTTATCCATCTTTAGAAGTGAAATCAGCAAGGATAGCTCATGAAGCAACTCTACTACCTGATGTCGGAAAAATAATACAATTTGCTGATAGAGAATGGCGAATTTTAGAAAGACAAGGCAATAGAGCATTGGTCATATCTCAAAGAACTATAGGTGAAAGACGATTTGATGCAAATAGCAATGTCTGGGAAAATAGTGAAATTCGCAGATATCTAAATGGGGAATTTTATGATACCTTTAGTGATGTCGATAAAGCAAAGATTAGTGAGCATACTACCGGGGATAAAGTGTTTTTACTGAGTTTTGAAGAAGCTCGACAGTATTTTAGTTCTGATAGAGATAGAGTAGCTAGTGATTCAAGTGGAGCGGCTTCTTTTTGGTGGTTGCGTTCGCCTGGTCTCATTACTTCTTTCGCTAGTAGAGTGGACGGCGATGGTGACATCCACCTGGGTGGTAACCGTGTCCTTTCTGGTGGAATTCGCCCAGCCTTGTGGCTCAATCTTTAATCTAAAAATCTTCAAATCTTGCCCCCCCCATAGCAGTTGACAGTTGACAGTTGACATGGGGGGGCTGAGAGGTGTAAGGTTGCGATTTTTTTTGATTGTTATTTTCATTGATGACTGGTGTAAAAGGTTTTAATAGGCGATAACACGAAAATAGATAAATTAATTTACCTTACACATATCGAAGATATGTGACTCTTTATAGAAAAGACAAAACCCCACCCCACCCCCCTCCCCCCCACACCGAGGTCGGTGTGTGAGGGGAGGGGGAGGGGCAAGGGATGCATCCTTTTCTATAAAGAGTCACACAACTTCGTTGTGTGTAAGGTATGACAATTTGATTTATTATGAATATCAGCAATAATAAAAATATGTAAAGAAATTTTACATATAGAAAAAACATGTAAAGAAAAAGCGAAATTGTTTACATGAAACTATAGGATAAAAAGAAACAACAAGGTGAGTTAATTTGCAACTCAAATAATTGATAGAATGAAGATAACGGTTACTATATTAGTCCTTTTGACACTATCTCTCCCTGCTTGTAACAAAACATCACAGGTGACTTTTGAGATACAAGGAGATTTTGCTTTTCCTTTTAGTGAAGCGACTGTCGTTCTCGAAAATCATAATGGGAATCCTGCCAATATCTATACGAGAAGCACAAATACGAATACAATCACTTTCACTGATATCTCTCATGGAACATACACAGTTAGCGTCCGCACGACTGGAGAAGATTACCCAGAATACACATATCCAGCTTTGACTATTAAAAAAGCAAGGCTGCAACATACAGTATCAATAGCATTAAACCCCTATAGAGAAATTGTATCTTTAGGTGGTATAGAATGGATTGTTCTTGAAAGGCAAAAAAATAGAACATTGCTCATAACCCCAAGAACAATAGGCGAAAAAAGATTCGATGAAAGAAATAATATATGGGATAATAGTGAGATTCGTAAATTTTTAAATGAGGAATTTTTTGATATCTTTACCAATGCAGAAAAAAGAAGGATTACAGAGCATATTACTGGTGATAAGGTGTTTCTATTAAGTGAAGAGGAGGTAAAACAATATTTTATATCCGAAAGAGACAGGGTAGTTCGCGATTCTCAAGGACAATTTTCTTGGTGGTGGTTACGCTCGTCAGGTGACAGTGGTGATGGTGCTACCGTAGTGGACTATAATGGAGATATATTGTTAATAAGCGAATATGTGAACTGGTATTCTTTTGGAGTTCGTCCTGCTTTGTGGGTGAATCTGTAAACTAAAGTCTTAACCCACTTATGTCTAATAGTGTGTGATAAAGATAATAAAGAATTAATAAAGAATATGCATAACATTTGAATATAAAAAGGGATAATATTGGTGTTTACAATATGTCAATAAAAAGTGCATATGTTATTTGAGGGTTTTGTGGAAAGCGATTCTCACTCTTCAATCCGATATGGACGCGATGAAGATGGTCACAAGATGGGTAGCTGGGTTTACTTTTTCGTAAGGTGATCGGTGAATAGCGAATGGTGTTTTTGAGGTAATGGAGAATTTAATTTTTTACGCAGTTTTTATTTCAACCCTAATTTCTCAATCTTATTCCCTATAGTAAATATTTTCATTTCATTTTCCAAATCCACATATCCATCCGGTGATACTGTTTTAATTATTTCCCCTTTTTCTAAAAGATATATTTCGTCACAACAATCACTCATAGTCGAAAAAATATGTGATGATATAACTACAATTTTGTTAAGTGATCTTAAATTCTTAATGATTTCAACAACAATGAAACAACTATGAATATCGAGGCCATTGAAAGGCTCATCAAGTAGGATAAATTGGTTGTTTTGGAGTAGTAATGCGAGTAATGCTAATTTTTTTTTCATACCTGATGAATAAGTCCAAACAAAATCGTCCAAAGGTAAATCAAAAATGTTCTTATCATCGATATTGCCAATATCAATTTTTCGAGCATTACAAAGAAATCTAATGTGTTCTCTGCCTGTGATTTTCGGAAAAAAATAAGGTTCAGTAAATAGCAAACCCATATAGTCTTTCAAAGCTGTCTCCATGTTGTTGAGATTAATCAAATTTTCTGGATTGCCACCAGACAGGCTTTCGCCATGAAAAATAGAATCAATATCAGAGATTATTTTCCCTTCATATTTTTCTAATCCCGCTATGCATCTGAATAAAGTCGTTTTCCCAGACCCGTTATCGCCAATGACACCATAAATTTTTCCTTTTTCAAACCTGAGATTAATATTTTTTAAAACTTTATTAAAACCAAAATTTTTTGACAAATTTGTTATCTTTATATTCATAAATAACCTCCAAGTCTATATGTAGAGCGTCTATAAAAATAAGGAATTATCACTAAAATAGCTGGAGGGAATATAACACCTATAAACAATATCATCACTTCCTTTAACCCAATTTCATGAGGAAAATTTGAGTATTTAGCTAAAATAAACATAGTTAATATTGAATATCCTACCAATATAAAAGCTAATAATATTTTTAGAAATTGAAAGACATTGATATCATCTATAGAAAAGCTATTATTTATGATAAAAATAATCAATGAAATAAGTATAGGTAAAAATAAATAAGCTGTAAATAAAAAAGCTGTATTCATTTTTTCAATGAGAAATTTTTTAGGTGTTAAGCTATGTAACAATACAAAATACTCGCTTTCTAAATAAATATAATAACTTGGAACAATCAAAAAAATAGAGAGTAATGAAAAAACTCCAAGATTGAAATTTCCAACCTTTATTGCCATTATTGTTAAAAAATATGAGAGTATAAATAAGAAAAAAGTATTCCTAAAACCAATAATAAACTCAAAAGGTTTTTTATAAAAAGGAGTTGGGATTGGTTTATTAAGAGTTTTAGATGATTTATTATTAAAAAAAGATAATAATATACTCAAAACAATCAACACAACAATCGCTAAAAAATCTCTTAAATATTTTGTTAGTTCTATTTCATTTCCATAAAATATCCCCAAAATAACAAGTCTAAAAAGCATAAATAAAATAAATGGAGCAGCAAATATCAAATTTTCCGCCATCCTGACTTTTAAATAATTACTTTTTCCAAAAATGATTCTTATAAAATCATTTCGATTTTTTTCGTTCAATTGGGAAGTAAAACACAATGATATAAAGATATAGGGATATAAAGCATTATCTGTTTTATTAAATAAAAAAATTGAAAAAAAGATGAAAAGGCTAATTAGAATAAAAATAAAAAAATAGCTATTTAAAGGTTGTGAAAATTCATAGATTTTCCTCATTGTTAATGTGATTTGTAGTTTTAAGTATTCTCTAAAATACTCTGGAAAAACATCAAACAACTTATTGATTTATCCTCCTTAAATATTCCAATATCATCTGTCTATATTCAACTGGAAGCCTTTGTAATTCATCCTCCAATAGTCTTCTTTCTGTTAAGTTTCCGAGATTCAAATCAATATCAGATGGTAAATCCCAAATATTATCATCTGCCGTTTCACCTCTTCTTTGGTTTGAGCGATCTCTACTATTAATTGATCTTTGGACTTCAAGCAATCTTGACATTATTCTATTTTGTTGTTCCACTAATTGACTATCTATCCTATTTTGCCTGATTCTTTGAGAAACCTCTTCAAGCTCTCTAACAATCTCGTTGAGTGCATTTGAATGCCTTTGAGCTTCTGGATTTGTGTGCATCATTCTCCTAAGGTTGTTAGCAAGCCTTTCTTCTTCAGCAGCGACATCTTGTAGTTGTTGTCTCATTTGATTTGAAGCTCTATTCCCACTAGAAGTCATTTGTTCAAAAATGCTATGAGTAAGAGTATTCATCATCATTTGTTGAGAAGACATTTGCTGAAGGGATTGCATGAGGCTTTCCATACCACCACCACCGCCACTTCCACCGCTTTGTTGCATATTATCAAGAGCTTGCATTAAATTATGAATAGTAAGGTTAATACCAGCTTGGATTGCTGAAGTATGCCTTCTATGAGTAGTGAGTCTCGAATTTTGAACTTCTTGAAAAAAAGTTCTATAAGCATTTATCATATCGTTTAAATCAGTGAAGAATTTTTGTCCTAAAAATAATAATATTTGGGGTGCTAAATAGAGTTGATTAATAGCGAGTTGCACACTCTCAAAATCATTTACAAAACCAGTCATAAAAGGAATAGGGTCATTTCCTATCCTATTTACTTTATCGATATGCTCTTTGGAAATCATGAGCATTCTAAAAATAGTCATTTCGAGAGCTTCGAGCATGGCTTGCGCACCTGCTCCTGACATATCAGATTGCATTTGTTCCATTCGTGCAGTCATTCTTCTCATTTGTGAAAGTGATTGTTGTTGTGCAGACATAGCATTTTCTTTTTGATTTTGCTGAAGGGAATCTGTAGCTTCTGAAAGGCTTTCAGAAAGCTGACTTTCTTGCATATCTTGCATTAAATCCTGCATGTTTTGCATAAAATCGTTGTTTCTTGAATTTTGCATATCATCAATTGTTTTCTGCATTTGCTCTTGTAAGGCTGCGAGCTTTTCTTCTATTCTTTTTTGTTCTTCAGCAAGTGAGCTAGTATCAGAGGATTCTTCTGTTCGGCTTAGAAGATTTTCTTGCATATCAGCCATTTCACGAGCAATTTCAAGGCTTCTTTCAAGGTTTTGTTCATTTTTTATATCTTCAAGAAGCCTTAAAGTTTGTTCCAATTTTTCAGCAAAGTCCTGCATATTAAATTGAAAATTTTCCATTGCAGTGCGTATCTCGTCTGGATTCATGTTTTCCATAGATTGCGAAAGCTCTTCCATAGCTCTTCGCAGGTCGTCAGTGGTTATAGTTTCCATGATTTCTTGTATTCTTTGCATTTTATCAAGGATATCTTGCGAAACAGCTTCATTTTGTTGGAGATTGTCTATCATCCGATCATAATTTTCAGCTACATTTTCAACCATCTCATTGAGAGTTTGTTGGTCATTGATAAATCGTTCTAAAGCTCTCTGGTCTTCCCAATTCATATCGTCTCGTCGCAGCATTTCTCTTCTTTGCAAGTCAAAATCTCTTTGCATTTCTTGAATATCTTGTAAAGCCTGCGTTAGCATGTTACTACGCTCTTCTTCTTCTCTTTCAATCTCTCTAAAAATATCTTCAATTGATGGAAATCTCAGTTTAAATCTTCTTGTCTCAGCTTTTTGATTTAAAGGACTATTATCAAAGACTTCAGCCCAATAAATAACTTCATCCCCTGGAAAGAGAGGGCTTTGTCGAAAATCAAAAATATGTGACAATGTGATAAAATTTTGATTACTTTGTCTGATGACAAGTGTATCTTGAACAGGGTTTTGATTTATTTGATGAAAAATTCTAAGATTTCTTAATCCATAATCATCAGAAGCAACCAAACGAATTTCAAAAAGATTATTTTGTGTCATAATTGTATCTCGAGCTGGATATACTATCTCAATCAATGGCGGTAAATCCCTTATTATAGTGATCGATCTATTGACAATTTGATTTCGTGTGCCTAACTCATCAATCAATGAAAAATGATAATTCATACTTTCTTCAGGAGTAAAATTTACAAGCCATGTATCACGCCCATAATTTTCCATAGTTAGGAAGCTTCTATCCGAAAAAACAATATTGGCTTCAGCTACGGTCTCTGGTGTCTCTATCACCATTTCTACCTCTGTAAACTGAGGAATAGTGATGAGGCCATCACTATTTTCAATGTATTCAGTTCTTCTGTTTAAATAGTCCGGATATGTATATTTTAAGGAGATTCTCTTAACATTGGGGTCGTCAAGAACGCGAACAAAAAAAGTATCAGAACCTGCCCATTGATTTTGAATAAAATATTCAAAACTCCTATCAATATTATTAAATTGCCTGTTTCCATCGTTTAGCGGTTCAGAACGCCATGTATCCTCAAATCTATAAAAAATAAGGTAATCTGCTTGCTCAAAATGATTTAGTATGCGAATAGTTACACTCGAACCGCTAGAAATATTGATATCACCCGGACTCACTTCTATAGCTTGTCGGAAAACCTCAAGAGGTCTTTTCTGCCTATAAAAACTATGATACGATTCTCTGACTGAACTACCAGCAATAAAGTATTGTAATATTATTGTAGAAATCATTAAGACTAAAAAAGTCAGTGATTTTTTGAATAGAGCCTTATCAAGCTGAGGTGTCAAATTGTCTATAAAATCCTCTTTTTCTTGCAAATAGGTTGCGATAACTAATTTATTTCCCTCTGGGGTATTGGTGATCATTTCATAAGAGTTTGTAACAACATCGTCTTTTAAATCACAAATTTTATCTATAGACTTTGCTGCTTGTAATGAGTTGATTAGTCTTTTTTCATAAAGTAGCCCCAACCAAATAGCAAAAGCTATCCATGAAAATTTAAGAATTTGAGATATCCAATAATTTTCAACAATATTGTTTGGATAAAGCAGGTCAAAAACGCTGTAAATCTGCATCAACAATAGTAAAACTACAAATATGTATACAAAATAGGTTGAAATTTCAACAAAATTTTGCTTAATTTTGAAATTGTTTATTTTATATAAAATTTTTTTCATATTTATTACCTTAATATTTTTTACCCCATATTTCATTGGGTGTATGAGAGATTTTATCAAACTCATTTAAAAACTTGTTTATCCACATTCTCTTATCACCCGGAAAGTTATTTAACATAGTTTGATGTCTATTGAGATTAGATGTAAAAAGCCTCGAAATTGTCAAGTCATTTCGTAAATTTCTGATAAAATAAGCTAAAAGCCTTATATAACTATCTAAATCAATAATATCTTTTTTTTCAATCATATTTGCTAATTTTGATCCTTTAAACACTGCTAAATGATGTATTTTTACATCACTTATCATCTCATTTGAGTTTATCCAATGGATAGTTTTATCTATATCATCCTCTGTCTCACCCGGTATACCCAATATTATATGAACACCTATTCTAAAAGAATATTTCAAAAGAATTTCTATTGCTTTCTGATTATCTGCTTGTGTATGCCCTCTATTTAGATATTTTAAGGATTTATCACTCGTTGTCTGGACACCAATTTCAATGGTGATAGGTTTATTTAATTCTGATATTTTTTTCAATAAGATTTCTGGTAAATAGTCAGGACGGGTAGAAATAATCAACTCTAATATTTCAGGATGCCTATCTGCCTCTTTGAAAAGGGTATAAAGATATTCTGTATCTCCATATAAGCTCGTATTATCATGGAAATATGCTATATAACCACCTGTTTTGACTTTTGATTTTAATTTATCTATCATGTAGTTAATTTGAGATATTATGTCATTTTCTTCATTTTGCCCCGCTTGGTAAGGGCCGGGTGGGGAGGATTTTTCATAATTTTCACAGTTACTATTTCTCGTGTCAACGAAGGTATTTTTTACACAAAATACACATTCATCGCTATATTCATTGTTATTCTTTGATAAAGACCTTTTGGGGCATTCAATCTTTGTAGATAAACATATTTTGAATACTCTAAAGCCGTATTTATCTTTATAGTATTTTGATAATGAATTTATTTTTTTTTCAATATTCATTTTTCTACACTTTTATTGTTTTTGAAACAATTTTTATATTATTTGAATTTTGTCAATACAATTTTTTAGATACGAAATATCACAAAAGTCTTGACATAATACTTTCATAATTTTTTGTGGTAAAAATCACAAAAATGGATTAAGAGATGTTTTATTGTTATTCGTTTATAGTTGTAGTATTTTCGATATTTCTTGGGATATATCTTTATTATCAAAATAGATTCAAGAAAAGTTTTTTTATTGAAGAATATTTTGATTATATTGTTACAAATAAAGCATTATCAACACAACCTTGCGAAAAAGAGAGAACATTACAACCCAAAATAAGTATCATTGTTTGTGCAAGAAACGAAGAGAAAAACATAAAATATCTTTTAGAAGCTCTTTTAAAACAAGAATACGACTTTTCTCATGTAGAAATATTGGTAGCAAATGACCAATCTACTGACGAGACAGAAATGATTTTGGAACAATATTGCCAAAAACATGATTTCATAAAAAGCTTTATTGTTAAAAATAGAGAAAATGTCCGTTCTCCTAAAAAAAATGCTTTAAAACAAGCTATTGAACTATCAAAAGGTGATATTATACTATTGACAGATGCAGATTGTGAACCGTCAAGAAACTGGATAAAATCACATGTAATGATGTATGAGAGATATCCTGAAACAGAGATGGTAGTAGGTTTTGCTAAGACAAAGATCATTTATGATGATCAATCCCCTCACATCCCCCTTCGCATTAGGAAACAAAAAACAGTATCCCTATTTGAGCATATAGACTTTTTGATTTTAATGTATGCTGCGCAGGGTGCTATACAAGCTGGTCATCCTTTTTCTTGTTCTGGGCAGAATTTATCTTATAAAAGGTCTAGTTTTTATGCTGTAGATGGTTTTGACAAAATAGATCAATATGTTTCTGGAGACGATTTACTCTTAATGCAGAAATTTGTTAAAAATGGTAAAATTATTAAATTTGCTGCTTTTAGAGATGCATTTACAGAAACAAATCCTATCGTAAGCTGGAAAGCGTTGATAAACCAAAGAGCAAGATGGGCTTCAAACTTAAAAGCTATGTATAATATGAATATCAAATTTTTCATTTATCTTTTATCTTGTTTCTTTTGCATGGGATTAATGCCTTTTTTTGTATTTTTTCTTTATTTATTCAAGGTTTTTATGGATACTCGATTTATAAATTATATTGAGAAAACTACATATCACACCCAACCACCTCATGCAAATGAGGATAATTGCCCTCTACCGCTTTCAATATCTGTATTGGCATTTTGGTATATTATCTGTCCATTTTATATCTTGACAGTTTCAGTGCTTGGAATTTTTTCGTTCTTTAAATGGAAAGATAGGAGATAAATAAATGATGAAATCAGAAATTATTTACCATAAAAACTATATAATATTCGAAGATAACTGCTGGAATAATTTCCTTCCCTTCACTTTTACAAGGTTTACAGGCGACATAAGAGCAGGTGTCCTCAAATTAAGACAAAGATTAGGTATATATTTCGATTTTGAACCTAAAAAAATAGTTATCAGAGAAGATTTATCTGAATTATATAAAAAAAGGCATGATGATTGGGAGATAAATAATTTTCCAAAAGGTGAATATATATTCATTAATAGTAGACTAAAAGTCAATGAGCAGATTAAAAATGAAATAATCAATCTGAAATTTGGTCAGAAATTAGTTTTTGAAAATGACATCTTAGCTTTTTCACTTAAATTTGATCAAGATTTTTCGTGTAGTACTGAAAATATAAATGGATTACATGTTAGCTTGGAAAAGGTAGTGTCAAATTCTTCAGGGATGTATTCCCAAAAAAATAACGATATAATTAATTCATCTTCTCCTCTTTGGAACTTTACATGGGAATTTCTCTTAGAAAATGGTAATCTCATTAAAGATGATTTTCAGCAAATTTTTTATGAAGAAGACAATTTCATGGAAATTGACCCTGGTGTAATTGCCCTAAACCCTTATGACATCTGGATAGGTGAAAACACTATCATAAAACATGGTGTGCTCCTTGATGCTTCTGAGGGACCAGTCATTATAGACGAAAATGTAACTATCTTGCACAATACAGTTATTATAGGTCCTGTATATATTGGAAAAAACAGCCTTATTAAAATTGGAGCTAAGATATATGGAAACACTTCAATAGGACCATTTTGTAAAGTAGGTGGTGAGGTTTCAGGTTGTATTTTTCAAGCCTATTCTAACAAACAACATGATGGTTATTTAGGACAGAGTTTTATTGGAGAATGGGTGAATATTGGTGCAGATACAAACAATAGCGACCTAAAAAACACATATAAACCTGTAAAGGTTTGGTTTTACCCGCAAAAAAAGAAAATATCGACAGATTGTTTATTTATAGGAGTTTTTATTGGAGATCATAGCAAAATAGGTATTAATTGCTCAATTAATACAGGTGCAATGATAGGTTTTGGGGTCAATCTATATGGAAGTGATATGATCAGTGATTTTATACCATCATTTAGTTGGGGAGAAGCTAAAAATCTCGCTTTATATCAAATCGATAAATTCTTAGAAACAGCTTCTACAGTAAAAAAAAGACGAAATGAAGACTTAAAAATTGAAGAAATAAATTTAATTAATAAAATATATATAGAAAATAATGAGGTTTTAAGATGATATGCAATAAAAATTGTAATTGTAGTAACAGTATACCTGTTACTAATCAGTCGTGCAAAGGAGAAAATGGTGTTTCAATAAACAATACAGATACCAATATTTCAACCTCCTTTGAAAATCAAGAGGAAGGCAACCGTGAATATGTTGAAGTAGAGATGCGATCATGGAAAATTCTTTATTTTACCAATCCTCAAAACATTTCTGTGAGTCCAGATGATTTGGTGATTGTTGAAGTTGATCGAGGATTAGATATAGGAAAAGTAATGCACACCTCAGTCAAAGGTAAAATATACGATGAACAATATGATCAAGGTAAAGTTATGGTTATCAATCGTTGTGCAACTGAAAATGACTTAAAATCTTTAGATGAATTAAATCAACGAGAGGAGACTGCAAAAGAAAAATTTCTTGAAGCTCTAGTTAAATATCCCTTTGAAATGAAGCTCCTTGACACAATTTATCAATTTGATGGTAATAAAGTGACCTTTTTTTATACAGCTGATGGTAGAGTAGATTTTAGGGAATTTGTTAAAGAACTAGCCAAAATATTCAAAACAAGGATTGAATTACATCAATGCACTGGTCGTGACGAAGCAAAAAAAATTGGTGGCTATGGGATGTGTGGTAATATGTATTGTTGCTCTTCTTTTATGAAAAGATTCAATCAGGTTACAATAAAAATGGCAAAAGATCAAAATTTGTCAGGAAACCTATCTAAAATTTCTGGTCCCTGCGGTAGATTGCTTTGTTGTCTTCATTATGAAGAAGAGTATTATACTGAAATAGCCAAAGATTTTCCTGAAATGGGAGATGAAATCATACTGAACAAAAGAAAAATGTATGTATATAGGAATGATCTCTATACAAAGACAATTTATTTGACTTCAGATACTCAAGAAATTGAGACTATGACATTGGAAACTTATAAAGCATACATTGAAAAAAAAGATAAAAAAGAGAAAGTTGAATAAAGTTTTGATTAAAAAACTTTCTTTATTTTTATGATGAATAAAAGACATACTCTCAATTATAGCATAGAAGAATTAAAAACAAAATTATTAGAGATCTGTGATAAACCTTTTAAAGTCAAGCAGATTTTTCATTGGATATTTTTGTCTAAACAAATTGATTTTCAAAAAATGACTAATTTATCAACAGATATGAGAAATAGATTGTCTGATGAATTTGATTGTTTTATACCTGAGGTTGTAAGTATTAAAGAAAGTAAAGATAAATCAATGAAATACTTAGTGAAACTGCAAGATGATAACTTCATCGAAATGGTTTATATTCCATCTTCGTCAGAAGATGCAAACATAAAGGATACTAAAATGGAGTTTTCATCACAATATCCAGCTTTTATCCCTCCTTATGAAGTCAGAAATAGAGAGAATAAGAAAAAAACGCCTAAAAAAACACTTTGTATCTCTACTCAGGTTGGTTGTTCAAGAAAATGTGCATTTTGTGCTACAGCAAAATTAGGGCTATATAGAAATCTTTCACAAGAAGAGCTTTTGATGCAATTATATTTAGTTAAACAACAGAAAATAACTAATCTTGTTTTGATGGGTATGGGTGAGCCGCTTGATAATCTAAATAATGTCATTAGTTTTTTGAAGGTTTTACAATACAATGAAGGTCTTGCATTTAGTGGACGCAGAACAACCATTTCTACCTCAGGTATAGTTCCCAAAATTTATGAATTAGCAGACCAAGATATAAAAGTCAAACTTGCTGTTTCTCTGAACTCTGCTATAGATTCTAAAAGAAGTAAACTAATGCCAATTAATGATATATATCCTTTGAAAGACCTAAAAAAAGCAGTTATTTATTTTAGAAAAAAGACCAATTTTCGTATTACCTTTGAATATATCATGATAGATGGATTTAATATGGGAAAAGAGGATATTAAGGCATTAATAAAATTTTGTGGAGACCTTTCATGCAAAATCAATCTTATTAAATGGAATAATGTGCAGGGATTATCATGGAAAAGCCCTACAGAAAATCAAATAGAGAGCTTTATTGAGGCTTTAAAAATACTTCCTGTAGCGGTAACTTATAGAAAAAGTAGGGGAGAGGACATTGCGGGTGCATGTGGGCAACTTGCTGGAGACATGATATGAATATATCTTACTACAAAAAATGGGTTGAGGAAGTCAAAAATAGTATAACTAATAATAAAGTTTTTACTTTTAAATCGTTAGATTTATTTGAAGGCATTGTAATATTGTCTTTTAAAGAAAACAAAATGAAATTTATAGTTTATGATAATATACTTTTTTTCAGTGATGATAATTCTATTTTAACTGATTTTCAAAAAACTGATGTTTTAGGAAATATGAATAATTTTCTAAATCACGCTACTTTAAAAAATATCAACTTAATCAACGATGATAAAATCATCGAATTGCATTTTACAAAATGGAATATTTATAATCAAGTTCAAGATTACTTTTTAATATTTGAATTAATAAATAAATATCAAAATATTATTTTATGCACTAATAGTCATAATTCAAAAGAATACAATAAAGAAGTCAATAATTTGACAAATACCATGAAAAATGACAACATGATAATCCTTGATTGTAAAAAAAAAATTACCTTCTCAGAAAATAAAACAAGACAGATAATACCCGGTAGTGTGTATTTACCACCAAATACCGATTTTGTTCACATTGAAGAGAATATTCCATATCCTTTAAAGATTTGTATTCAAAAAAATAGTCTATCGGATGTAAAGACCAAAATATTTGAAAATACAGATAGTGAACAGAATGTTGATTACATAGAACAGCTTTTTTTCGATATGAACAGCTATTTTTCTTTTTATTTTCAGCACATTTTATTCCAGAAAAAAATTGATTTACTAAAAAAAAAATTAATCAATGATCTTGAGATGGATTTTAAAAAAGCCAATATTAAGTTAAAAAAGCAAAATGCTGAGCTTGAAAGTGCAAATGAGATACATTATTGGTCTCAATGCGTAGAGTTGCTTAAAGGGGCATTAGGCAGCATTAAAAAAGGTATGAAAGAAATTCGTCTTGTGAATTATTTTGATAGTAAAATTATATCCCCCCCTTTCGATGGGGAGCAGATTTTTCCGGAAATTACTATAATGCTAAATCCAGAATTTTCTCCACAAAAAAATTTAAATTTTTATCTTAAAAAATATAAAAAAGCTTTAAGTGGGCAGATAATAATTGCTGAAAACATTAAAAAAACATTACAAGAAATAGATATCTTGAATATTCAAATGGAAAAATTAATGTTAGAAGACTCCTATCAAGGTTTGAAATTATTCCAAAAAGAATCACCACTAAAATGGGGAAAAGAAGCTTCTAAAAAAGAAAAATATTTCAGAGTTTTAAAAATAAACAATGATTGGGAAATAAATATTGGTAGATCTAGTAAAGAGAATGATTTATTAACATGTAAGTCTGCCAAGCCAGATGATTGGTGGTTTCATACGAGAATTTATCATGGAACTCACATTGTCTTGAGAAATTTCCAAAAAAAAGAACCTCCAGAGGATTTGATATTGCTCTGTTGTAGACTCGCTGCATATTATAGTAAAGCTAAAAATAGCTTAAATGTTCCTGTAGACTATACAAAAATTAGATATGTCAGAAAACCCAAAGGTTCGCCACAAGGGTATGTTGTTTATAAAAACCAAAAAACTATATTTGTAAACCCGATTGATTTTCGAGAAGCTGCTTCGCAAATAAAGGGAAATAATGTAACTTAATATAAATTTCGAGGTTTAAATAAAATTAAAAAGGATATATTTTAATGCCTGATTTTTTAATTAGAGGTATTACAAAGGATAAGTTTATAAGGTTTTTTGCGGTTAATGCTTTCTCTGCTGTGCAAACGGCAATAGATTTACATTATCTTTCAATAACTAATAGTGTCATACTGGGACGATTGTTAATAAGTGGATTATTGATGAGTGCAAATCTAAAAAACCCAAAAGATTTATTAACCCTGCGAATTGATGGAGATGGTCCTGTAGGTTCTGTATTGGTTACAGCGACAGGAGAAAATACAATAAAAGGGTATGTGCAAAATCCTCAAATTGAATTGCCTAAGACCGAAAAAGGATTTGCTGTTTCTGAAGCCATAGGGAAAGGAACTTTGTCAGTTATTATGTCTTTGGCAGATAGCCCTCCTTATGTAAGCCAAATCGAGTTAGTATCAGGTGAAATAGGTGAAGATTTGTGTTATTACTATTATCAAAGTGAACAGATAGATACGATGGTAAATTTGGGGGTTTTAATAGATTCTAATGCCAGAATAAAGCAAGCAGGTGGGATATTAGTTCAATGTATGCCCGAAACTCCAATTGAAATTTTAGAATCATTAAATAAAAATATTTCAAAATTTCCGAATCTATCTGATATCATGGATATGGGGCATAGTTTAGATTTTATATTGGAAAAATACATTTTTAATAATATTCCAATAGAAATTTTAGAAGAAAAACAAATTGCATATTTTTGTAATTGTGATAGAAAAAGATTTTACAATGGTATAAAGTTATTGGGGCAGGATGAAATTCAAAGTATGATAGATAGTAATGAAACTATCTTTGCTGAATGTCATTTTTGTAACAAGAAATATGAATTTACCATTGATGACTTAAAAAATATAGGAGAAGAAAGATGAAAAAAGTAGCAATAATTGCATGCAAAAGAACTCCAATTGGTAATTTTGGAGGTGTTTTTAAGGATTTTTCTGCAGTCGATTTAGGAGTAGCAGTCTTAAATGATATCCTCAAAGAGGTAAATATCAGACCAGAAAATATACAAGAAATTATTATTGGGAATGTTTTAAGTGCCGGACTGGGACAAAATGTAGCTAGACAAGTAGCGTTAAAATGCGGTATTCCAATACAATCAACTGCGTTTACCGTTAACAAGGTTTGTGGTTCGGGTATGAAAGCTGTAGAACTCGCTGCCAACGCGATAATGCTTGGTGATGCTGATATTGTAGTTGCCGGGGGTATAGAAAATATGTCCCAAGCACCTTATTTGATGAAAGACTTACGATGGGGTGCTAGAATGGGAAATAAAACAATCGACGATATGATGATTGCCGATGGTTTAACTGATGTGTTTAACAATTATCATATGGGTATCACCGCAGAAAATCTCTCTGATAAATGGAATATCAGTCGCGATGAGCAAGATAGATATGCTGTAGAAAGTCAAAACAAGACAGAAAAAGCTATGGATGAGGGTAGATTTATTGATGAAATCACTAAGATTAGTATTCCTCAAAGAAAAGGTGAGGCACTGATTATAGATACTGACGAATACCCACGAAAAGGTGTGACTTTAGAAAGTTTATCTAAACTTAAATCATCCTTTAAAAATGATGGAACTGTAACTGCTGCCAATTCATCTGGAATTAATGATGGAGCCGCTTTAATCTTATTGATGAGCGAATCAAAGGCTCATGAACTTGGGTTACGACCTATTGCTTATTATGTAGCTTGTTCTTCTAGTGGAGTTGACCCGGCATTTATGGGTTATGGACCTGTTCCTGCGATAAAAAATCTTTTATCAAAAACAGGATGGAATTTTGAAGATATAGAATTGTTTGAATTAAACGAAGCATTTGCAGCACAATCTCTCGCAGTTTTAAAAGGGATTGAAAAAGAAATTGGCTCAATTAACAAAGATATTGTTAATGTCAATGGAGGAGCTATTGCTCTCGGACATCCAATTGGGGCAAGCGGTGCAAGAATTGTTGTAACTTTATTACATGAAATGAAAAGAAGATCATTAAAAAAAGGATTAGCAGGTCTTTGTATAGGTGGCGGTATGGGGATAGCATCTGTTTTTGAAATCTAAAACAAAATAATACTTGAGGATGTATTTCAGAGCTTTATGCAAATCTATGCATTAGTTGATTGTAATCATTTTTATGTATCTTGTGAAAGGGCTTTTGCTCCTTACCTGCAAAATCAACCTGTAGGTATACTTTCAAATAATGATGGTTGTTTAGTTGCATTATCACCTGAATTAAAGAATTTAGGTGTGACTCGTGGAACACCCGGTTTCAAGATAAATGAGATAGTTAAAAATCAAAAAGTATATTTATTTTCATCAAATTACGAGTTATATGGTGACATGTCTACAAGAGTGATGAAAATATTAGCTTCTATGGTTAATGATATAGAAATTTACTCAATAGATGAAGCATTTTTATTCATTGATAATATTTCAGATAAAAAAATAGTTTATGATTTAGCACTTGAGATAAAAAAAAAAGTCTATCAGTTTACTAGTATTCCAATTTCTATTGGCTTAGCAAAAACAAAGACTTTAGCTAAAATTGCTACAAATATGGCAAAAAAATCATTTAATGGTATATTTGAGCTTTTAGATGAAAATATTGAGGAAAATTTATTAAAATCAACTTCAATTGAAAATATTTGGGGAATAGGCAGGAACTACACTAAGAGATTAAATAAATACGGAATTTTTACTGGATATGATTTTATCAAAGCATCTCCTTATCTTATTAGAAAAGAAATGGGTATCGTAGGAGAAAGATCACAACTTGAACTGAAAGGAACACCTTGTTCGGATATGACAACTTTACCTCCTGATACTAAAAGCATTATATGCTCTCGCTCTTTTGGAAAACCAGTTTCTTCATATGAAAAATTGCTTGAAACTGTCTCCACATATTGTTCTACAGCTGTTCATAATTTGAGAGAAAAAGGATTGGTTGCAAAGAACTTAACTCTTTTTATTACTACTAATCCTTTTAAAGATACAAAACAGTATGCAAATTATATAAATTGTAGTTTACCTGACTACACTGCTTATACACCTGAATTTCTGAATCTCTGTGCAATTTTATTAAAAAAAATCTTTAAAGAAAATTATCAATATAAAAAATCTGGGATAATGCTGACAGATATAATTAAACAAAATGTAATTCAACCAAATTTATTTTCATTGTCTTATGGTGATGATAAAAGACATTTAGTAATGAGAGTAATGGATAAAATAAATAATAAATTTGGAACAGAAAAAATATATTTTGCGAGTAATGGGGTAAAGAAATCATGGAAAATGAAAAGAGAAAAGACAAGTAAGAGATTTACAACAAGATGGGATGAATTAATGACGGTAAAATGATCAAAATTTATCTTGCTCACTCTCTATTATTCCTCTCCAGATCTCAGCTTCCATATCACCATTTTCACCCCATCATATTCTGCATGCTCATTAGGCTCATCCGCTTTCCAGTCTTGACTTTGATCTCTGTCAAAGATTATTATTTGAGCTTCTTTTACTCCAATATATTTAGCATATTTAGCAGTCTGTTCGATAGCTGTCTCTCTGACAGTCTCATATTTTTGCTTTTTACCGATGATTTTTACTTCGATGACTATTTTATCTGTGTAGGTTACACCATTTTTGGTATAATTTCTTTTGATAAAGAGATCTGTTCTCCTGCTTCCGAGAGCGTATTCTCGATTTATGTAACCACCGCTGTTAATCATCCTCTGCAAAAATGCTTGCAAGACAAGATGTGGTGCTGCCTCTTGGTAGCCGGCTATACTTCTACTCCAGACGGCAGAGTTTTCATTCCAAAACTCTTTAAATTGTCTTAGTAATTCATAGACATTGATAGTGTCGTCAAGGTTTATCCATTTAGGATTGTATTTTGGTGGCATTGTGTCTTGTATGTCTTCATTTAGTGTCCTCGGAATGACTTCTTTGTAGATTTTATTAGCGATTTCTATGCCAGTATTCTTTCTGACTAATAACCCTAAATCGATACAGTATTGAACATCATCTTTATCAGGATCAGCTTGTATACCAAGTATGATAGGTAAAATAACACGATTTACTCTGTGTTCTTTGAGTTTATCAGTGAGCTGCCCGAGATGAGTTTCTTTACGCAAAATCAGGTGTTCTTTAGCGTATTCTATCATGTCGGGAGTGATAACATCAGTTGACAGTTGACAATTGACATTTGACAATTGTTTTTTGTCTTTTTTTAGTTTTTCCAACACATCTCTAGCTAGAGCATTCACTAACCACGGTTGTCCATCTGTGTATTCCATTACCAGTTCAAAACATTCTTCTGTGAAATACTGTCCTGTATCCTCTTTAAGTTGTCCATATAGGCTAACTACCTCATCTTGTGAAAAATTTCCCAACCTCAATGATTTGGCTATGATATTAAAAGGACTGCCGCCTGTAATAATATCTTTTCCGAGATGAATGCGATAGTCTTTTATGTCTCTCAATCCACATAAAACTACGCTTGCAGGGAAATAGTCGGGGCGGTCATTGTAACCATCACGCAACTGCCTTAAAACTGAGATGAGTGTGTCACCTACTAAAGCATCAATTTCGTCTATCAGTAGAACAACAGGTTTTTGAACTTTTTTACAGATGAACCTCATAATTTCATTTAATGCTTTACCAGAAGCGAAATTAGCCATTCTTTCATCAAAAAAATTTCCTACTACATTAGAATCAAGCAAATTATCCACATTCATCGCCAATCTTCCTACAATAGCCTGCATAGCTCCATGTATATCTTCACGAAATGCTTGACCTATCTCAAAATTTGTATAAATAGCAAAATAATCACCCTCTTTATTGAGCATATCTCGTAAAGCAAGCAGACAGCTTGTCTTTCCTGTTTGTCGAGGAGCATGGAGGACAAAAAATTTATTTTTATTTATCAGATCCATTATTTCTTCTAGATCCCAACGCGTTAATGGGTCTAATTTGTAGTGCATGGGTTGATTTACTGGGCCTTCGGTATTAAAAAATCTCATAAATTACCCCTTTTTTTTTATTTATTACAATTCCCTAAAAAAAATAATAGTTAATTTGTCAACAATATCATGATTTTTTCCGTTTTTCAGATAAAATATTATTTTATTTCATCAAATATACTTATTTGTTTTGGTTTATAACCATCTAAAATGTTGTTTTTCTCGGACATATTATGGATGGAAATGTCGCCATCCCAAGTCTCATCTATCGGATAAGCCCCCATTTTTATCAATTCTTGGTTTCCCTCATATTCAATATGATTCCAGCAAAAAGAAGGACTATAGCGTTTTTTTAGATTTTCAGAAGCTCCGCTCCATGTTCCCCCTTTTTTTAGGTCTGCTCTGATTATGATACTAGCCGCAGCTTGAGCATAAATAAGTCTATTTCTTGCCATAGCCATACCTGTATCAAAACCAGCGTCAGGGTTTACAACAGACATGATGAGCAGTAAATTTTTATTTATATAGTTTTGAACCTCACTATTCTTTAATTTCCTTTTCATTGAATCAGAAATATATTCTACTGCGGGGATGTTGCTTTTTAATGAAGTAGTGGTTGAAATGGTATCGACACCTTTTGCACCACCCGAGACTATTCCGTAGCCTTTTTTATTTATTTTGAAAACGGTATCTCGTGTAAATTCTTCATCTATGATATCAATATTCCTCGAGCCTACAAAACCGATAAATTTTTGTTTTAGGATAATTGGATTACCAGCGTAATAAAACAATGGTGGGCAGTTCTTACCGAGCTTTGTTTTCAAAATTTTTGGATAAATATCATCAGCTCTGGTCATGATTTTTATTCCCATTTTTTCATATTTTTCTATTTCATAGTCTATTCTAGCTGTTCTCTCTATTAGTTTTTTTATTCTTTCTATTTCGCTATCTATTTGAGCCTGCTCTTTAAATATATTTGTTGATTTAAAAAAATTGTAAAAATCTTCATCAGCAAAGGTTATAAAATCAGAAGGCTGTATTTTATTTTCAAGCAGATTTTCAGCAAGCACAATCCATTCTTTTGTTTCATAAGGTTTCATCTCGTCATTTAAACAAAGATGACTACAAAAGACGATTATCGTTTTTGAATTTTTGTTCATTTGTTTCCTAGTTCACTTATTTCGAAAGTGCCAATAAGTTCATATTTTAAGTCAGTTTTAAAATTGTGCTTTGAAGAATAAAAATAGATTTTAGTTTGCGCAACAATATAAAGGTATTCAATATCTTCTTGCAAGTATCGTTCTGAACTCGCATACAGTTTTTTGGATATATTATATGCCCTTAATGCTTGTGAAGCTTTTTTTACTTCATCTTGACAAAATAAATCCAATAATCTTCTACCAACACCTTCAGGATAGCCATCACAGTGTATGTAAAATATTGCTATTTCTTCTATCCGCATGACCTCTTTATAGGTTATCATAGCGGTGTTTTTAACTAAGGATTCAAATGGTTTATTTTCCTCAGTCATATCTAAACATACTATATTACATCTCGTTGACATTATGTCCTCCATTTATTTTTTTTTGCTTCCACTCATTATTGGCATTATTAATTTTACCATTTTATTAAATTAACTACCTTAACATTAGTAACCTGTTTAAATTTATCTGTTTACGAATCACCAGAAGCGCTATTGGCAAGAGCAAAAGGAAATACCTTTTCGCAACCAACTTCCATGAGTTTAAAACCACAGACGGTCAAAGTCCAGCCGGAATCGATTATATCGTCAATGAGTAGAATGTTTTCAGGCATTATTAAGGCATTATTTTTAATCACATTAAAGGATTTCAAGGCATTCTCACATTGATAAGAACTATTTTGCATTGATTTTTGAAAGTCTGCTGGTGTTTTCTGTAGTAAAACTAACAATTTCAGATTAAGTCTATTTGCTAACCTTTTTGCAAAATCTTCTACTATGCCACTTCGTAAAGATGGAACAAAGGTTATAGAATCGATTCTGTTTTTTTCTACAAAGTCTTTTAATTCACTGACGCTTTTACCTAGAAGTTCATCACAAAAACGGGTTGCCTTTGAGTATTTATCATTTTTGACCAGAGTTCCATAACCAGGGTCACCATATTTGGTAAGACAAAAACCTATCTCATTTTGAGGATTTATTCTTGTCTGTTTTGTTAGTGATGTCGTAGCCCATTGTTTACGCGGTTCTATCGGTATAATCAATTTTTCAAAGTAATTTTGAGCTTTATCAAGGTACTCTGGAGCTATCACTGAAGCAAACTCTTCATATCCGAGACAATTTTTACATTTACCACAAGAAGTGGCAGTAAAATCATCAAGACAGTTTACAATGAATTTGCTATAGCACTCTTTTGTTTGGCTCATCTCGTCCATCTTTTCTTGTTCTTGCCTTCTGATAGCTGTGATAGCATCATAATAATTTTGATTGTATTCAAACTTTTTTAGAGAGAGAAAATATTTTTTTGTCTCTTTATAAACATAACCCTCATTTAATAGAAACATTAAGGCTTTTTCTATCCTTGACCTGCGGGAATTGATTTGAGCAGCAATTTCAGATAGAGTGAACCCATTTTTTGTATCTTTGGCAATGCACTCAATCACTCTTTCAGCCTCCTCGCGTTTGGGAAAGGCAGTGTCGATAAAATAGTCTTGTATCTTTTTATCCTCATACCCACAAAGTAAAAAAGTGTATGCTCTCGGTATATTTCTTCCTGCACGACCTATTTGCTGGTAATATGAGACTATATTTGAGGGTTGTTGAAAGTGGATAATAAAAGCCACATCACCTTTATCATAGCCCATTCCGAGCTTTACTGTAGCCACGATAGCTTTTATTTTGTTTTCTTTAAACAATTGTTCTGCCTCGCGGTTTAGATTATCATCAGCTTGTTCTCTCGAGTAGTAAGGTCGCACATTTGCTCCGTTTTGTTGTAGAAAATCAGCTAAATAATCACAATCCCTACGAGTCAGGCAATAAATAATGCCACTACCTGATAGTTTATTAAGATTTTGAAGTATCCATGCGTATCTTTCTGCATTACTAGGTATGTTTAAAACCTGTATCGAAAGCGAATCTCTACCCAAAGGACCTCTTGATACATAAACATTGTCTCCGAGTTGCACTCGTAAATCATCTACCACCCTATTGTTTGCTGTGGCTGTAGTTCCTAGTAGTGGCACAGTTTGTGGTAATTTTTTTATTACTCTGTTGAGCTGAGTATATTCCAGACGAAAATCGTGTCCCCAGTCTGAAATGCAATGAGCTTCGTCAATCACAAAGAAACCTATGCGTATTTTATTCAGGTTTTCTTGAAAAGTATCACTCAATAAAGACTCTGGGGTTACTAATAGTAAATCAAGAGAGTCTGTTTTCAATGATTGTAAAATATCTTCTTTTCTGTCTCTGACAGTGCTATTTAGAACATCACATTTCAAACCCATTTTTCTGGCAGCTTCTATCTGGTTTTCCATCAAAACAAGTAGTGGACTCACTATCACTGATACACCATGACCAGCATCGCGAAATAGCCTCGTGCAAATAAAATAGACAAGGCTTTTACCCCAGCCAGTCTTTTGAACTACAAGAGTCCTTTTGTTTAACATAGTGGTTTCTATAGCTTCGTATTGACCCTCGCGGAAAGTAGCATCTGCACCGTATATTTGAGTGAGGATAGAGGAGGCTTTTGCATATATTTCCTTATTTTCGATGGTGGGTGTATTGCCTGCATTCATATTTCCAATCTCCGATTGGCTTTCCGTAGTGCCAATCTCCGATTGGCTTTCTGTAGTGCTAATATCTGATTTATTTATCTGTTGTGGATTATTTACTTGTAACTTGTAACTTGTAACTTGTAACTCCTCATCAAACTCCCCTATATCCTTTGCTCCATATTTTATTAAATCATTATCCAAGCAAAATGTAGGTTTTGCTACAGTATTTACTATGAGTCTATTTTTTTGATAGTCATTTAAAAAATCAGAGTTTATGACAATGACAGCTTCAGATTGACTATAAAGCAAATCTATCAGCCAATTTATTCCAATTTGTTGCGGATAAAAAGTAGATGTTGACAAGCCCATTGAAAAGATCAAAAGCTGATTATTTCTGATAGCATAAATTATTTCTCTATGCTTTATCATTTCTATCAATGAACCTGTAGTTATCAAAATTTGAGGTAGCTGAGGGTATTCTGTAAAGTGTCGAGTGATAGATACGAGACCATAGTCATTTATTTTGGACAGGACATTATTTAACTTTATTTGCTCTGTATTTTGTAAAACTCTATTTCCTATCAAGCCTACACTTTTCCTATCTAAAAGAGCAATATTACCCGCATAATAAAACAAAGGTGGACTCTTTTTTCCCAAACTCATTTTTATTGCTTTAGGATAATGTTCATCGGCTCTTGTTACGATATTTATTCCCATATTAGCGTATTTATTTATTTCAAAACTTATGCTGCTACTTCTGTTAATAAGATTTTTTATTCTGAATATGTCATTTTGAGAAAAATTTAATATATCTCGAAAGTCAGTATCTGTAAATGATAAAAGTTGATAAGGCTGAATTCTTTTCTCTAGTAGCTTGTCTGCAATATCTGTCCACTCTTTGGCTGTATAGGGCTGCATTTTATTCCCTAAACAAAGGTGACTGCAAAAAATTATAATAGCTTTTGAATTATTATTCAATTTTACCTCCATTCACACTCTGAAAGAATGTGTCTTATACTTAAATATTATAAAATATCTTTATATAGCGATAACCATTTCAGGGTAATTTCTCATAATTGATTTCAATATCGTAGGGGTAACCTCAGATGTGTCAACTTTCGGTAGTTTGTGATTGTAGTGACGGAGCTTGCTTCTGTCCAATTTATCATTATATACTATATTTGGACGGAGGCAAGCTCCGCCACTACAGACAGCATCACGAAAAGTTGACAATATATGGGGTTGCCCCTACGGTTTTCATGCCTGGTGGTGTCGGGAAAATCGTCATAAGATGATTAAAAGATTATCTCTTCGAGATAATATAAAGGTATTCTGGATAAATCCATTCTATATTGTAAAAAATACCTTATTGACAATTCTTAATTCAAAGGCAGTTTTATCACAAACTCCGTCCCTTTATCGACCTCTGAAAAGACCTCCACACTACCACCGATTTTTTCTACAAGGGTTTTGACGATATAAAGCCCCAGCCCCGTTGATTCTTCACCAGAAGTCCCTTTTCTACCTGCTTTGGAAAACTTCTCAAATAGATTTTTTATCATAGTCTCATCCATACCTATACCAGAGTCTTTTATATGGATTTGAACTACATCGCTTATTTTTTGGGTTTTTATCTCTATCGTTCCACCAGAATTTGTAAATTTGATAGCATTCATACAGATATTATCAATTATCCTGTCAAACTTCTCAAGCTCAATCATACATTGTAGAGGCTCTTCAGCCAAATCAAGAGATAATTCAATCTCTTTTTTCTGAGCTATCAAATTCAAATTGTCAAATAGAGTCAAAATATTTTTGTTTATGTCATAAAGAGTTAGCTGGCTTTCTTCTTGGTCGATTTTGTTTGAGTAAAGTATTTCTTTTACAAGTGCCAAAGATTGCTGTGTATTTTTATCTATTATCTTTAGATATTTATGCTCAAAAATCTCTTTTTCTTTAACAGAGAGGGTGTCGAGTGCAAAATTGATAGAACCTAAACTATTCTTTAAATCATGCGAGATTGTGAGCAGGATAGCATCCTTTTCTTCATTGAGCTTTAATAATTCTTCTTTTTGTCGTAGAATCTCATTTTGATAGACGAGTAACTCTTTGTTTTTTTGATTGATAAATTCTACTTCTCTTGTTTTTTGCTCTGAATCAAAACTCTCTGCGAGATACTCCCTATTTCTTTTTTGTTCCTCAGAATCTAACCTTTCTTTAAGTTCATAATATTTTATTTGAGCTTTATAAGCCTCTTCATATTGCTTTGTTTCAAATAAATAATGGTGATAAGTTTGATAAAAAGCATATTTAACAGAATCATTATCTAAAAGTCCAAGCATTGTAAGTGCTTTTTCGTAAAATGACCTTGCCATTTCATAGTTTTTCAATTTGGTATAAATATCACCAAGCGAATGAGATACTTTAAAACAATGCTCTTGAAAATCATGTATTTTAGCTAAATCGAGTGCTTCATCTAGATGTTTTATTGCCTCTTTATATAATCCTTTTTGACTTTTAAGTAAGCCTAACTGAAAATTACATTCGATGATAAAATACATTTGTGGAGGTTCTAATGAAATTCTAAGGCACTTTTTATAATATCCCAGAGCCAATAGTGCATTTCCAATTTGCTTATAAAAATTTCCAAAATTTAAATAGGGGTCTGGACTTTGAATTTCTTTATTGAGTTCTAAAGATTTTTTCAAATACCTTTTAGCTTCTTCATATTTATTGATTTCAAGATAAATTGTTGCCAGATTTGAATAACATTGGATTACATTGTGACCATCTTTATGATGAACTTCCAATATAGTTACTGCCTTTGTAAAATATTCTAAAGCCTTTAATTTACGATGAGCAATGTATTCAATACTTCCAAGATTGCTATAAGCATTCGCCAAATCGCTTTTAACTGGACTTTTTTCAGCGTATATAAGAGACTTTTCAAAATATTTTCTGGCTTCATCATAAAGACCTTGATCTGCAAAACTAACTCCCAAAGCAGTCGTCAAATCAAGAGTTAATAAATAATCACCTTCGGATATAGCTATTTCGATAGCATCATTCCCATAATCTCTGCTTATATCAAATTGTCCAGCTTGAGTATACTTATAACACAAAACATACCCTATATAAGCCTTTTTTGACATATTCTTCGTGATTTCGTATTCTGAGATTAACTGCTGAATATCTATTTGTGCTGTTATTTCAAAGGCTTGTTGAGAATAATTGCTCTCTATATCTATGATTTGATGCATATATATTTTATTTGCAAGATTGTAGCTTAAAAAAGCCTTTTCTATCATGTCTTCTGTCGTGTCGTGAGTCTTTATCAGCTCATCTATTTCTTTTCGTTCCATGTTTTCTCCATGTTCTTTTTATCTATGTAAATCGAAATTTATAATTCGATGTATTTTGTCAACAAGAATGTTGACATTATATTTTTTTATCATTTCTTATAAATATCCTGAAAGGGTGGGTCTCTGAACAAAGATAACCCTTTCAGGGTATTTTCATGGTGGTGAATCAAGTTTCTATTAAAAGATAACATCTTCGATGTATTTCTATGGTATTTATATTTATCATTATCCATTGTCCATTCTCTATTGTCCATTCTCTATTGTCCATTCTCCATTTTCCATTCTCCATTTTCCATTTTCTATTCTTCTCCCGACCTCAGCTTCCAAATCACCATTTTCACTTCATCATATTCTGCATGCTCATTTGGTTCGTCTGCCGCCCAGTCTTGGCTCTGATCTCTGTCAAAGATAATTATTTGAGCTTCTTTTACCCCTATATATTTAGCATATTTAGCAGTCTGCTCGATTGCTGTTTCCCTGACAGTCTCATACTTTTGCTTTTTACCGATGATTTTGACTTCGATGACTATTTTGTCTGTGTAGTTCACACCGTTTTTTGTATACATTCTTTTGATAAAAAGGTCTGTTCTCCTGCTTCCAAGAGCGTATTCTCTATTGATGTAGCCTCCGCTGTTTATCATCCTCTGTAAAAATGCCTGTAAGACCAGATGAGGTGCTGCCTCTTGGTAGCCGACTATGCTACTAGCCCAGATGCTTGTATTCTCATTCCAAAACTCTTTATACTGCCTAAGTAGTTCATAAGTGTCAATGGTATCATCATCTTTTATCCAAACTGGACTGTATTTTTGAGGAACTGATAACTGGGTGTCTTCTGTCAAAGTCCTTGGGATTACTTCTTTATAAATCTTATTTGCTATTTCTAAACTACCATTGACTTTTTTAACAAGACCTAAATCAAT
>Ga0099364_10001530_pt1 | contig 37786 bp, 30 predicted proteins | sample TergutTh196P3_FD_73070 | JGI IMG/M metagenome (GOLD analysis project Ga0099364, IMG submission 73070) | Microcerotermes parvus P3 segment gut microbial communities from Pointe-Noire, Republic of the Congo - Th196 P3 | ecosystem: Host-associated > Arthropoda: Insects > Digestive system > Gut ... | reverse complement strand
TTACATCTGCTGCGGTAATTGCTGCCATAATATTTTTTGTTTTTAAGTGTTTTTATTTTAGGGCTGCAAAGATACGAAAAAAAAATGAATTTTGCAAATTTTTTTTGCCCGTCATGTCGAACGGAGCACGCAAAGCGTGCGAAGTGGAGGTACTGTCCTGGTTCGGCTGAGGTTCTACCTCAGTCGAATGTATTACGGCAGGCTTAGCCTGCCTTGATAGAACGACGGAGGCCAGAGCCTCCGCCGAACGAGGCTTTGAACGATTATCAGATTTTACAGAAATAACTATTTTGCAGGAATATATTCATAAGAATAAACCGTTCTATAATCACCATCATCGTAAGTCATTTCTTTGACATAATTACCATCCATTGTGTAAGAGATATGCTGTTTTTTTCTATTATTATAAAAATCTTCACGTTCCGATGGCATATATTTGCCTTTCTGCACACGAAAATCACCAATATATGCCATAACCCAATCCTCAGTGGCTACATTGCGGAAAATAGAGAGAACATTACTATTATATTTGACAATTTCTTGTACAGTACCATTTGTTGTTGTTTTTATCATATTACCATCTGAATCATATTCATATTCATTAGAGCCATACCTAATTAGCCGTTGATTGTCATCTAACCACAGTGTGATAGAGCCAAAATAATCACCGTGAAGACCGCTTCGGCTAACAAATGTTCCAAAGACTTGATTACTATCATAAGAAAAAGTTGTTGAATCAAGTGAATAGTAGTTATCTTGTATTACTAAACTTGGTCGGAGAGTTGCCCCTTCATAAATTATCTGTACAGGCTGTTGTATTCCCGTTCTACTCTTATCAAATTTTGTTAAACGATTTAAATCGTCGTACTCGTAATTGTACCAAGTAGTGTTATTCATAAGCATCCTTGATGGTAGTAGTTTTCTTTCATCTTTGTCTTTGTCGTCTTTGTTGCAAGCACTGAATAACAGGCTAATCATTGCGGTAAAGATAATTATTTTTTTCATAGGCGATGTATTGATTTTTTTATTGAATTGCAAAGATACGAAAAAAAAACGAAATGTTATGCATTTCGTTTTTTTAATTTATGATTTACTATTCACAGTTCACCAATTTGCATATTCCAAAAAAAATTTGTATCTTTGCAAAAAATTGTGCGATGAACACTCAAATCTTTGAACAAATTCGCCAACTCAAACGGCAAATCATGCCGAACGAGAAGCTTATTCTTTTCGGTTCGCAGGCACGTGGCGATGCACGTGAGCATTCCGATTGGGATTTGCTGTTGTTGCTCAACAAGCCAAAAGAGGAGTTTGAGGATTTCGATACGTATGCCTACCCGTTTGTAGAAACCGGCTGGGATTTTGGAGTAGCGGTAAGCCCGATTGTGTATACGTTAACGGAATGGGAAAAGCAAAAGCCATCGCTTTTTTACAAATTTGTCCAACAAGATGGAATAGAAATCGTATGAAACTTACCGAAGAAGATAGAAAACAAATTGTGTTGTATCGCATAGAAAAGGCAAAAAGCACCCTATGCGAGGCTAAGGATAATATCGAATTAGAAAATTGGAATACTGTTGCCAATCGACTTTATTATGCGTGTTATTACGCAGCAAGTGCTTTACTCATCAAGCACGAGTATTTCTCAAAAACTCACGAGGGTGTGAATAGTTTATTAGGTCAACATTTCATCAAAACAGGTATTATTGACCCAAAACACGGTAGCACTTACAGCAAAACCCTTGCACTTCGCCAAAAAGGCGATTACAACGATATGGTCATTATAGACCCCGATCAAGTAAAGCAATTAGCAACTCCAACTGAGGAACTAATCACTACGATTGAAAATTTGATTTCATCACAACCATAATTCACAACTAAAAAATAAAACCATGAAATAAACGAAAATATAAATAAAACACAGCGTTTGCTGATTCTTGTTACTGAAATTTTCGACACTTTTTGTACAATCAAGAATAAGTGGATGCTCGCAACTGCGGGCTTATCTTATTTGATTGTGCAGGTCGTCGAAAAACCTCAGTAACGGATTTGTTTAAGTCCGTTTTTTTTATTGCCCTAAATCATAAATCATAACTCATAAACCATAAATATCTATGAAAAAAATCACCCTAATCTCAATCCTTATCGCAACTTTTGCGACCAAAAATTTTGCTCATTGTCCAATCTCGCAGTGGTGCCCATCTGCACCCTTGCATCAGACTCTTTGTCCGGACGACACGATAGAAACTATTGCATTTCCATCGGTGATAGCTAAAACTCTGATCATCACTTGGTGGATGAACGAGACACGCACCAACTTTATGCCCATTCCTCCTCCCGGTATCACGGTTTCCGGCGATGCCTCAACTCCGCTCGGCGACCGGGAATACGCGTGGCCTGTTTCCATTAAAGGAGCACCGACAGCCTCCGGCACGCATCACTACACCGTGAGTAATACCTGTGGCGTAGAGTTGTTACATGGCAGTATTACACTCAATGCACTGCCCACTATTGGCAGAGTGACGCCCACAGGTGACCGCTACACCATTGTAGGCACAGCATTCACACCACTTACCCTCACTGCTGAACCCGCAGGCATACCACCGATTACCATTCAATGGTTTTCCAACACCATCACAAGCAATAGTGGCGGAACACCCGTGACCGATGCCACAAACAACTCGTTTACACCACCGAGTGCTACAGTGAACACTGACGGCATATACTACTACGCTGTAGCAACCGACGGTTGCGGGAGCACGGTTGCAACCAACAATACCAGTGGAAAGCATATCGTTGTTCCCGCTTGTAACTCCTATGCAGGTGCAACGGGTGTAGCCTCTTGCACAGGCACTGCCGGTGTTGCTCCGGGCACGGTAAGTTGGGGCGGGGTTGCCAATATCGAAACCAACGCTCGGGATATTTCCGGCAACGGAATTACGCAGCGATGGTCGGGTCCTGTAACGACTACCGGTTGTGATAAAGAAGACTGGAGCAGCAGTGACGTGGATGCCGATTGTCGTAATTCCGAGAACGGTTCGGGGGTTCATTACTTCTCGTGGTGTTATGTGATGCGTTATCAAGCTCAACTTTGTCCTTCGCCTTGGCGAGTTCCTACTTGTCAGGACTTTGTGAATTTGGATGTTGCTTTGGGTGGCACGGGCTTAAATCGCAATGTAGGTTCCGGTGAGAACGGTTTCACCGGTACAGGGAGCGATCAGAAGTACACCGGCACCGGTGCCGGAAATTGGGGGGGCTCCCGCTTTACTGCAACCGCGAGCACTCTGTCGGATGCGAATTCGCGCTACTGGTCGTCCTCAGAGTACAGCGCCGCGAGTGCGTTCCGCCTGGGCTACAGTGCATCGGGTGTCTACCCGCAGGACATCCCCAATAAGAGTAGCGGGTTCGCCCTGCGTTGTGTGCGGTAGATGTGCCATAGTGAATAGTGATTAGTGAATAGTGATTAGTAGGGGCGGCATTTATGATTTATAAATTATGAATTATGAGTTATGAATTATGAATGCGATTTGGCGAAGCGTAAAACACTATGAGCGTAGCGAATACCAAACCGCAGGAAAAAGTCGGAGCGGTAGCGGAGATCATTTTTTCCTGCAAGCCTTTTTTGGTTACTTTTTTGGGCTCAAAAAAGTAATAAAAAAAATTTTTGCTCTCAAAAAGAAATGAACAAAGTGAAAAAGTGGTTAGCAAAATTTTATTTTTTCTCCCAAACATTCAAAATTTTCCCAACATAAACCTTGTGGAAATCCTTGTTTGGATACATTTGTTCAATAATGGCTTTATCAAAAAACGAATCCTCTTTTAGAAAATCTGCGTAGATTTTTTTGCACTCAATAACCAATCGTGCTTGTTCGTAATAGACATTACCTAATTCTGTAAACATAGGTATCAAGCCGGTTTCCTTAATTTTGTCGTAATCACGACCCGATTTTGTTCCGCAGAATTGCAAAATGTCGCGATGTTTTTCTTCAAAAACCGTAAGCGTGAAATAGTCGCTTTCCTCTGTAAATTCATACGTGTAGCGTTGCGGACGAACAAAAATAAACACAACCGGTTCGTTCCAAAGATTGCCAATAGTTCCCCAACTTGCGGTCATCATGTTGAAATTGTCTTTGTCGCCGGCGGTAATGAGCATCCAGTCGTCGCCAATCATTTGGATTGGGTTGTCTTGAATTTCTTTTGGTGAAATGTGTTTGAACGTAGTAGTTTCCATATCTGTAGGGTTTTTACATGCTGTTGCCATAACCGTTATAGCAATCATTAGGGTGATAATTTTTTTCATGGTATTAAGTTTTTTTTGCAAAGATACGAAAAAAATATGAATAATGATGACGATGTTGCAAAGATACAAAATTTTTTATATCTTTGTACTTCAATTTCAAATATGACGACTTCAGAATTTATTCAAATATATCAAGAATCACCGAATGTACAATCGCTCGTGCAGGCGTTGCAAAATAGGAACGATGCACGGTTGGTGAGCGGAGTCGAACCATGCCTCGCCCCTACAAAAATCAGGCTTTCCGGATTTTCCGGCTCGTCGCGTGCTTTGATTGCTGCGGCTACAATTTCAGAAACCTATCTCTATCATTTGTTCGTGCTGCAAGACCAAGAACAGGCAGCGTATTTTCACAACGATTTGGAAAAATTATTGAACGAATACGGATTGGATTTTGAGCAAAAAAATGTGTTGTTTTTTCCGGCTTCTTCGAAACGTCCGTATCATGAGGAATTGGTTGATAATGCTAATGTTTTGCAACGTGCGGAAGTGTTGCATCGCTTAGAGGCAAACAACCGAAAAACGATTGTCGTAACCTATCCCGAAGCCCTTTCGGAAAAGGTTATTACGCAAAAAGTTTTACGAGAAAACACCATTAAATTACATGTTGGTGCGGAATCTGCATCGCCCATTTCGATGGATATTCTGATCGATTTGCTTATGAATTACAATTTTGAACGCGTGGATTTCGTTCTCGAACCCGGTCAATACGCTGTTCGTGGCGGGATTTTAGATGTGTTTTCATTTGCAAGCGATGATCCCTACAGGTTAGAATTTTTTGGCGATGAAATAGAATCCATTCGCAGTTTTGATGCGGTTTCGCAATTGTCTAAACAACGTTACGAAAACGTTACGATTCTGCCGAACATTCAAATTCAGGAATCCATTACCGAACACACCTCTATTTTCTCCCATTTCCCTAAGGATACAGCGATTTGGATCGATGATATTGAATCCTGCAAAGAATTTTTGAAGGAAATAAATTCGTTTTCTTTGATTGAATTCGGATCAAAAAATTACTTCAAACATCACCAACATATTGCATTTGATTTTCGTCCGCAACCTGCATTTAACAAGCAGTTTGAGTTATTGATTCAAACACTTTTAGATCAATCCGACCACGGTTACACCAACTTGATTTTGTCTGATAATCCTAAACAAATTCAACGGTTGGAACGTGTGTTTTTTGAAATGGGAAACGCCGAACGACAAGTGCGTTTTACCCCTCTAAAAATCTCTATCCATGAAGGTTTTATTGATCGTGAACAAAAAATTGCGTGTTTTACCGATCATCAAATTTTCGAACGTTATCACCGTTTTACAACGCATCGCCAAATTCAAAACAAAGAAACCATCACCCTAAAAGAATTGTACGATTTGAAACCGGGCGATTATGTCACACATATCGATCATGGTATCGGACGTTTCGGAGGGCTTGAAAAAACAGAGGTTGGCGGTCATCAACAAGAAACCATTCGTTTGGTTTACAAAGATAATGATGTGTTGTTTATCAGCATTCACGCCTTGCACAAAATTTCACGATACAGCGGAAAAGAAGGTGCAGAGCCAACTTTGACCCGTTTGGGCTCGAGCACATGGAGTGCCTTAAAACACAAGGCAAAGCAACGTGTCAAAGACATTGCAAAAGATCTAATCAAACTCTATGCACAGCGGAAAGCCACAAAGGGCTTTGCGTTCAGCGAAGATTCGTTTTTGCAAAATGAATTGGAAGCCTCGTTTTTTTACGAGGATACCCCCGACCAACTCAAAGCTACGCAAGACACGAAAAACGACATGGAATCCGTATCGCCGATGGATAGATTGATTTGTGGCGACGTGGGTTTCGGTAAGACGGAAGTGGCGATTCGTGCGGCATTCAAAGCGGTCGCCGATGGCAAACAGGTTGCCGTTTTAGTACCCACAACAATTTTGGCATTTCAACATTTCAAAACGTTTACCGAACGTTTGAAAGATATGCCGTGTAAGGTCGAATATATCTCACGGTTTCGTTCAACCAAAGACAAAACACGCATTCTAAAAGAACTCAAAAACGGACAGATCGACATTTTAATCGGCACACATCGTCTCACCGGAAAAGACGTTGAATTCAAGGATTTGGGCTTGTTAATTATCGATGAGGAACAAAAATTTGGTGTCGCAATGAAGGAAAAATTAAAAGCGATGAAAGTGAATGTTGACACCCTCACGTTGTCTGCAACGCCCATTCCACGCACCTTACAGTTCTCGTTGATGGGTGCAAGAGATATGTCGATTATTAGCACACCACCGCCGAATCGGTTTCCGGTTCACACCGAAATTCACGTGTTTGACGAGGAAATTATTCGCAATGCAATCGTCAAAGAATTGAGTCGCGGCGGACAAGTTTTTTTCGTGCATAGTCGTGTGCAAAACATTATGGACATTGCCGGATTGGTGCAACGCTTAGTGCCCGAAGCCCGCATTGGCGTAGGACACGGACAAATGGACGGCGACAAACTCGAAGATGTGATGATGAAATTTATCGATGGTGATTTGGATATTTTGGTCGCCACAAAAATTGTTGAAAATGGTTTGGATATTCCCAATGCAAACACGATTATCATCAACGAATCTCAAAATTACGGATTAAGTGAATTACACCAACTTCGCGGTAGAGTAGGACGTTCGAACAAGAAATCGTTTTGTTATTTGATTTCGCCACCATCTTATATGCTGAGTGATGAAACCAAAAAACGGTTGCGTGCCATCGAAGAATTTTCCGAAATCGGAAGCGGATTTAATATCGCCATGCGCGATTTGGATATTCGCGGTGCCGGTAATGTGTTGGGGGCTGAACAGAGCGGTTTTATTAGTGATATAGGATTTGACACCTATCACAAAATTTTGGACGAAACCATTCAGGAATTGAAAGAAACCGACTTCAAAGATCTCTATCAAACTGAGGAAAAAACCGAAGTTTTAGCCTCAAAAGATTGTGTTATCGAAACTGATTTGGAACTGCTTTTGCCCGACACTTATGTGAACAATGTCGCCGAAAGACTCAGTCTTTACAAGCAATTGAGCATTTTGGATTCAGATGAAGACATCACCAAATTCAGAGATCAATTAGAGGATAGATTCGGAAAACTTCCTCCGCAAACCGAAGAACTTTTGGAGACGATCAAAATGCGTCGCATGGCTAAACAAATCGGTTTGGAAAAAATCGTTTTGAAACGTCAAAAATTTGTCGGAACATTTATCACCAACCAAAATTCGACATTTTACCAATCTTCCACGTTCGGCAAAGTTTTGGACTATGTCAAAAATCATCCGAAAAATTGTGAATTCAAGGAAATTAACCACAAATTGACCATATCTTTTCCTAATATCAAACGTGTTTCTGATGTTTGCAATATACTTGCAAAAATACAATAATTTTAGTTTTACAAAAAAAATTCGTATCTTTGCAATCTCAATATGAAAAAAATCACACAAATAGTTGCTCTCTTATTACTGTTTCAGACGGGTTTTGCTCGAACTCTACCGTTTATAATCTCAGGAAAATGGGAACGTAGCGACCATATAACCGAAATTACATTATTCAAAGTGGTTTACGGACGACTTGAAAAAGTGTCGGTCGGTTTGCTGAAAGAAGACCATTCGTTCGCCATAGCGTACGTTCCTGTAACAGAAGGTTTTTTTGTGATTGGTTTCGGAAATCCGAACGAACGAAAAGGTAAATATACGTTTTATTTCAAACCCGGAGACAATCTTTATTTCGTTGCAAACGACAGATACTACACGCTTGAGGGTGAAAACACACGAGAAAATATCGTCCTGAAATCTTGGCACGATCATGTTTCTAATTTTAGAGAAGATTCAACCAAACAATTCCAAACCATAAGAACCGGAAATAAAATTTTTGATGAACAATTCGCGAAATATCGCAAATTTAATGTCATGGAAAATCGAGGTATCTCGCCGGATTATGACTTGACAACTAACACCGAACTTTTGATGTTCCCTTACGGTATTAACCTGTTAAAGAAAAGTTTAGCAGATAAAGTAACTATAGAAGATGCGATTGATGCCACTCACAACGACACGCTCAAAGGCGAGGTTTTTTTGTATATGCTGGCGGACGTCAAACAACTTTCGGAATTCAAAGATTTAGCCCAAAGATATTCCAAATATATTCTTACGAAAGATCAGCAAATACGCTTTGATCAAGAAATTGAACGAGTCAACAGGCTACACATTGAAAAGGGTGTTGGCGTGTCAGGTCTGGATTTTACGTACAAAGATGTGGATGGAAATGATGTTTCATTTTCCGATCTCAAAGGAAAGGTTGTGTATATGACCGTTTGGGCAACGTGGTGTGGGCCGTGCGTTGCAGAACTACCGCATAAGAAAAAGTTGGAAACCCATTTCTCAGGAAATAACAACATTGTATTTGTCAGCGTTTCTACCGACCATTTGAGAGATATTCAAAGATGGAAAGATTTTGTTGTCAATCACGATTTGAGGTTCAAAGGAGCTATCCAGCTGAGCGGCAATATCGATGGACCGACCAATATCCACAGACTTTACGGTATCACAGGGATTCCGCGATATTTACTGTTCGATAAAGAGGGTAACATTGTATCCATTGATGCTCCACGACCCTCGTCACCCGAAGTTATTCCGATGTTGAATCGGTTGTTGCGGCGATAAAATGCCGGATATTCATTTTTTTTGCCGTCATGTCGACCCCTTCGACAACAAGGGTTTTGCCCATCACCGTGGGAAACTCGATAGCGTCAATCGGCTCGCCTGTCCAGAGAGTTTGGTGTAAATCTGCTTTAGGACACCATTGCGGGATAGGACAATGAGCAAAACTTTTGGTCGCAAAAACTGCGAAAACTAAGATTAGGGTGATTTTTTTCATGGTTATTTTGGTTTAGATTTTTGATTTAGGGCAATAAAAAAACGGACTTTCACAAATCCGTTATCGAGGTTTTCGACGACCCATAGTTACAAATAAGAAAAGTCCGCTCTCGCGAACGTTCACTCACTCTTGTAACTATATTGAAACGTCGAAATTTCGATAACAAGAATACAGCAACGCCGTTTATTATATTTTCGTTTTTTTACATATTTTTTCGATTAAAATTTGCCACAAAGATACGAAAAAAAAATGAAATTCAAAAAAAAATTGTATCTTTGCAAAAAAAATCCTAATGTCCTGCAATTGCAATCCTAATCATACACTTGATTTTATCACTCAAACCGATGCTATCATTGAGCAAGTCGGAACGTCCAAAAGCATTGTTATTCCTTTGCTTCAAGCGTTGCAAAATGAATTTGGTTACTTACCTTCGGAGGTTATCGAACGGATTTATGAAAAAACCGAAATCGATCGTGCACAACTCATCAGCGTTTCCACGTTTTATTCGCAATTTCGACATATTCCTTACGGAAAACATCTTATCAAAGTCTGCACGGGAACGGCTTGTCATGTGAAAGGTGCAGGCAATGTGATTGATGCATTTCGTCGAGAATTAAATATAGATGACGAAAAAATTACGACCGATGACGAACTTTTTTCTATCGAAAAAATTGCTTGTTTAGGTTGCTGTTCGCTTGCTCCGGTGGTGCAAATTGATGAAAAAATTTACGGACATGTTCAACCCGGAAAAGTTAAGGAAACGATAGATGATTTTTTGATTTATCAAAGCGAAAAATCATCGGATCAAATCAAAAAAACGCAACGTAAGATTATTGGAGAAATCCGTATTGGTATGGGTTCATGTTGTATGGCAAGCGGTTCGGCTGATATTTTGAATGAACTACAAACAGCCGAACGCGAATTAGGAATTGATGTTCATATCAAACAGGTTGGTTGCGTAGGCGTTTGTGCGAAAGTTCCGTTGATCGATGTTGTGTTGCCCGATGGTTCGATTGAACGTTATCCCAACGTGAAACCCTCTGAAATCAAGGAAATCCTGCATCATCATTTCGAGCCTCAAAATTATTTCAAGCGTTGGAAAAATAAATTATTAGACCATGTTGATACGTTTCACACCGACATCACGTGGGACAACGTGATTTGGAAACCCGAAAACGAACGCACAAAAGTTATCGACAGTTTTTTGTCCGAACAAAAACATATTTCAACGGAAGGCTATGGAGTTCTCACACCTTTGAACATTGACGAATACATTACGCAAGGCGGTTTTGAAGGATTGAAAAAAACATTGTTGCAAAAACCTCAAACCATTGTCGAAAATATCTTGAACAGCGGAATTCGCGGACGCGGTGGCGGAGGTTTTCCATCCGGAAAAAAATGGGAAATCGTTGTACGATCGTCGGGTGAAAAATATGTGATTTGCAACGGCGACGAAGGCGATCCGGGTGCATTCATGGACAGAATGTTGCTCGAATCGTATCCGTTTCGAGTGATTGAAGGCATGATTATTGCAGGTTATGCGGTTGGTGCGAATCAAGGGATTTTTTATATTCGTGCCGAATATCCGTTGGCAGTGGAGCGGATTCGTAAGGCAATCGAAATTTGTAAAGAACGAAATCTCCTTGGCGAACATATTTTAGACACAAATTTTTCGTTTGAAATTTCGATTTTTGAAGGTGCAGGTGCATTTGTTTGTGGCGAAGAAACAGCATTGATTGCTTCGATTGAAGGTAGTCGCGGATTTCCGAAACAACGTCCGCCTTTCCCTGCGGAAAAAGGGTTGAACGGTTGTCCGACTTTGGTAAATAATGTGGAAACGTTGAGTCAAATTCCGTACATTATTCGAAATGGTTCGGAACATTATTCGGAAATTGGAACAACGAACAGTAAAGGCACAAAAGTTTTTGCTTTGGCAGGAAAAATTCGTCACGGCGGATTGATTGAAGTGCCGATGGGCATTACGTTAAATCAAATTGTGGACGACATTGGCGGTGGTGTTGAAAAAGGCGAAAAACTCAAAGCGATTCAGATCGGCGGACCTTCGGGAGGCTGTATTCCGGCACATTTGTGCGATGTTGAAGTGGATTTTGATTCGTTCTCGCAAATGGGTGCGATGATGGGTTCGGGCGGTTTGGTGGTGCTCAGCGAAAGCGATTGCATGGTAGATGTCGCCAGATATTTTTTGAGTTTTACCTGCGAGGAATCCTGCGGTAAATGCACGTTTTGTCGGGTTGGCATTCGACGAATGTTGGATATTTTGGATAAAATTTGTAGCGGTCGAGCCGAAATGAGCGACATCGAAAAATTGGAACAACTTGCATTGAATATCAAAAAAACATCACTTTGCGGTCTTGGGAAAACCGCACCAAATCCCGTTCTCACGACTTTGAGATATTTTCGTGATGAATATGAAGAACATATCAACGGCGTATGTAAAACCGGAACGTGTAAGGATTTAATTCATTACACCATCACTGAAACTTGCACGGGTTGTACGAAATGTGCGAAAGCTTGTCCTGTGGATGCCATTCCTTACATGCCTTACGAAGTGCACACGATTGACGTTGAAAAATGCGTAAAATGTGGGCTTTGCGTTGATGAATGTGTTTATGATGCAATAAAAAAAGTGCCGATTTAAATTTTTTTTGTATCTTTGCACTCTAAATCATAAAAAAAAATACTATGGCAACAACAGCAGACATTAAAAACGGCTTATGCTTAGACTTTAACAACGGACTTTGGCAAATCGTCGAATTCCAACATGTAAAACCCGGAAAAGGTGCGGCTTTCGTACGAACAAAACTCAAAAACCTCCGAGACGGACGTGTTTTGGAAAATACATTTCCGGCAGGATCTCGTATAGAAACAGCACGCGTAGAACGGCGTCCATATCAATTTTTGTACAAAGACGATATGGGTTACACGTTTATGCACAACGAAACGTTCGAACAAATTGTGATCGAAGAACGTCAAATCAATGCTCCGCAATTTCTTAAAGACGGCTCCAACGTTGAGATTACGGTTCACGCAGAAACCGAAACACCGCTTTTGTGCGAACTTCCTGCATTTGTCGAAGGCGTCATAACGTATACCGAACCTGCTGTAAAAGGCAATACGTCAACCAATGCAACGAAAGAAGCAACGATTGATTGTGGTGCTACAGTGAAAGTTCCGTTGTTTATTGAGATAGGTGAGCGTATCAAAGTCGACACTCGAACCAGCGAATACGGCGGACGAATTTCGGATAAATAAACTAAAATGAAATTTCCAAAACCATATACGCTTTCTGAATTAGCAGATTTTTTGGGGGCTACAGCCGTTGGGTCTCCCGATTTCATCATCACAGGAATGAACGAAATTCATACCGTTGAAACGGGAGATATCACGTTTGTCGACCACCCGAAATACTACGAAAAAGCACTGAATTCGGCAGCTACAACGATTTTGATTAACAGTTCGGACGTGGAATGTCCTGCCGGAAAAACATTGTTGATTTCGCAAGATCCGTTTGCGGATTTCAATAAATTAACCATGAAATTTCGTCCGTTTACTGCGAGTTTCAAGATGATTTCGGATAGTGCGAAAATTGGCGAAAACACAATTATTCAGCCGAATGTTTTTATTGGAAATCACGTTAAAATCGGTAAAAATTGTGTGATTTATCCGAACGTAAGTATTTACGATTACAGCGAAATCGGCGATGATTGCATTATTCATTCGGGTGCTGTGATTGGTGCGGATGCTTACTATTTTCAACGCAAACCGGAAGGGTATCGAAAATTTTTGTCGAGCGGAAAAGTAATTTTAGAAAATCGTGTGGAAGTTGGTGCGAATACTTGCATTGACAAAGGTGTTTCCGGTGATACCATTGTTGGCGAAGGCACAAAAATGGATAATTTTGTGCAAGTCGGACATGATACGATTATCGGAAAAAATTGTTTGATTGGTTCGCATTCTGCAATTGCAGGTGTAACTAAAATCGAAGATGATGTTGTGATTTGGGGACAAGTGGTTGTCAACAAAGATCTCGTAGTTGGAAAAGGTGCTGTTGTCTTAGCTACATCAGCCGTAGATAAAACGTTAGAGGGCGGAAAAACCTATTTTGGTATGCCTGCCATCGAAGCAAGAAAAAAATGGCGAGAACTTGCCGCACTTCGGAATTTACCGGATTTATTAGCGAAAATCAAATAAAAAATTACGCCCACTTAATGAGATTGAAATCTTGTCGATGTGGCAATAACGGATGTGTTGGAAAGATGCGGAATGCAAAATCGTAAACACCGGAAATCGTTGCAGAGAACGACAATTTGAACGTTGCAATCGAACCTTCGAACTTATCCAATTTCATTTCGTAAACGCCCAAAAGTTTATCAACACTGTCGTTTTTCTTTTGTCCGTAAATCAATTCCACACCGATATCTTCAGCATTCAAATCTTTCACATCAATCACTAATTCGGCTTCAAACGTGTCGCCCATTTGAAGAGGTCTGTGTGTAGAATTGTGATAATCCACATTCAAAACTTCCAAATTATTCCATGCTTGTGCAACTTTCACTTTCCATTGTGCAAGTTCGTGAGCCTTACGTCCGTTGCGTTCCAAAAGAACAGCCGAACGCTCGAATTGCGGTGTATAATACTGTTTGATGTAATCGTCCAACTGACGTTTCATCGTGAAATTCCATGAAATTTCCGTAAAATTATTTCTGATTAAATCTACCCAACGTTTGGAAATATCGGTCTTTTCATCTTTATCGTAAAATGCATCTGTGATTTCATTTTCGATTAAATTGTAAATTGTTTCGGCATCCAGTGCATTTTGAAATGCATCGTTTTCATAAGTTTTTTCTTCTTTCAGAGCCCAACCTGCATCTTTTTTGTAGCCTTCTGCCCACCAACCATCGAGTACACTCAAATTCAAAACGCCGTTCATAATAGCCTTTTCACCCGATGTTCCGGAGGCTTCGAGAGGACGTGTCGGCGTATTCATCCAAATATCCACACCTTGAACCAAATGTTTTGCAATTTCGATATCATAATTTTCGAGAAAGAAAATTTTTCCAACAAATTCCGGACGCCGAGAAACATCTAAAATTAATTTGATCAAGTCTTGTCCTGCTTTGTCGGCGGGGTGTGCTTTTCCGGCAAATACAAACTGCACCGGACGTGTCGGATGATTCACGATTTCTGCTAATCTCGGCAGGTTTGTGAACAACAATTGTGCACGTTTGTACGTTGCAAAACGACGAGCAAAACCAATCGTCAATTTGTTGTAACAACAGCCTTTCAAGGCTTTTTCAATAGTTGCCGGATTTTCTTCACGAATGGTCATATCTTCTTCCAACTTGATTTTGGCAAGGTCGACAAGTTTCGTTCGCAGTTTAGTTCGCAGATCCCAAATCTCTTGATCTGTGGCATTTTCAATACCTTTCCAATGTTCGGGATTCGACATATCTTGGTCAAATTTTTCACCAAAATATTTCGCATGAAGTTTTTGCCAATCCTCGTGTGTCCATGTTTTGTAGTGTACACCGTTGGTTACATAACCGATATGCAATTCTTCCGGATAATATCCGTCATACATTCCGACAAACATTTCACGCGATACTTTGCCGTGAAGTCGGCTTACACCGTTCATTTCCTGAGAAAGATTTGCAGCTAAAACACTCATCGAAAATTTTTCCTGAGTATCGTTTTCATTCCAACGTCCAAGTCCTGTCAACGCTTCCCATGTAATGCCCAAACGTTTCGGATAATGCGAAATATAAGTTCGCATTAAATCTTCGGAAAAAGCATCATGGCCTGCCGGAACAGGCGTGTGCGTAGTAAACAAGGTCGATGCACGAACCAATTCTTTGGCATGAACGAACGATTTATTTTCTTCTTCAACCATTTGTCGCAATCGTTCCAAGCCAATAAATGCGGCATGACCTTCGTTGCAATGATATAAATCCGGTTTTTCGCCCATTTTTCGAATAGCACGAATACCACCAACACCCAGCAAAATCTCTTGTTTCAAACGATTTTCCCAATCTCCTCCGTAAAGATTATGGGTAATTGCACGGTCTTGTTCGGAATTGCATTCAATGTCTGTATCCAGCAAAAACAAAGGGACTCGACCCACATCCAAACGCCAAATTTTAGCATGAAGTGTTCGCCCCGGCAGTGAAATACTCACTTGAATCCAACGTCCACTTTCATCTCGAACAGGAAGTAACGGCAAATCCGAAAAACGTTGAGGAATCGAATGTGCAATCTGTTCTCCGCCAATAGAAATTTGTTGTTTGAAATAACCGTAGCGATAAAGCAGACCAATTCCAATCATGTTGTAATTGCAGTCGCTTGCTTCTTTCAAATAGTCGCCCGCCAAGATTCCCAAACCACCCGAATAAATTTTGACCGATTCGTGCAAACCGAATTCCATACTGAAATAAGCAACCTTTGGAGTTTGCTCGGTTTTTGCATCCATGTAGGCTCTGAAACGTTCATAAATACCGTCCAATTTGGTTAAAAATTCAGTGTCGTTTTCTAATTTTTCGATTTCCGGACTACTCATCGCTTTGAGCATAGCAATCGGATTTCGCTCAAAACTGTTGAATAATTCAGGATTTATGGATTCGAACAAATTTGTAGTTTCATAATCCCAGCACCACCAAAGGTTCATCGAAAGTTCGTGAAGTTTTTTAAGTTTGTCCGGAATATTGGGATGAATCAACATTTTTTTCCATTCCGGTTTCACTTTCTTAAAACGTTCTTCGATACCATAATCGAACGGAAGCGGAATATGCGTATAACTATCCGAGCGTGCTATGGCTTTTTCCAAAGCTATATCGTAGGCTTTTTCGTAATCGGCAATATGTTCTGTGATTTTATCAGTAATTTTTCCGAGAAACACTCGACATTGTTCGTTTATCGTTTCGTTTACCGTTGTGAAAACATCTGTATTTGCAGCGGATAATTTTTCAAGAGAATGCTTGGCTCGAACATAAAAATTATTCGCCAATTGATCGGCGTTGTAAAGTGAAATATCTTGACTCAGTGAAAAATTATTAGCCTCAAGAGTTTGTCCGATAACCGTGCTGTGTACGGTAAAAGCCGTTGCAATTTGTGGAGCTTTATGTTTCAAATAAAGCACTCCGGAACCGGTCAACCAATCGTGAAATTGTGCCAAAACTTGTTCGTTCGGCATCACATTGTACTGATAAAAATGTTCCATAATTTTTCCGGCGACATAACCAAAAATTGCAGGTTCAATGTAGTCCCACTGTCCGGAAATAGAGTCCAATTTATAGGTTTCCCAAAGTTCTTTGAAAATATCGTCTTTTTGTGAAAAAAATGAAGTAAAATCCACCAAAATTACAATCGGATTTCCGGGAATATTCCAACGACCGATTCGGAAATTCAAGCCATCTCGTTCGGCTTGTTCGCACCACGTACGATAGAGGTCGCGATCTTCGGTAAACTCTGTATTGTGTTTGTCCCGCCACACATCGGGACCAATCATTAAGAAGTCGTTTGTAGGAAGTTTTTGCAAATGTTGTGCGTTTTCAGAAAGTTCGGTGTGTATACCATTGACTTTGTTGCACACTTCCCAACTGATTTCAAAGAGATAATTCGGATGATTGATAGACATTTTTTTTAATTTAAAAATTAGCATGCAAAGATACAAAAAAAAAATGACATTGACAAACACTAAATTTTTGTTAAGAATTTACAATAATTGAAAAAAAAATCGTATCTTTGTCGAAAAATTATATTTTTGTAAATGTTTTTGTAAACCTTAAATAAAATAAATTAATATGATAAAAAAAATTGTAATTTGGTCTCTGTTGATATTATGTAGCAACGAGGCTGTTAAAAGTCAAAGTATTATGAAACACGAACTCATTCAATTACCGTACGCAGCGAATGCACTGGAACCGGTAATAAGTCAGGAAACCATTGAGTTTCACCATGGAAAACACTTGCTAACGTACGTAAACAACTTGAACAATCTGATTCAAGGAACGAAGTTTGAAACCGCCGATCTTGAAACGATTGTCAAGGAATCGGATGGAGCTATTTTCAACAATGCGGGACAGGTGTTGAATCACAACCTCTATTTTACGCAATTTTCTCCGACGGGAGGCGGAAAACCCGGTAATCGTCTGGCAGAAGCGATTGACGCTGTTTGGGGGTCGTTTGAAAATTTTCAGAAAGAATTTGAAACTGCCGGTGTCGGAGTATTCGGTTCGGGCTGGGTTTGGTTAGCTGCCGACCAAGATGGAAATTTGTCGATTGTCAAAGAAGCCAATGCAGGAAATCCGCTTACCAAAGGGTTAAAACCATTACTGACCTTTGATGTTTGGGAACATGCGTACTATGTCGACTGCCGAAATCGTCGTGCCGACCATCTGAAAAGTCTGTGGTCAATCGTAGATTGGAAAGAGGTTGAAAGCCGTTATTGAAAGGGTTTTCAATTCAAAGCGGCATATTAAATGCCGGCACATAACGACGTTAAACAGAGTAATAACAAATGAGAAATAGAACAAAAAGAATCAAAAATATAAAGTTAAGACAATTTCTCGCAACATTTCTGTTGTCGTTATCTTTTTTGAAAGTGGCAGCCCACTCAACAGAAATTGATACTCTGAAAACGATTATTGAACTTGAGGAAGTAATCGTTTCTTCGCAACACGGCGAACAACGCTTGCTCGACATTCCCGCTGCAATTACTGTTGTTGGTGTGCAAACGCTCCGAAATAACAACATTACTGAATTAGAACAATTAGCCGCTTTTGTACCGGGACTGAATGTGTTGGTACAAAATCCAAACCGCCCGAATTTGGTTATTCGCGGACTGACGAGCGATGAGGTTAGTCCAACGGCACAACCGCGTGTATCGGTCTATTTCGACCATGCACCCACGAGTCGTGCAAGTATGGCGTTGTCGGAACTTTACGATATAGAGCGTGTGGAAGTGTTGAAAGGTCCGCAAGGAACACTTTTTGGACGTGGTTCACAAGCCGGAGCAATCAGTTTTATCACGCGAAAACCCGATCCTGTTTTTGGCGGATATGCCAAGATTGGCGTAGGCAATTATGGAATGAAACATATTGAAGGTGCACTGAATGTACCGATAATGGATAACGTGCTTTCAACCCGCATTGCCGGTATTTACACGTATCGCGATGGCTATGTCAAAAATCTTTCGGGTGGTAAGGCTCTCAACGATAAAAATACGGCGGGAGTGCGTTTTTCAACTTCTTTTACGCCGAAAAACAGCAATTTTAAGGCTGATTTGACGGTCAATTATCAGAATGACAACAATTCGGGAACGGCGTTTGTCAACCCGTATGGCGGTCGAAAGCCTTTTGATTATGAAGTTTTTTTCGATAACGATAAGCAATTTTACAACAAACGCAATGTTTTTGGAACCATTCTCAATGCTCGTTATCACATCAACGACAACAATTATTTCAGTTCGATAACGTCGTATTTCAACAACACCGCCGACTCTCGTTTTGATGCCGACGGTACGTCCGCACCCGCCCTGGATATGGCGGAATTGGTAAAAGCGAACCAATTCACACAAGAATTTCGCTACAATTTTGCACTTGGAAATCGTTTTTCGGGAATTGCAGGAACGAGTTTTTGGCGTGAAAATGTGAGTCAAACATACCATTTTCGCCCCGATGAGCAATATGCGGCTTGGTTGTTTTTTGAAATGCCTACCATGCTGATGCCCGGAAATGCAATGACCGCCTTGCTTCCTAACGATATGCTCGGCGAATTGAGCGGAATGCTGTTGCCAACCAATCACGAAGAAAAAAGCATGACCGAAGCAGTCAACAGTGCATTGGATTTCTTTTTTGATGCCACATACAAATTGCTTCCAAAAATGAGTGTTACAGCGGGAATTCGCACCACGTTTGAAAATTTTTCAATCCAAAATCGTGCCTACAATGTCAATGCTGACGTGCCCTCTACGCTTGGGATGTTGATAGGTATGTTTGTTCCCAACAGTCCGTCGCCATATCCCAATTTCTTTTTTGCGGAAGTCGAAAATCCCACAACGCAAAAATCTTTTTCATCGCTCACTTGGCGAGCAAATGCAAAATATGATATTGCCGACAATGCCAGTGTTTATGCAGGATATTCGCGAGGACGTCGCCCGAATGTGCTGCAATATAATTCGGCAGGCGAATTGTCAATTATTGATGCCGAAACACTTCACAGTTTCGATGCCGGATACAGAATGATTCGCTATCGCTACAGGCTTGATGTTTCGCTGTTTTGCCAACTTTATCGCAATTTCCAAAGTTCGGCATGGGAGGGAATGAATTACCTGATATTGGATATCGATAAAGCCACTGCTTATGGTGCGGAAATTTCCGGCAAAGTGGTCATCAACGATTATGTAGATATTTTTGGAAATTACAACTATATTCATGCGACTTTCGACGATAAAGACCGCCATGGAAATCCGCAAGGCAACGCAGGAAACACGTTTCGCCTCACACCGCGAAACAGTTTTCTTGTCGGGTTTAATGCCGGTGTTGATATTTCGCAAAACATTCGTATCTCGCTCACACCGGCTTATTCGTGGAAAAGTCATTTTTGGTTTGAAGATGCCAACGATGAAGGGATCGACCAAAATGCTTACGGTTTATTAAACGTAAACTTGGCGTCGCACCTTAAAAAGCAACGATTGACCTTTTCTGTGTTTGGCACAAATCTCATGGGCGAAAAATATCTTATCGGTGCAGGCAATATGGGGGCTATGTTTGGCGTTCCTACTTTCGTACCGGGGGCACCGCGAATGTTTGGCGGAAAAGTAACATGGCGTTTTTGATCAAGAATTTTTAACCACACTATAATTCAATTTTTATTCACAAATTTAATTTTTAACACCATGAACAGATTCAAAAGTATTTCAGTAACCGTAATTGCTGTCGCATTGGCAGTAGTTGTAATTTCTTGTGGAAACAAGGACAAAACCGACCCCAAAGTAACGGGTAAAAAAGCAGGAACAGAAATGTGCGATTGCGTGGCAAGTTTTAATGCCCCTGATCCCGCAGATTTTGTAGATGCAGCAGGCAATTTTGATGAAACAGGTTTCAATCAAGCCTTCGGTCTCTATGCCATGCAATTGGGCACCTGCCCCGGATTGCTTGCAAAGTATCAACAGTATGTGTCGTTTGTTTACACAAACTACGACCCTGAAGCAGAAGAACCTCTTTACAGCGTTTTCGACTTCAAAAACAATGATTTCGCACAAGGATTCAAAGAGGGAACAAGCGATTGTATGGAAACATTTGCTGCGTTATTCGCCTTGATGGGTGGTCAGTAATAATCAAAAAAATCAATAAAAAAAAACGAAATACTTTTATCTTTCGTTTTTTTTTTGTATCTTTGCAAACCAAATTAAAATAAAACAACCAAAAATAACAAAAAAACTATGGAACCTATCGTATTAGCCTACATTGGCACAGCACTCATGATTGCAGTCCCCGGAGTTTGTAGCGGAATCGCACTCGCTATGTGCGGAAATGCAACCACCGGAGCAGTGAAAAAGAATCCTGCAGGATTCGGAAACTGCTTGATTTTATCCGCAGTACCAAGTTCGAACGGACTTTACGGATTTATCGGCTTTTATCTAACTCTTGGCATATTGGGTCCGGAGATGGACTGGCTTACCGCAGCCGCTATATTGGCGGGAGGTTTAATTTTGGGCTTCGTTTCCGGAATTTGTTGTATTAAACAAGCCGACATCTGTTCAAACGGCATCGCTGCCGTCGGATCAGGACAAAATGCTCTCGGAAATACCCTGATTCTCGCAGCATTCCCGGAATTTTTTGCAATTCTTTCGTTACTTGCGGTAATCTTGATTAATGGAGCAATATCGTAGCAGTATAAAATAAACCCAAATTATGCCTCAAGAAAAACAACGTACGCTGAAAAAACCTGTAACAATCACAGGTGTCGGCTTACACTCGGGACAAAAGGTAACGATGAACATCTTACCTGCACCTGTAAATCATTGGTATAAATTCAAACGTACGGATTTGGAAGGTTCCAAATTGATTGCCGCAGTCGCCGAAAACGTTACGGATACTTCACGCGGAACAACTTTGCAAGTCGGAGATGCCGCCGTTTCAACGGTTGAACATATTTTAGCATCTCTGTTTGCGATGGATATCGACAACGCATTGATTGAAATTGATAACGTGGAGATGCCGATTTTAGACGGATCTGCGTTGGAAGTTGTGAAAGCAATTGCCGAAGTCGGAACCGTTGAACAAGACACCGACCGTGTGTATTATGAAGTGCCAAAACACTTGGCATACGTGGATAAATCAAAGAAAATCGAAGAAATGGTGGTGAGTAGCAGTGGCACAAAATACACCGTTTTAATCGATTATGATATGGACGTTTTGCCGTTGCAATTGGCATCACTTCACGATTTGAAACATTTTGCAACGGAAGTGGCACCGTGCAGAACCTTTGTGTTTTTGCATGAATTGGAACAATTGGTGAAACATAATTTGGTCAAAGGCGGAGATTTAGACAATGCCATTGTGTTTGTTGAAAAAAATGTTTCGACAGAAGTTTTTGATGACTTAAAAAAGTTTTTTAATAAGCCGGACATCAAGATTATCGAGGAATTGGGAATTTTGAACAATATCGAATTGCGTTTCAGAAACGAACCTGCTCGTCATAAATTATTGGATTTGATTGGCGACATGACGTTGGTTGGTGCAAGAATGAAAGGGCATGTTATCGCTCATCGTCCCGGACACCGTGCCAATGTGGAGTTTGCAAAGGTTATTCGTCAAAGAATGTTGGAAGAAATTGCAACCAAAGATGTGCCGAAAATTGACTTGAATGCACCACCGTTGTTTGATGTCGAAGGTATCAAAACTAAAATTCCGCATCGCCCGCCATTCCTGTTGGTCGACAAAATTATGGAGATGAGCGAATCACACGTTATCGGCGTGAAAAACGTAACGATGAACGAAGAATTTTTCAAGGGACATTTTCCGGGAAATCCTGTGATGCCGGGCGTTTTACAAGTAGAGGCGATGGCACAATGCGGTGGAATTTTAGCACTGAGCAGTGTTCCGGATCCGGAAAATTATCTGACATTTTTTATGAAAATCGATAACGTGAAGTTTCGTCAAAAAGTTGTTCCCGGAGATACATTGGTATTCAAATTGGAACTGCTTTCGCCGATTCGCAGAGGATTGGTGAATATGAAAGGAACGGCGTATGTCGGAAATCAAATCACGTGCGAAGCAGAAATGTTAGCACAATTAGCAAAAAAATCGTAAAACATAACTATATGTATCATCCGCTAACCAACGTACATCCGGAAGCAAAAATTGCGGAAAACGTGATTATTGAGCCATTTGCGACGATCTATAAAAACGTTGAAATCGGCGAGGGCACATGGATTGGACCTAATGCCGTGATCATGGAAGGTGCCAGAATCGGAAAAAATTGCAAGATTTTTCCGGGTGCTGTGATTTCGGGAATTCCACAAGATTTGAAATTTATCGGAGAAGAAACAACCGCTGTAATCGGCGACAATACAACGATTCGCGAATGTGTAACGATCAATCGCGGAACGCAAGCCAATTGGGAAACGCGTGTCGGAAATAATTGTTTGATCATGTCGTACGTTCATCTTGGACACGATTGTGTTGTTGGAAATAATTGTATTCTTTCCGGTAATACAGGACTTGCAGGGCACGTAGTCGTTGACGATTGGGCGATTTTAGGCGGATTTTGTGCCGTTCAGCAATTCATGCATATAGGCTCGCACACCTACATTGCAGGCGGTTCGCTCGTTCGCAAAGATATTCCGCCTTTCACGAAAGCAGCAAGAGAACCGATTTCGTTCGTTGGAATAAACTCTGTAGGCTTACAGCGTAGGGGATTTGCCGATGAACAGATTGCACAAATTCAAGAAATTTATCGCTACATTTATTTGAAGGATTTGAATATAAGCAATGCTCTCGAACTGATCGAAAAAGAAATCTCACAAACTCCCGAACGCGACGAAATTCTGTCGTTTATCCGAAATTCGAAAATCGGAATTATGAAAGGAATCGGTAGGGAAGAGGAGTAATTAAATCCTCGCCAAATCCTCTTTCGGAATCCAGCCGTTGTTTCCATCGGCAACACGAATGCGGTAATAGTCGCCGATTTCATCAATAATATCAACCTTACTGCCACCATGAACCACAAATTGCAAACGGTTAATTTGTGGCGAACTGCTGACTTCAACTTTGTTTTTCATAATAATTCCCGCCGGACGAGTTTGTTGACGATGTTGCTGAATTGCTGCACCAAAGACGGTTGCAGAAAGAACGATAAACAAAAAACAAACGTAAAACGCTAATTTTTTTCTGTCATAAGTCAACGCTAAAAAATACCAAGCCAAGCACAACGCACTTGTAAACACAAGACAAAGAAAAATAACCGCCCAGCCATCTCGAGAAAAAAGTCCTGAAAAAACTTTCCAATAATGCACAAAAAACACATCCGGCAGCACTTCAAATTTATCCGTAATTCGAGTGTTTGCAATCCCCAGATTCATCAGTATTTCCTCGTCTTTCGGCGATAATCGTTTGGCTTTTTCGTAATACAAAATTGCACTCGGATAATCGCCTAATCGGAAACATGAATTGCCTAAATTGAAATACAATTCTGCTGAAACCGTTCCCGATTCCACTACAGCCATGTAGGTTTCCATCGCTTTTCGGTATTCTTCTGCAATATAATATTCGTTGCCCTGCTCGAATGTTGTCTTCGCAAACGCTTGCAGGGTAAGAAGTAGAGCGATTGTTATGTTTAGGTATTTTTTCATATTCTCATTGTCTATAAATTGCACTAAAGCCACTATTCACTATTCACTATTCATTCATTAAGGTGTCGCACAATACTACTGATTACAGCAAACGCTTCATCGTAGACGTCTTGCATGGATTGTGCCGAAGTGCCATTGGGTGCAAATCTCGCAAATTCGCAGTTTTCAAGGGCTTTCAAGAATTGGTCGATATGTTCGGATTGAATTTGTTTGCCTAATAAAACGTGATGAACATTTTCGATGGAAAGTTCAGCCACAGGTATGTTGAATTTTTTACTCAAAAATCCCCAAAGTGCCTTTGAAATCTCGATATAGAAAGCCTCTTGATTGTGCTCATTCATATACTTTTCGGCTTTACGGAGATTCTTTTTTGCCTCCTTAAATGCTCGTCTGTTGCGTAATCCAACCACGTCGGCTTTTTGAATATCCAGCTGTTTACGAATGATTAAAAACACTGTCAATAACACAAACGGAAGTCCGAAAAGTAGCCAAAACACAGTTGAAAACAAGAATTTTTGGTTGATATCTTTCAATGGTGAAGTACGTGTTTTGATAAATTCAATATCACGATTCAAATACTTATTTTCGGTAGCCGTGCCGACAGCAGTTGCCATAAATCGCTCGTCACCCTTTTGTACCGTGATTTTGAACTCCTCCGTTCGATGAGAAATATATTTTGCTTGCTCGGGATCGAAATACGAAAATTCAATCGGTGGAATAATATAACTGCCCTGTGTTCGTGGAATAGCAAGGAATTCAAAGGTTTTGTTTCCGGTCATTCCACCCACACCAACTTGGATATTTTCAGTTTCAATCGGAGCATAAACTTCGAAATCGGCGGGGAACAAAACTTCCGGAGCCTCGATGTGCCTGAGATTTCCACGTCCTCCGATGGTTACGCTTATCGTCAAGGCTTCGTTGGCTTTGAGTGTGGTTTTATCTATTTTCGAATTGAATGTGAAGCGTCCGACATTACCTCTGAAACTTTTTGGTTTCCCCTGTGTTGGCAAGGGTTTCACGTTGATATTAATCCGATTGGAACTAAGTGTTTTTTTCACTTGTTGCACCGATGTTCCGAAAAAACTACCAAACGGATCATTGAAAAAATCCGCAAACGGATCCCGTGAACGGGAAGGACGAGTTACAACTTGTGCAACGACCTCAATTTCCAAAGGGTCGATTGCCAGCCTACCGCTACGTTGCGGATATATCAACGATTTCGACAAAGCCTGACTCACACCGCGACCTTGTTGCACAGCCGGAAATTGTCCTCTGATTTCTTCCGACCAAAAACCTTGACTGGACGTTTTACTGTAGATATTAAGGTCTCGGATACCGACATTCGTGAAAATCGTGTAGGTCAACAAAATTTCTTCGCCTTCGTAAACGGAATTTTTGTTCACAGATGCTCGAAGGTTAACGTCCTCTGCACTTAGAGTGGCGGGCTGTTGCGGTTGTTGTTGCTGTGCATTCGCCGAACTTCGAGAGGCTTGTCCACTCTGTCTTTGTTGCTGTTGCTGCTGTTGTTGAGCAGGAGAGGCTTTGCTAACTCGAATGGAGGCACCGGAGGTTTTGTAAGTTTTTCCGGCAATATCAATACTCGCCGGACCAAAATTTATCATACCTTCTCTTGGTGCAGAAACGCGGTAAGATAGCGTTATACTGACCGTTTGCGAACGTTGTCCGTTGATAATAGATGTGCTTGACGATTGCGATTGCGACGGTCCGAAATGAATATCCAGATTTCGGAAAGTCGGTGCTTGAAAATTCGAGGCATCAATCCGTCCGGTAGACGTAATCACAAATTGAATGTCGAAAGCTTGACCAACACTGACTTGCGTAGGAGATTTCACTTCAAATGTATACTCATCTGCCGCTTGAATTTGAGCGAAAAAAAGTGTGAATATGACAGTCCAAAAATATCGCATACTACCAGTCTTTTTCGGCTCTACCGCGTTGTTGAACGTTAATTTGTTTTCTCTTATCAAGTGTGTTTCGCTCTTGCCTGTCCATAGCATTCAACATACGTTCGGCATCACCTTGTCGCAATTGATGAGGTTGTGAACCTTGTCCCTGCCTGCTTTGCTCATCATTACCTTGATTTTGTCGACGTTGTTGCTGCTGATTATTATTTTGATCTTGATTTTGCTGTTGTTGTTGCTGCTGTTTCTGATTTTGATCGTTGTTTTGATCTTGATTCTGTTGATTTTGATTTTGCTGTTGCTGCTGTTGTTGCAGGCGTTGCAAGGCATACGCCAAATTATAGCGTGTATCGTCGTTTGGATTCAATTTCATCGCTTCTTTGTAAGCATTTACAGCATCTTCATATTTTTCGGTTCGTACAAAAGAATTTCCCAAATTGTGATGAATCTGAGATTTTTGTTTGTTATTCAATCGTCTGTCATGCAGCAATTGTTCATACAGTTCGGCAGATTTCTCAGATTCGCCCTGCTTGTAGAGAGCGTTCGACAAATTGAAACGTCCGCGAGTATCCGTACTGTCTGCTTGAAGTCCCCGTCGATAAAGGATTTCAGAGGCATTGTAATTTCCATCGTGAAATTGCCTGTTGCCATCACGAAAACTTTTTAACGAATTTTGTGAAAACACAACCGTTGAAAAACTCAGTAAAATCGCTATGTTTAATATAGTTCTCATCATTTTTTTGTTCCGAAAAAATTATCGTGATTGAAAAATTTATTTTTCTTTTGGAAAATGAAAATCTCCAAAAGCAGCAGTAGTATTACGATTGCTAAGACATATTGAAATCGTGTTTCGTAATCCGAAAAATTTCGTTCATCGAAAGTCTGTTTATCCATTTGTTCGATTTTCGAAAACAAGGTTTCTACACTCGCCGAAGTATTGTTTGCACCTACATAATAGCCACCTCCAGCATTTGCAATATCTTTCAACATTTCTTCGTTGAGTTTGGTCAACACCAAATTTCCTCGTCGATCGTGTTTGAAACCCACTCTGCGATTGCCGTTGTACTGCGGAATTGGCGTGCCTTCCGGAAGTCCCATACCAATCGTGTGAACAATAATTCCTTTATTTCTCGCTGCTTTTGTGGCTTCGATGGCGTGTTCCTCATGGTCTTCTCCATCGCTGATCACAATAATTGCTTTGTTATTTTTACGATCTTTATCATCGTCGAATGCTGTCATAGCCATCTCGATTGCCATACCAATAGCGGTGCCTTGAGCCTGCATATCACTCGTCGAAATCACATCAATAAACATTTTTGCAGCACCGTAATCACTTGTCAAAGGCAGTTGAACGTAAGCCGAACCTGCAAAAACCACAATCCCGATACGATCATTATGAAGTTTACTCAACAGGCGATTAATGGCTTGTTTCGAGCGTTTCAGACGACTTGGCTGAATATCCTCAGCATTCATACTTTCCGAAATATCCAAAGCAATCATCAAATCCACTCCTTTTCGTTGAACTTTTTCAACTTTTAATCCCATTTGCGGATTTGCCAAACTCACGATTAATAAAGCCAAAGCCACCATCAACAATGTAAATTTCAACGTGTATTTACTTTGCGAATACAACGGTGCCAAACGTTCCATCAACGACGATTGTGCAAACACATTCATACGTCGTTTTTTATAGAAAATAAACGCCGCAAATAGCAGAAATAACGCCGGAATCAGCAGTAACCAAATTAATAATGTATCGTTTTCAAATCTCAGCATAATTTTACGGAATAGATCTTATCACAGCATACGACAATAGAATTTCAAGCAAAATCAAGCCTAATGCAAGCCAAAGCAAAAACTTGAATTCTTCGGATTTTCGTTCATAACTCAAAACTTCGATTTTGCTTTTTTCCATTTGGTCAATTTCTTCAAAAATAGATGTCAATTTATTTTTATCGGTTGCCCGAAAGTATTGTCCACCGGTCATTTGAGCCATTTGCCTCAACATCGGTTCATCTAAATGTACTTCAACATTTTGATATTGTTTTCCAAATGGCGTTTGAAAAGGGTAGGGTGCCGTACCGTGTGTTCCTACGCCAATCGTGTAAACGCGAATATCGTAAAGACTCGCAATTTCTGCTGCAGTTATCGGTGCAATCGAACCCATATTATTCACGCCATCGGTCAACAAAATAATCGTTTTACTTACAGCCGTGCTATTTCTCAAACGGTTGACAGCAGTAGCCAAACCATCGCCAATAGCGGTACCGTCCTCAATCATGCCGGTTTTGATTGCGTGGATTTGCGACAATAAAATTCCATGGTCGGTTGTCAATGGTGCTTGTGTGAAACTTTCTCCTGCAAACACTACAATTCCCATGCGATCCGTCGGACGTGAACGCACAAAATCAGCAGCTACAACCTTGGCAGCTTCCAAACGATTCGGCGAAAAATCCTCCGCCAACATACTACCCGAAATGTCCAAAGCCAGCATGATATCAACACCTTCAACGTTTTGATGCTTACTTCTCAAACTCGACTGCGGACGTGCAAACGCAACAATCAAAACTGCCAACGTCAGCAATCGCAAGACAAACGGAAAAATCGCCAAATGTTGTCGCAAACTTTTTTTCATTTCACCAAACATATCCATGTTCGAAATGCTGATTTTTGCAACTGTTTTTTTATGTCTCCACCATTTCCAACCTGCAAGCAAAGGCAAGCCCAACAAGAGCCACAGAAATTCCGGACTATGAAATGTTATGCCGTGCATCATGATGGTTCCTCCTCAATTTTATCGGGCAAAACAGGATTTGCCTCTACATTTTCTTCGATTTTGGGCATGGTTATTTCAACAAATTGTTTCACATTTTTGAAACAACGATCATGTTCGTCCGGCAACGGCTTGGATTTTGCAAATTTCACCAAATCCGCTGTTGGCAAGGTGTCCCTGAGGAGTAAAAGCAACTCGGATTTATTTTCGAGCTCTGAATTTTGAATAGCATCCATCAGTTCATCCGAAGTCATTTCAATAGCATTAATACGCAGTTCTTTTTCGGTGTAAATCCTCAAAATATCCGTCAATTCCGTGTAATACTCTTTCACCAAATTGTTTTGCCAAAGTTGTTTCAAACGCAATTTTTCCAGATTTTCCAACGCTTCCACGTGTGGCGGAATAATCGGTTTGGGTTTGAAAACAAATAATGGCTCTCTTTTTTTCCATTTGCGATACGCATAAATTCCTGCAAACGTAAACAATGCAACACCCAGTAAAATCAATAGATACGGTAAAATTTCTCTGAACGTAATCGGGATATTCCAAACGGTTTTGATGTCTTTAATATCTGCCTCCAAATCAACTTCCGGAGCTTCAACGATAATAGTTACAGCATTTGTCAACACTTCAACATACTCGTTATCCGTTGGTACTTTTACCCCAAACGGAATTTCCGGAAATTGATATTCGCCCGCCTCAAAAATCGTGAACGTAAATGTTCTGGAATACGTTTTAATTCGACTTCTCCGCTCTATAAGAGTATCCAAATCACTCACCGAAATAAACTCAATTTTTGCGTTCATCGTATCGCTCAAGACGGGAAAAATCACGGTATTTTTTTCATCGGTTTGCAAACTAATGGTCAATCGAATATGATCTCCGATTTGCACATTCGAAAAATCCACTTCCGCTTTGGCAACGTGCGTTTCCGCAAATCCGCTCAAAGCGAAAAGTAACAAAATCCATATCGTTGAAATCTTTTTTAGCATGAGTGTCATTTTTTTTGAAAAAGTTTAGTCAGTGGTCTCACATAATCCTCGTCAGTCTTGATTTTCGTCGAACGAATCGCAAATTTCTTGAACACATCATCCGTCTGTTTTTCGTGATTCGTCCACCAATTTCTATAAATTTCTCTGTTTTTTCTAACACTCGTGTCGATGGTTTTTTCTTGATTAGTCTCTTGGTCGATAACCCGCATCAACCCTACGTTTGGGAGTTCGGTTTCACGCTCGTCATACACTCGCAACGCAACCACATCGTGTTTTTTCTTAACGATTTTCAACGAATGTTCGTAGTCGTTATCAAAAAAATCCGACAACACAAATGCCGTGCAACGCTTCTTAATCACATTGTTCAAAAACCGCATGGCTTCTCCGATATTGGTCTGTTTATTCACCGGATTCATCGTCAACAATTCACGAATTATACGCAAAATATGTGTACGACCTTTTTTAGGCGGAATATATTTTTCAACTTGGTCGGAGAAAAAAATCACACCCACTTTGTCGTTGTTCTGAATCGCTGAAAACGCAAGCACAGCCGAGATTTCCGTGATTAAGTCCTGTTTGAATTGTTTTCGAGTTCCAAACAAATTCGAACTACTTGCATCAATCAACAACATCACGGTCAATTCTCGTTCTTCCTCAAACACCTTGATATACGGGTGATTGAAGCGAGCCGTAACATTCCAATCAATCGAACGCACATCATCACCATAAGCATATTCTCGCACTTCGCTGAACGCCATTCCACGCCCTTTGAAGGCAGAATGATATTGTCCCGAAAAGATTTGCTGCGACAATCCTTTGGTTTTGATTTCTATTTTGCGGACTTTTTTTAGTAGTTCGGTTGTTTCCATTTTACGGCACTTCGACAGTGTTCAGTATCTCGTTAATAATGTCTTCCGTTGTGATATTTTCTGCCTCTGCTTCGTAGGTCAAGCCAATTCTGTGTCGCATGACATCATGACAAATCGCACGAACATCTTCCGGAATCACATAACCTCTGCGTTTGATAAATGCGTAGGCTTTCGATGCCAAAGCCAAGTTAATACTCGCTCTCGGAGAACCTCCAAACGAAATCAAATCCTTGAATTTTTCCAATTTGTATTCACTCGGAAAACGCGTTGCAAACACAATATCCGTGATATAGTTTTCGATTTTTTCATCTAAATACACTTCGCGTGTCAGCGAGCGAGCCTTGATGATGTGTTCCGATTTCATAACCTGCGAAATTTTTGGATATTCGTTCAGGATATTTTGACGAATGATTTGTTTTTCCTCATTTTTTTGAGGATAACCAACCACCAATTTCAGCATGAAACGGTCGACCTGTGCTTCGGGCAGAGGATAGGTACCCTCTTGTTCGATTGGATTTTGCGTTGCCAAAACCAAGAACGGATCATCTAATTTGTACGTGGTTTCGCCAACTGTAACTTGACGTTCCTGCATGGCTTCGAGCAGTGCCGACTGCACTTTTGCGGGAGCACGATTGATTTCATCTGCCAAAATAAAATTCGCAAAAATCGGTCCTTTTTTGGTAATGAATTGCTCTTCTTTTTGACTGTAGATCATGGTACCCAAAAGGTCGGCGGGCAACAAATCCGGCGTGAATTGAATGCGAGAAAATTTCGCATCAATTGACTCTGCGAGAGATTTAATGGCTAACGTTTTCGCCAATCCCGGCACACCTTCGAGCAAGATATGCCCGTTTGCCAACAAGCCAATGAGCAGACGCTCAATCATGTGTTTTTGTCCAACGATGGTCTTGCCTAATTCCATCGAAAGTATATCCACAAATGCGGATTCCTGCTGGATTTTTTCGTTCAATTCTTTGATGTCAACTTGTTCTGTCATTTTTTCTTATTAAATTTGGTGGGAGCGATTTTGACACCCCCACGGGTTCTACTAAAAAAACACCAACAAAAACCGTGCCAAACTACCCTGACTGACAAAGATATTCATAAAAAAATATGAGGCATCTTTCTTGTTTTCTGATTTTCATAATGTTATATCTTTTGCCAAGCCAATGCAGCGGCTCCGAGAATGGCGGCATTTTTATCCATCAATTCGGAAATTTGTAATTTTACGTTGTTGCTGAATACAAAAAGCATATAGTCTTCAAAGTATTTTTGGAGTGGGTTGAGCAAAAAATGTTCTGCTTTTACAGGTCCTCCGAACAAAAAAATATGTGATGGACTTGTGATGCAAACCGCATTTGACAAGGCTAATCCGAGAATTTTTGCGGTATAGTCGAACGTTTCGATGGCGATTGGATTTCCTTTTTCGGCTTCAAGCAAAACGTCGTAACTTGTGATGTTTTCGAGGTTTTCTCCGGTTTGTTTTTCGGTTAATTCGGTGAATGTTTTGGCAATTCCTGATGCAGATGTGTAGGTTTCCAAACAGCCTTTTCTACCGCAACCACAGGGTCTTCCGTTGGGAATAATTATGGTGTGTCCGAGTTCTCCGGCAAAACTATCGTGTCCGTAAATGAGTTCTCCGTTTGCCACAAAACCGCTACCGACGCCTGTTCCAAGCGTTACCATGATAAAATCTTTCAAGCCTTTTGCACCGCCAAAAATCATTTCGCCGATTGCTGCAGCGTTTGCATCATTGGTCAACACAGTGGGAACGGAAAAAATTTCTTGAAAACGTTTGACAAACGGAATCACGCCTTTCATTTTTAGATTCGGCGGATTCGTCATGGTTCCTTCGTGATGATTGGCGTTTGGTGCACCAATTCCGATGCCGACCAATTGAAATTCAGGTTTCAAATTTTTCGAAATTTCTTTTGCAAGGTCTTGAATAAAAACCTCGCCATCACTATAATTTGCGGTGTTCAAATTTCCCGTAGCGTGAATAGTTCCTTCACGGTCGGTTAAGCCAAAAACGGTGTTGGTTCCACCGATGTCGATTCCTGCAACAACTTGTATCATAATTTCTTATTTTTTTGCGACAAAGGTACGAAAAATTTTTGACATATAAAAAAAATAAAACGACTTGTTTGTTTCATTTTTTATTTGTATCTTTGTCGCAATTTTTAGAATATAAAATAAAACATTATAAAACATGACAAACAAACCTAATTCTATTCAGCAAAAGGAAAATTTGGTTGTAAAATTTGTCGGAGATTCGGGCGATGGTATGCAACTGATCGGCACGCTTTTCTCTGATGCGTCAGCCCTTGCGGGGAACGATTTAGCGACGTTTCCCGATTTTCCTGCCGAAATCCGAGCTCCGCACAACACCATTCCCGGTGTTTCCGGATTTCAAGTACACATTGGTCAAACTAAAATCTACACTCCCGGAGATTTGTGTGATGTGTTGATAACGATGAATCCTGCGTCTCTCAAGTCCAATCTGAAATGGGCAAAAAAAGGTGCAACGTTAATTGTCAACGAAAGTACGTTCGAAGACGATGCCATTGCCAAAGCGGGATACGCTGTGAATCCGCTTACTGACGGGAGTTTGAAGGATTATCATTTAGTTGCAGCACCCATCACTTTACTCACCAAAAAAGCGTGTGAAGAATTTGGTATTGATCTTAAAACCATCGACCGTTCGAAAAATATGTTTGCCTTAGGAATGCTTTGTTTCATCACGGGTAGAGGCGTGGAGCATATATTTCATTTGTTTGATAAAAAATTTATTGAGAAACCGAAAATTAAAGAGATTAATAAAACCGTATTTCGTGCGGGTTACAATTATGCTGAAACTTCGGAGGTTGTTGAATCGATTATTGATGTTCCTCCTGCGGGATCGACGTTGGAAAAAGGACGTTATCGCAATGTTACCGGAAACGTGGCAACAGCGTGGGGTTTGCTTGCAGCAGCTGAAAAATCAGGTCGTCCGTTGTTTTTGGGTTCTTATCCGATTACTCCTGCGACTGAAATTTTATACGAATTGGCATTACACAAATCTCTTGGAGCCCGTGTGTTTCAAGCGGAAGACGAGATTGCAGGAATTTGTTCTGCTATCGGAGCAAGTTTTGCCGGAGCCATGGCTTGTACCACCACATCGGGTCCGGGTCTTTCGTTGAAATCGGAAGCACTTGGATTGGCTGTGATGACAGAACTTCCGTTGGTTGTTGTGAATGTTCAGCGTGCAGGTCCGTCAACGGGAATTCCTACAAAATCGGAACAATCCGACCTTAATCAAGCGTTGTTTGGACGTAACGGAGAGGCACCTTTGGTGGTGATGTCGGCATCATCTCCGTCCGACTGTTTTTATGCGGCTTTCGAGGCAGCGCGAATCGCTATGGAAACCATGACTCCGGTCATTTTGTTGAGTGATGGTTATATAGGTTTTGGTTCTGAATTGTTCAAAATTCCAAAAATGGCTTCACTTCCGAAAATTCATCCGCCTATTGCTGCGGCGAATGACCCAAATTACAAGCCTTACAACCGCGATCCGGAAACTTTAATTCGCCAATGGGCGATTCCGGGAACGGAGGGTTTACGGCATCGTATCGGCGGTTTGGAAAAAGAAGATGGCATTGGCAATGTATCGTCAGACCCGTTGAATCATCAGAAAATGGTGACACTTCGTCGCGATAAAGTTCAAAAAATAGCAGAACGTATTCCGCTACAAAGCGTTGTCGGCGAGGAAACCGGAGATTTGTTGGTTGTCAGTTGGGGTGGTACAAGAGGTGCGACTTTGAAGGCAGTTCAAGAGATGCAAGCACAAGGCAAAAAAGTGTCGTTGGCACATTTTTCACATATTATGCCACTTCCGAAAAACACGGAAAAGTTGCTTTCAAGTTTCAAAAAAATTATTGTTCCCGAGTTGAACGACGGACAATTTGTGAATTATTTACGAATGAAATTTCCGCATATTCCGTTGTCGCAATACAACAAAGTACAAGGCTTACCGTTCACCGTAAGCGAATTAACCGAACAATTCATTAAAATTATGGAGGTAAAATAATCATGGAAAAGAAATTTGTATCTATACCAAAATCAAAAACTCCATTAACGAAGGAGGATTTTATCAGCGACCAAATCGTTAAATGGTGCCCCGGTTGTGGCGGACACGCCATTCTATCATCGGTTGCCAAAGCATTTCCGAACACGGGTTACAAAAAAGAAAACATTGTGTTGGTTTCCGGAATCGGTTGTTCGAGTCGCTTTCCGTATTACGTGAACACGTACGGTTTTCACAGCATTCACGGACGTGCGAATGCGATTGCATCGGGCGTGAAAATTTTCAATCCGAGTCTCAGTGTTTGGGTTAATACTGGCGATGGCGACTCGATGGCGATCGGCGGAAATCACTTTATTCACACGATTCGTAGAAATATCGATGTGAATATCTTGATGTTCAACAATCAAATTTATGGATTGACGAAAGGTCAGTTTTCGCCGACTACTCCGAAAGGAACGGCAACCAAAACATCACCATTCGGAACGATTGAACAGCCGTTTAATCCCGGCGAATTGGTGATTGGATCGCAAGGCACATTCTTTGCTCGTGCAGTGGATACCAATCCGAAATTGATGACGGAAGTTGTGGAAGAAGCTACCAAACACGACGGAACATCGGTGGTTGAAGTGTTGGAAAATTGCATTATTTTTCACGATAAAGCACACGATGCTATCACCTCGAAAGAAAATCGCGGCAATGCTCAATTAATTTTGAAACATGGCGAGCCGATGGTTTTTGGAACCGATCAAAACAGGGGGATTCGCTACAATCCAGGCAAAGGCGGCTTGGAAGTGGTAACGATTGGTATCAACGGCATCACGATTAAAGATATTTTGGTTCACGACCAATATGCCAAAGATCCCGGTATTCACTTGATGTTGGCGAAAATGCAGTTACCGGAATTTCCGGTGGCGTTGGGTGTGATTCGTTCGGCGGCATTCCCGACTTACAACGAATTATTTGAGTTGCAAATGTACGAAGAAAAAAAATCGTCTAAGATCAAATGTGTGGACGATCTGTTGAATTCGGGCGATACGTGGGAAATCAACTAACAAAAAAGAGATGCGATTTTGCATCTCTTTTTTTTAATTTTGTCCTACGCAATACATACTTTTTTCCGTTCGAATCACAATTTTTTTATCGGTAAATGCAGGCGTAGCGTACGTTCTTTCGCCGGTGTCAAACGAATTTATCAGTGTAAATTCGCTTCTTGCGGAGAAAATATGCATTTTTCCACGCGTACAAATCAAGTAGATTTTTCCTTCAACAATCATCGGCGATGCTTGGAAATCCGTGTTTAATTCCATGGATTTTATCATCTCTCCGGTTTGCGGGTCGAATGTCGCAACTACGCCGTAAGTTGTGGCTACAAACACAAAATCTCGGGTTGCGACCGGGCTTGCAATTTCGGGCAAAACGTCGTTGTTTTGCCAAAGTATAGAACCGTCGGAAACGTTGATTGCAGTCATGTTTGCGTATTCTGTTGCCACGAAAAGAATGCCGTTTGCGAACGCCGGAGCCGGAGCCGGTTCGCCGCTCATCACTTCCGCACGCCAGTTGACGTTTCCGTTGTTGGGATTGTAAGATGTAACGCCCGGATTGCCTACAAGAATCAGTTGTGCTTGATTATTTACCGTAATAATTACCGGACTGCTCCATGATGGATTCCGCTCTGAACGGGCTTTTGACCAACGTTCGTTGCCATTATCCAAATTCAACGAAATCACTCTCGGCGAATTACGATTATCGTATTGAACGATTAGTGAGTTTCCGTAGATGAGTAGGGAAGAGGCGAATCCGTAGGAATTGTCGGGCACTCCGAGATTTTTTGCCCAAAGTCGATTACCATTCATATCGGCACAAATCACGTCGCCCGTTCCGAAAATTGCACAAACTACTTTGCCGTTGGTTACGACTGTTGGAGCTCCAAGCCCTGTATCGTCGGTGGTTTGCGGAACTCGTGAGCCGGGGATATTATTCGCAGGCAATCGCCACAAAATTTTTCCTGAACTTAATTCAACACAAATCAATTCTCGAACTTGTTCGTCCGCACCGGTAAAGAAAATTCTGTTTCCATTGATAACAGGGGAGTTGAAACCACTTCTTGGACTCGGAATTTTCCACAAGATATTTTGTCCCGACGACAAATTCCATGAAGTTGGAACATTTCTTGCCGAACTCAATCCGAGGGAATTATTTCCTCTGAATGCGTTATGTGTTACTTTTGAAATTTCGATTGTATCGGTTGTAACCTCTGTTTCATCAGTAGTTTCGTCGGTTTCGAGAACATCAATCACAGGCTCTCCCTCCTCGTTTTCCGAGACATCCGAAGCGAATGATTCTTCTGTTGGTTTTGGATTTGAATTTTTCAAATACGGCGAAGTTAATAGTGCAAATACAAGTCCGAGTATCGCCAATCCGCCCATTATCCAAGCGATATAGATTCGTGTTTTGGATTGGATTGCCCAATCGTCGATAGGGTCAAGTTCTTTTTCAGGAATATCTTTACTTGTTTCAAAATAAATTCGCAACGAAATCACAAAAACAATCACCATAATCAACAACAATCCGCCCCCCATTCTAAGACGGTTGATGCTGATAAAATACGCACGTCGTGCCAACAAGTCCAACTCACGAATTTGTTCTTGTAATTGCGGATCTTCGCCGATTTCCTCGTTAGCCTGTTTGAGGTTTTCAATAAACGTTAAAGCCTCATTACCGCTAACTTTGAAAAAGTTCGTCACGAGCATTATCGAGAACACGATCAAAAAAATTCCCGATACGATGGCTATATTTCTGCTGATTTGTTTTTTCATGGATTATTTTTTAATTTGCAAAGATACGAAAAAAAAACGAAATGCGGAGGGCATTTCGTTTTTTTTCTGTGGTGGCGGGTTGCAATACGCTTAGCCAACGGTTGTCGCAACCGCCGGCAGGGGCACACAGATGGGTGCCCCTGCTAAGACAATCACCAAACAATCTTTACTACACCATTTTCGGAATGGATAATGTAGGTTCCCGTGGGGGCGACCGCAAGGGTCGCCCGTACGATGTCCTCCGTTGCTATTCCTTGGTATACCAACGTTCCGGAA
>Ga0099364_10001529_pt1 | contig 37787 bp, 35 predicted proteins | sample TergutTh196P3_FD_73070 | JGI IMG/M metagenome (GOLD analysis project Ga0099364, IMG submission 73070) | Microcerotermes parvus P3 segment gut microbial communities from Pointe-Noire, Republic of the Congo - Th196 P3 | ecosystem: Host-associated > Arthropoda: Insects > Digestive system > Gut ... | reverse complement strand
CAATAGAACGGCATGAAAACATAAGCAAAAGCGGACAATAACTGTCGGCACAGAATCCGAATCGGTCAAAATCAGCATGTATTAAGTGGCTGATTATATAAAACCATAAACTTCACGGATTCAGGTTTAATATAATAGGAAAGCCATCCATCACGGTCAATTCATCTGTTGTCGCAACGAAAATGAAACTGTTGTTTTTCCTGAACACCTTCCCCATTGGCGGCCAGGAACGTGTTGTGACTAACCTGACGGAAGCTTTTATGAATAAGGGCTACGAAACCATAGTTGTCTCATCTTTGCGTGCATATAACGAGTATGATGTAGTATGCTCGAAACGGATATTTTTGAATGTCTTGCCCAATGATTTTGATGGTCTGGAGAAAACGCTTAGCGCAGTCATCACGAGTGAGTCACCGGACGTGTTAATCGGCTTTGCCGCCGGTAATGCGGCAACGCTGGTAAGCGCACGCAAAATGAATCCGGCCTTGAAAGTGCCGCTTATTTTTTCACAAAGAATTGACCCGGCTTATATGCTCTTGGAAGATCCAAAGCACGAAGCTTATTACAAAACGGTGATACCCGAGGCCGATGGGGCAGTCTTTCAAACAAAGGAAGCGCAGAGCTATTTTCCGGTTGAATTGCAAAAAAAATCCACCATCATCAACAATCTGGTGAACGAGCGCTTTTTTAAAGCCGTGCCGTCCGCAGCGCCGGATATGGCGTCCGGCGGGAGAAAAAACATAGTGGGCGTTGGCCGCTTGGCCCTGCAGAAAAACTGGCGGCTGGCCATTTTGGCATTTTCCCTCATTGCGGACAAAATCGAGGATGATTTTATTATTTATGGTGAGGGCCCGGAACTGGAAAACTTGAAAAAATACGCAGAAGCATTGGATGTTTCCCCCCGTGTTATTTTTGGCGGCATAAGCTGGGAGCCGGAAAAGGACGTGGTAAATGCCAAACTGTTTGTCCTGTCCTCCGATGCCGAAGGCTCACCCAATGCCCTGATAGAGGCCCTGGTCATGGGCTTGCCCTGTGTAAGCACAGAATACGACGGCGGCGCGGCAGCGCGGCTGATCACAAACGGTGAAAATGGCTTGCTGGTCCCGAAAGGTGATGCCGAGGCGTTGGCCGGGGCCATGCTAAAAATGCTGACGGACGCAGAGTATGCAAAAATGCTGGCCGCAAACGCAAAAGACAGGGCGCGCAGGGAGTTTGACCCGGAAGCAATCCTTGGACAATGGGAAGAGTTTATCAGGGCGGTCGTGGGGCGATAAACGTATGGGTACAGTTAATTTATTTTCACAAGCGAATAAAGCAGAATGGTTGATGCAATTACGCAAATCCATGGGGTCGGTACCGCTTATCCTGTACGGGGCCGGTGAAATGGGTGTTATCATTGCCGAGGAACTAATGGGCATCAATATTATTCCCACATCTTTCTGCGACAAAAACAAGACGGGAATGGAGGGCAAAACAGGCTTGCCAATAATAGCACCGCATGAGCTTATGGCTCGGTATCGCAATGCCAATATAATGATCACTTCCAGGGATTATCAAAATGAGATTATGCACGACATGGCAGACCTGGGGATAAAAGCCGGCAGAATAATCATGGCCACAGATATTCTCGACCCCATCCCGGATGATGTGTTCATAAAAGTGATGTTTGAGAAAAAGCTGGGTTATGCGCCAGACCTGGAAAATCCTAAGACCTTTAATGAAAAATTGCAATGGCTAAAGCTCCATGACCGCAGAACGGAGTATACTGTCATGGCAGATAAATACGCAACCCGTAGGCTAATCGCAGACAAAGCGGGCGAAGAGTTTCTTGTTCCCATCTTAGGCGTGTGGGATGGATTTGACGATATTGACTTTGATGCTTTGCCATCACAGTTTGTCCTAAAGTGCAGCCATGATTCCGGGGGGACGATGATATGCAAAGACAAAAAGCGTTTTGATATGACACAGGCAAGCACTTTCTTTGAAAAAAAACTGGGTATTAATTATTATTATCAAAGCAGGGAATGGCCTTATAAAAATATAGTTCCCAGGATAATGGCGGAAGAGTATTTGGGTGACAACATAATAGACTACAAGCTTTTATGTTTCAATGGCATGGTGAAATGCTCCTTTACCTGTTCGGAGCGCCAAACGGGTCTGAAAGTCACATTTTTCGATAATGACTGGAAAAGGATGCCTTTTGAGAGAAAGTATCCCGCCAGTGATGCCGACATTCCCCGGCCACAAAGATTTGAAGAAATGAAGCTCATGGCTCAAAAACTGGCAAAGGCAATACCGTTTTTACGTGTCGATTTTTACTGTATTGATGACCGAATATACACCGGCGAGTTGACATTATATCCTGGTAACGGAACAGAAGGGTTTACGCCGTTTGAGTATGATGAAATACTGGGTTCGTGGCTTTCATTGCCGGAGTTGGCATGAAGTGATTGATGAAGGAGCGTGTCATTGCAATGTTGCGCAAAGCGTACCCACAGACCCGCAATCCCGTCACCCCGCAGTGTCTTAACGCGGGGTCCCCTGAAAGCAGCTGTTACACGGAGGGGATTCCGCATAAAAGATTTGCGGAATGACGGCATTAAGCGGGAGGTAGTGTCAAGCGATTTACGAAAAAGAAGCGTGTCATTGCGGGCATGACTTCCCACGCTATGCGTGGGCGCAATCCCCCGCGTGGGAAAAGGAAGGTAAAAAGTGTCGCAAGATTTGGTCTTAATAAATAAAGTGGGTTTCCATGAGTACCCGACAAAGGAGTACGTTTTTTCCCCATCGCAAAAATATCCCGAGTATATTTTTGGGGAAATTTCGCCCGTGAAAAATGACACTTATGCGACCGTGCGAGAATCATTTATCCTTATGGGCTATGACAAGGAAAACTATGGAATGGCAACATGGAATCCCCTGAAGGATTTCATCAACCCGGGCGACACTGTCTTAATAAAGCCAAACCTTGTATCGCACGAAAACCAAAATGCCGACCACGGCATGGATTGTGTGATAACAAATCCCGCCATTATCCGCGCCGTTGCGGATTATGCATTATTGGCGCTGGGAAACAGCGGCAGATTAATTATCGGCGACGCACCTTTGCAAAGCTGTGATTTTGAAGCCTTGCTCGAGACACAGGGCTTGTCAAAAGTGGAGGCTTTTTATGGACGGCAAAGTATGGGAACAAAGATAGAAGTCCTGGATTTCAGGAACTATAAATCAAAAGAAGAAGGCGGTGTTTTAGTGCCCTTGGAGAACGAAACAGAAAAAGGCATATGCATTGATTTGGCCAAAGAAAGCGAATTTCATGGATTGCCAAAAGAACGCATCAACAATTTACGGATAACCAATTACCCCGATGACTTTATAAAGCGGCATCACAATGAAAATAAACATGAATACATTATATCCGAAAAAGCACTGGCGGCGGATGTGGTCATCAATATGCCAAAACCCAAAACACACCGCTATGCCGGGGTCACGCTTGCCCTGAAGAACATGATTGGGATTAACGCCAACAAAGAATGTCTACCCCATCATTCGGTCGGCAGTTTGGGTAATAACGGTGATGAGTATGAGGGGCAAGATGTATTGAAGGAACTATACTCAAAGCTGGTGGACGCACTGAATGCCCATATGCGGGACGCAGGCAGCGAGATGACAAAAATGCTCCGCCGATTTGAGAAAGAATTGTATAAGACCATGGAAGCGCGGGAGGGTGATTTCTTTGGCTCCTGGCATAAGAATGACACCATCTGGCGTACTATCCTGGACGTGAATAAAATTTTGTTTTACGCGGATAAAAAGGGGAAACTGCAAGATACACGTCAAAGAAAAATGCTTGTTATCGGAGACATGATAGTGTCCGGTCATGTACGGGGCCCGCTGGCCCCGACCCCCAAGGCCGTGGGCGCTATTATCATAGGTGAAAATCCTGTTTCCTTTGATGAAGCCGTCTGTACGTACATGGGCTTTGATTACCTGAAAATACCGACTATAAGAAATGCGCGGGAAATAAAGGGTAAGTATAAATTATGCGGTCCTGGGGAAACGGTGGTAGTATCCAACGACTCCGGCCTGAACAATAAAAGCCTGAAAGAGCTGGATGCGGGCGACATGGAGCAATTTATTCCGCATCCCTGTTGGGAGGAGTATTTGACGAGCCAGGTAGTGCCAAGTGGATTATGAAAAAGGAGCGTGTCATTGCGGGCTCGACCCGCAATCCCCCTCGTCGGGGGACCCCGCATAAAAACATTGCGGGGTGACGGAGAGGCAGGAGAACACAACATGGAAATGAAACCAAAAGTATACCTCTTCGGGGCTGCCGACTGTGGCAAGTGTTTCTATAAAGAGAAAAAACGCCACATGGACATCGTCGGCTTCATCGACAACGACCCCGCCAAACAAGGACGGAGATTTTGCGGTCTGCCGGTGTATTCGGCCAAGCGTTTCAAGGAAATGAAACAAGCGGATGCTGTCGTCATCATTTGCTTATGGGAAGATAACACGGCGAAAAGAATCGCCCGCCAGCTCGAGGACGAGAGTGGTATGCAACGCGGCGTGGACCTGTTTTTGCATTTTGAGGACAAGGCCGAGGAATTATCGATTGGAAAGTCGCCAAAGAAAACCACCGCCAACAAAACCACGCGCTTTGAGTTTGGTGAAAACTGGCAAAGCTTTGTCCAGTCCCTGTCCGATGAGCAGATAAAAATCGCCATGGATTCCCTCTGTGAGATGCTAAACATCACGACGCTGGCGGGCAAGCGCTTCATCGACGTCGGCAGCGGTAGCGGCCTGTTTAGCCTATGCGCCAGGAATTTGGGGGCGGAGGTTTTTTCCTTTGATTATGACGAAAAATCCGTCGCCGCCACGGTGGGGCTCAAAGCCCGGTATTACCCGGAGGATGATAAATGGCAAGTACGGCAAGGTGATGTCTTGGACCAGGATTGGCTGACCACGCTCGGTCAGTTTGATGTCGTGTATTCATGGGGCGTGCTGCACCACACGGGCGCGATGTGGCAGGCACTGGCAAACGTGGAGACCTTGGTGGCCGAGGGCGGGTCATTATGGATATCCATCTACAATGATCAGGGCAAAAAAAGCCAGAAATGGCGGATGATCAAAAGAAAATATTGCAAAGGTGGCCGCTTCACCAAGTGGCGCCTGCTTACTGCATACCAGATAAAAGAAATGACCACGCAAGTTATCCATGGCCAAAATCCCCTGGCAGGCGGCAAAGGATATGCCAGGAGGCATCGGGGGATGTCGAACAAGCACGACATGATAGATTGGATTGGCGGTTATCCTTTCCAGACGGCCAAGCCGGAGCAGATATTTTCCTTTTATTTTGACAAGGGTTATATGCTGACGAAGTTATACACTTGGGGCGGGGGCCATGGCTGCAACCAGTTTGTTTTCCGGAAATTCAAGGAGAATATCAATGAAACTCTATGAAACATTAAAGACCAAGCCATTAATCCTCTACGGTGCCGGCGATCGCGGTGTCTATGATTATGGGGAACTGTCATGCTTTGGCATTGTCCCGCTGGCTTTTTGCGATAAGCAAAAGACGGGCGTCGAACCTAGGACGGGGCTACCCATCATCTCGCCCCGGGAGCTTATCACCCGGCATGGCGATGCCTATGTGATAGTATGCTCCGACATTTACTACGATGAGATTTTGCGGGATGTTATGACGCTGGGGATATCCGCAGACCGGATCATCCGCCCCGCGGACATCCTCGACGCCATGCCGGATGCCGAATATATAGAAGCCATGTTCCGGCATAAACTGGGATACACGCTGAATCTCGATAAGCCCCGGACTTTCAATGAAAAATTAAATTGGCTAAAGCTGAATGACCGGAAACCACTGTATACGATAATGGCAGATAAGATAGCAGCGCGTGAGGTTATCGCCGCCAAGATCGGCGAAGAATATCTTGTTCCCCTGCTTGGGGTCTGGGATGATGCTGAGGCTATTGATTTTTCAAGCCTACCGGGACAGTTTGTCTTAAAGTGCAACCATGACTCAGGCTCCGTCGTGGTCTGCGCGGACAAGCAAAAGCTTGATGTCACTGTGGAGAAAGAAAAACTAAGGGAAAGATTGGGCGATAGCTGGTATTGGCACAGCCGCGAGTGGGTCTACAAAGATATGAAGCCCAGAATCATGGCCCAACAGTACTTGGGTGAAAATATCAACGACTATAAAATCCTGACCTTCGGTGGCGAGCCGCGAATCATTCAGGTGGTATACGACCTGTTTGTCGAGCAAAAACGCAACCTCTATACCGTGGACTGGGAGTATGTCCCTGTCTCGCAGCATTTCCCGACGGATCCCGGCCATATCATCGAAAAGCCGGCCATGCTTCCTAAGATGCTGGAATGTAGCCGCATCCTCGCCCGGGGCATCCCCCATGTCCGCGTCGATTTTTGGGAGGTGGGCGGGCGGCTCTATTTCAGCGAGTTTACTTTTTACTGCGATGCCGGTTTTTCCAAGTTTGAGCCGTATGAATATGATGAGCTGCTTGGGGGGTGGTTGGAGCTGCCCGGAGAGGATGACAAATGAACAAAAGCAAAAAGACCATCGTCTTTGGTATTGGGGATGATTTTCACGAATTTGCAGATGAGATTTTATCAAACAACAATGTCTGCGCCTTAATGGACAATGACGCAGGCAAGCAGGGAACCATGTTTCGGGCTTTGAGGGTCCATGCCCCGGATGAACTCGGCAAAAACGCATATGATGACATCCTCATCACATCCAGCGCATACTGTGGGGCGATAAGGAAGCAGATTGAGGAACTGGGTGTTCCTGCCGAAAAAATAAGGACATTCGCGCTTATGGAAGCCCATATAAACAAGGCCTTGGGGGGTATCGCCGGAAAAACCGTCCTGGACATAGGCTGTGGGGCCGGCAATGAAGTCAAAGCGCTGGCTGCGCAGTTCATGCCCCGCAGGATAGTCGGCATCGATATTAGTGTCCACGAAAGCACCGAGGGAGTCAACTGGGCTTTATCCCATGGTGACGCGGCGAATTTGGATTTTGCGGACGAAAGTTTCGACGCAATCTATTCCCGCGGCGCTTTTGAACACATCAGGGATATCAAAAAGACCTTGGCGGAAGTAAAAAGGGTGCTGAAGAAAGGTGGGGTATTCTACTGCACTTTCGGTGCCATATGGACGTCCATCCAAGGCTGGCACGACAATGGGGATGCCAAATTGATAGAGGCCATGCCGCCCTGGTGTCACTTATACATGACGGACGCTGAACTGGCTCGCCAATTTGCGCAAAACGGCTTTGATGATATAGGGTGGATGGATTACATCAAAAACCATCTGAACCATTATTCCCGCACGGAACTGGTAAACTTTATCATGTTTTCCGGGATGCGGGTCAAACGTTATACGGAGAACACCATGTTTCGAAAGTCTGTTACCGCCGCTTTTGATTCTGAATTGACGGATGATATCTGCCAAAAAATAGTAAAAGCCGGTTATAGAGCCCGTGATCTGGGCATTTGTAGCATGGATTTCACACTTGAAAAAATGGATTGAGACTAAGGAGGTCAAGATGATTAATGACACATTGAAAAAAAGCTCCCTGCGTGCTTTCAAAGCAGCTAAAAAGGGTAAGCGGCTCATCCTGTTTGGCGCGGGATGGCGCTGGCTGGAATATCGGGACGATATTTTAGACGAGGGCGACGACCTCGTATATGTTGTGGATAATGACCCCGGCATTCAAGGAGGTAAGTGGTATGGCCTGGACATTCACAAGCCCGGAAAGTTGGGGGAGGAAGAAGCTGGCGGCTTCGTTGTCCTAATCACGCCTATATATGTATTGGAATGTGCCGCCCAACTGGAGGGGATGGGTATTTTTGATTACTTTGCCCTGTATTTATTCCATGATTATTTTATAGCGCTGGGGATTCAAAGGAATTTTTTCCGTCAAGACCGGGAAACATCGGTGTATACAGGCAGAAAACTGACAGCCAACCTATACATCATTGATATTTGTAACCTCCAATGTAAAATGTGCCTCCCCCAGGTGCCAAAGAAATCTCCGAAAAATTCCAAAGGTGAGATGCCTTACGATAAGGTAATGTCCATCCTCGATCAGATAAGCGAGTTAAAGGATATGGTCGATGTAGGGAGTGTGCTTTATAGCGCACACGGTGAAGCGCTATTACATTCCAGATTCGCGGACATTGTCAGGGAGACGAAGAAAAGGAATTTGAATGTACAGACGGTAACAAACGGCGTTTTGCTTAAAGGGGAGGTCGCTGCCGCATTGCTTGCGGCGGATGCGGAGATTAGCGTCAGTATTACCGGGATTATCCCGGAGATATACAAGGATTTCCAAGGTTATGCCCCGACCATGGAGAGGACAAAACATATTCTGGATACCGTCTTGGAAAACATCACGGAATTGGTCGATATGAAAGCTAACCTGAATTCTAATTCACGTATTGGCGTAATATACATTGTGACACCGGCAAATGCCGGGCATTTTGTCGATTATCTGTCCTTTTTCACGAAGCTGGGTGTGGCTATCACCGTAACAATGCTCAGCGACCCCAACTCCTCTCCCCCCGATTCCGCACAGCTTAGCTACAAAAAAGCCACCGGGGAGGGATATGAAAAGCAATGGGCCGATAAAAAAGGTGGTTATTTCAATTCCCTGTCTTGTTTTTTTCCTTTCGTAATCAACGAGCACGGTGATGTTATTCCGTGCTGCCAATGGATACCCTCAATACCCCCTCCCATTCTGGGCAATGTACATGAAAACTCACTTGCCAAGATGCTATTTTCTGAATCGACCTTGGATATGATACAAGCTATTGATACGCTGGACATCGATAAAATGCCGGAATTTTGTAAAATGTGCCGACATTTGGTGGAGGGATAGGTGTGAGACTAAGGAGATGCGATGATTTCTGACACATTGAAAAAAAGTTCCTTGCAAAATTTCAAAGCAGCCAAAAATGGTAAGCGGGTCGTCTTGTTCGGCGCGGGAGAGCACTGGGTTGATTGCAGGGCTGATGTTTTGGACGAAGGCGACCGCATTCCCTATGTCGTGGATAATGATCCTGGTATACAGGGCGGCAAGTGGCACGGCCTGGACATTCATGCCCCCGGGAAGCTGGGGGAAGAAGAAGCCGGTGGCTTCATCGTCCTGATCACGCACGGCCATGTATTTGAATGTGCCGCTCAGCTGGAAGGGATGGGTATTTTTGATTACTTTGCTTTGTATCTGTTCCATGACTACTTCATATCGCGCGGGATTGTCCAGCACTTTCCCGGTAGAAAGGTGAAGCATTTCCAGAATCCATATGTCGGCAGAAAGCTGGAGGCAAACCTTAATATCATCGACATATGCAACCTAAGATGTAAAATGTGCTCCAGCAGGGTGACGGATGAAAGACAGAAAAACGCAAAGGGCGAAGTGCCTTATGAAAAAATATTGTCCATCCTCGACCAAGTTGCCAAAGTCAGGGATAAAGTGGATTTGAGAGGCGTATTATACACTGCCAATGGTGAATCACTGTTACATTCCAGATTCGCGGACATTGTCAGGGAAACGAAAGAGCGGAATTTAAATGTGCGGACGATAACAAACGGCGTTTTGCTGAAAGCTGATATTGCGGTCGCACTGCTAAAGGCGGATGCAGAAATAAGTATCAGCATCACCGGCATCATCCCCGAAGTATACAAGGATTTCCAAGGTTATGCCCCGACCATGGAAAGGACAACATCCATACTTGATACCGTTGTGAAAAACGTCACAGAGCTTACGAAGCTTAAAGCCGAGCTACATTCCAACGCGCCCATATCGGTTTTATACTTGGTGACTAAGGAGAATGCCGGACATTTTGTCGATTATCTGTCGTTTTTCACCGGTTTGGGCGTGGATGTCAATACCGCCATATTAGTAGACCGCGATGAAGAGGTCCTCCCGGATACACAATATGTTTACAAGGATGCCACTGGCGAAGGTTACGGGAAACTTTGGGTTCAAAAGAAGAGCGGGTATTTCAATTCCCTGCCCTGCTTTTTTCCGTTCATAATAACCATGGACGGTGATGTAAATCCATGCTGCCATGGGCGGTGGCAACCCCCCTTCCCCATCCTGGGTAATGTCCATGAAAGCTCACTTTTTGAGATATTGTTTTCCGAATCGACGTTGAATATGATAAGAGCCATAGATACCCTGGATATTAATAAAATGCCAGAATTATGCAAAGTTTGTAAGCATCTGATGGCGTAGATGCCTATTCGCTTGAGTGAAGCAAATAAAAAACATCATTTTGCAGCTGGCAAAAAGATGTGAATCACCCATCATAAGGAGGAGATATAAATTGGATGGCAAACTGCCGCTGGCACTCTACGGAGCGGGACAACGGGCCGCGACGGAAAAGAAAATCGCAAAAAAACATGGAATTCCTGTTTGTATCATCGATGCGGATAAAAGTAAACAGGGCTTTACTGTCCTGGGCTTGCCCATTGTCAGCCTCGAACGGGCCAAGGAGACATATAAAGACTTCAACATCCATGTGACACTGGAACAAAGAAAAAGGGCTGAGATTTCCGAGTATCTTCTTGAGGCCGGGATAGCCAAAGACAGAATCTTAAACTACGAAGAATTTGAAAAATACCCGGGCTGCCCCTATCTGGAAACAGAGTTGCACATTGACGAACAGGGCCTTCACCAATGCTGCGTCTTTCGCGATGGCAAGGGGCTGTCCTCCCCCTCCATGGGGCATAAGCAAAAAGCAGAAGATACCATCGAGGAATGGATGGATATGAGGGAGAAGCTTATCGGGGAGATTAAGGAGGGTAAGGCGAATATCTGCACGGGCTGCGACATGATCAAAAAACGGGCATATCCGTCTGAGAGAAAAATAAGGACATTGGGCTTAATACCTACTTCCCCCTGCCAACTCTCATGCATTTATTGTAATGCCATAAACGCGAAACGCCCGCTGGGTGAAGGGCAAAAACAGCTGGCACGGGAATTTGATTGGCGGCGCATCATCGACTGCCTGTTAAAGCGCGGCATGATGGCGGCGGATACCCTCGTGGGTATTGCGGGGGGTGAGCCGACCATAATGCCGCGCAAAGATGAGCTGCTGGATTTGATAAATGATTTTAGGCTTAATCTGGCAACGAATGGCATTGTCTTCGATGACAGGTTCGCCATGATGACGGCCAGACCGGGTAGCATGGCGGTCATATCCGTGGACGCGGGCACGCGGGAAACGTACAGACGTATTAAGGGCATGGATGCCTTCGAGATTGTCTGCGGGAACATAAAAAAGTACCGGGAACGCGGTGCGAATATCACCATGAAATATATATTCATGCCGGAAAATTCAAACGAAACCGACATGGATGGATTTATCAGCCAGGCTTTGGACGCTGGTGTCGATAATATTCAATGTTCGGTCGATTTTAACCGTAAAGCTCTCTTGGACGAGCAGACAGCCGGGGCAATCGCCCGCATGATGGACAAGGCAATCTCGCACGGCATTTTGCCGTCTTTGATTGGAGATATACTACTTAACGCCGATGAGATAAGCATGGTAAATGTCAACCGGGAACGACATTAGGCGTGCCCGGGGTGAAAAAGGAAGGAGCAAGGACAAAACATGAAAAACATCAAAGAACTGGAACAGCCGGAAACATTCGAAAACGAGGTGTTCGAATCCATCCCACCGGAGGTGCAAAAATACGCGGAAATGCACCACATCGAGAGCAAATTCATCAACGGACTTTTGCGCCAGACCAAGCCACTGCGCATCCTGGAGCTGGGCGTGGCCGAAGGGGGCAGCACCTGCGTTTTGCTAAACGCCATCAAGGACAGGCCGGAGGCCACGCTCACATCGGTGGACATAGCCCAAACCTGTTATCAGTACCCCGAACGCCCGGTTGCCTTTTGTGTCGATATGCTTTATCCCGAGGGAGACAGGCAATGGACCTTATACACGGGCGTGGATTTTTCGGAAATATGTGCGGATTTTGAAGAACAATCCTTTGATTTCTGTGTGATAGACACCGCCCACCGCCACCCGGTCGAGTCCCTGAATTTCCTTTGCGCCCTGCCCTACCTGGCTCCGGACGCGATTGTGGTCTTCCACGATTTATCTCTTTTCGTTTCCCAGGAATTATCAATTTTTCCCAATATATGCCTTGCCAACAAACTGTGTTTCGACACCATAGTCGGGCATAAGCTAAAACCTTCCGACAGGCAATACTTAATCGACAACAAGGGATTTTGCAATCTCGGTGCCGTCCAGATTTCTGCAGATACGTTTAAGTATGTCCAAAATGTCTTTGACATGCTCTATTTCCCCTGGTCAGTTTTTGGGACTAACCTGGACATGAAGCCCATCCTGGCAGCTGTCCGGCGCTTTTACCCGCCGGAGCAATATAGCGACCTGAGCCGGGCGTATTTACTCAATTTCTCATACTCTGTCCATGGGTATTTTAGCCAATATATCCCCGATACAGAACTCCTTTTGCATTTTAGGTGCCAGGACGGGCGGCAGACAATTTTTTACGGGGCGGGAGCTGCTTGCAAGTATCTGCTGGGATATTTCAAAAAGAAGGAACTCACCCCGCCGGCCGAGATTTGGGACAGAAACGAGAATATAACGGCAGTGGACGGCATCCCCGTATCCCTGCCGCCATTCATCGGCGGGGGCAAATTGGACGAAGGCGAAATGCTCATAATTATCACAATCAATGACGGGCGGGTCGTGAGTGAAGTGAAGGCGGAGATATCGGTACATTACCCTCGGGCCAAGGTAGTTGGCACCGGTGAATTTTTCCTGGCATATGTATTCGATGAGATAGAATCGATTCTTAGGGCAGAGGTTTAGTGAATGTAGCCACACAATAACGGAGATGAAAATTCATGATTAATACGGCCATAAATAGGGAGAATGTGGTTTTTTATCAGGAAGCAATAGATAATATTTTGTTTAATGCGGCCCGGGGTAAAAAAATAATAATACTGGGTGCGAATTGGAAATCTGTTATCTTTAGGGGCAGATATAACATAGATGTGGCATATTATGCCATCACTGACAGCTCAGACCTGGTTATTGGTGATAGTTATGATGGTGTGCCGCTAAAAAGCATATATGATATTGCTTATGAACAAGCATCGTCTTTCTATGTTGTGTGTTTAGATATTGATACATCATCAGCGGTTACACAGAAATTGCTTATGGGTCTGGGGTTGAAGATGTACAAGGATTATTGCTGGCTTGGTTATTTTGATGAGCATTCACAAAATGCGATAGATGATGTACATCTTCATCTCACATATGAATATGAGTTGCCGGGAGTGAAAATATTTGGAGACGAAGATGATGAATCAGCACTGCGTATAATAACCCTGGGCGGTTCAACCACGGCTTCAATGACATTTTATAGGCATGCCACTTCCTGGTCCCAGCATTTATATGATTTGCTCCAGCGCAGTAATATCCCGGCGGTTATATATAATTGCGGCATAGGTGCTTATACATCCTCGAAAGAATTCATAAAGCTTTGTCGGGATGGCATGACCCTGGATCCGGACATTGTGATATCATATAGCGGGTTTAATGATTTGGTATGGAACGCAGACGAAGTGTTTTTCACTAACCGACACAAAAGACCATGGGTGGATCATTGGACGGAAATCCAGGCCAGAACGGCAGGCAACCATTTGGGGGGTGAGATGAGCTGGGGTTTGCAAAGCGAAAGAACTGTTGCAGAAACGTGGGTTACGCACATGAAAATGACGCATGGGGTATGCCATGAGTTGGGCATAAAGTATGCGGCTTTTTTTCAATCGTTTGTCGGCTCCAATGACGTTATTTCCGAATTTGAGAAAATGATATTGGATAACAAAGAAGTGCATAGATGTAACAACAATTCATATGTCAGGGCCATGTTTAACCAGGGTAGACATGAAAATGTATCGGATTATGTGGCTTCGGTTACGAGTTTGATTAAGGACATTTCTTATATTTTCGATAAACGCGAGATATATAAAAACAACACCGAGCTATTTGTGGACGAATGTCATGCGGTTGATGCCGGCAATCACCTTATCGCGCAGAATATATATAAGACCATGTGTGAAAACAACTACTTTACGAGGGTAATGAGATGAAGATTTTAGGCATATCCGGACTATACCATGATTCCGCAGCCGCTTTATGTGTGGATGGGGAAATAATCGCCGCGGCTCACGAAGAACGCTATACCCGGATAAAACATGATACAAGCTTTCCCGAGAATGCAATCAGGTTTTGCTTGAAAGAAGCAGGGATCATGCCGGAGTTTCTGGACATGGTGGTTTATTATGATAATCCATTTCTCACGCTTGATAGATGGACGCATAATCTTCTTGCCGTAAAACGGGAACATTTGCAACAATATGTCAATGGCACCATAGATTCTGTTTTCAAGGAAAAGCTCTGGATAAACAAACTTGCTGAAAGCCATATGGGCACTTTTGCGATGTCTGGCAAGCTTTATGCAGTCAAACACCATATGTCCCATGCGGCATCGGCTTTTTATCCATCACCGTTTGAAAGCGCCGCCATACTGACCATAGACGGTGTGGGTGAATGGGCCACGACGGCGATTTCCCACGGCAAGGGTCCGGATATTGATATGCTGGCACAAATCAATTATCCTGACAGCATCGGCTTATTATATGCTGCCTTTACGTATTTCTGCGGGTTTAAGGTTAACTCCGGCGAGTATAAGCTCATGGGATTGGCTCCTTATGGCCGGCCGGTTTATGCCGACACAATAAAAAATAATCTTATCGATATCCGGCCGGATGGCTCTTACTCATTGAATATGGAATACTTCGACTATTTTGATGGTGGGATGATGACAGGCGAAAAGTTTCAAGGGCTTTTTGGCGGCGAAGCCCGAAAAATGGAAAGCAGGATAACCCGCCGCGAAGTAGACCTTGCGGCCTCCATACAGAAAGTGACCAATGAAGTAATAGTGTTGTTGGCCAAGCAAGCAAAGAAACTGACCGGTGAGAAAAATTTATGCATGGCGGGCGGGGTGGCGCTTAACTGCGTGGCAAATGCCGCGCTAATGCGGGAAAAAATATTTGATAGTATTTGGATACAGCCGGCATCGGGGGATGCGGGCGGCGCCCTGGGTGCGGCCTTGTATGCCGAATATAGCATTTCAAAAAGAAAACGTATGTTCGGGGAGGGGCAAAAAGGAAGCCTGTTAGGGGAAGGATTCACGCATGAGCGAGCCATGTTGGAATTAGATGGGTTTGGGGCAAAGTATACTGTTCATAAAAAAAGCGAACTATATGCCAAGGCAGCGGAGTTACTCAATCAAGGTAAAATAATCGGTTTCTTTAAGGGCCGTTCGGAATTTGGGCCGCGGGCTTTGGGGGCCAGGTCCATCATAGCCGATCCCCGTAACAGCAAAATGCAGTCCAGACTTAATCTCGACACCAAATTCCGTGAAAGCTTTCGGCCGTTTGCGCCGGCGGTTCTGGCGGAAAAGGCTCACGAGTGGTTCGACATAGATTGCGAAAGTCCTTATATGCTTTTTACTGCAGATGTGAGAAAAGAAAAACTAAACGACTTTGCCCCAAAGGATTGGTATAATGATGATAGCAACTCAATTGACTTACTGCCCATAGTAAATACCGTCCGCTCAGAAATCCCGGCGGTTACCCACGTGGACAATTCCGCGCGTTTGCAGACAGTTAATAAAAACGATAATCCGGATTTTTATGCCCTTATTGAAAGTTTTGATAGGCTGACGGGATGCCCGGTGGTAGTGAATACATCGTTTAACATACGTGGTGAGCCGATAGTAAACACCCCGTCCGAGGCTTACATTTGCTTCATGCGAATGGGCATGGACGCGCTCGTCATAGAGGATATGTTGCTTATTAAAGAAGAGCAACCGGAATTAGCAGAAGAATTTGCCCGGAGGAATGATTATGGACTTGATTAAATTGGACGACTTGAAGCTTAAATATCAAGAGCTATCCGATTCCGAAAAATTTATTAAATTTGCAATGGATTATGGCGATGGAGCGGGCATCAATCGCTATCAAAGTGCGCAAAGCTATTGGTCGTCCCCGAAAGATACTGACGGTGCTTTTCCGGATTTGTATGAATACCATTTCCCGCTATTTTTTCAAACACACAGGGAGCTTCAAAGGATATTTGGCTTGCGGGAATTGCCAATGTGGGAGTTATATGCGACAATTTGCGCGGCGACGGCCTATAAAAATATGCCGCATGTTATGCTCTTGTGGGAGAGGCGAAGGCATCATGGCTTAAAAGATCATACTTTAAATACGCATGAATTGCTCGATGGCGTGCATATTCACGACAGTTATGAAAACTCCAACCACACAAAATCAAAGCAAATGAGAAATATGCCTGATAATTTGAAATACACAATTGCGTGAAAGCAGATTGTTCAACTATACAGGCAAAGCACGCTGTTTTTCATCAAGGAGGGCAAGGCGCTGGAGCGTTTTGTCGCAAGAAACATCAAAGCGCTTTACTCCCCGCCGCTGGATGTTTGGCATCCGGACATGCTGAGGTGTTACCGGGATAGGGTGTGGAAGTATTTGGGAGAACGCAAGGATGTTGAAAGCAGCCACCCACAGTCCGGCCCGCCCCTTTAAGTAAATTTGTAAAAGGCGTGATGAGGGTGGCGGATGAGGTTTTGAGGATTAATAGGAATTTGCTATAGACCAATTTGCGCAAAAGCGGTATACTTGAGTCCAGAAAGAAATATGTATACTATCCATCAAACGGGAGAAAAATATGTTAAGCAGACAGGTGTTAATAAACGAAATTGAATCATTATCACCGGATTATATTGATGAAGTATATCACTATGTCTCTTTCCTTAGGCAATTCAAGCTTAAAAAGCCAAATGATTTAACCTTGGCGAGCGAGCAATCACTGGCAAAGGATTGGTTTCTGCCAGAGGAGGATGTCGCATGGGAGTATTTGTAAGAGGCGATATAGTAGTCGTGCCATTTCCTTTTTCTGATTTGAGCGCAAGCAAAAAGCGCCCGGCGTTGGTATTGGTCAGTTTACAAGGAGAGGATGTTATTTTGTGTCAAATCACAAGTAGGAATATCAAGGATATTAAAGCAATCAGTATAAATATCGACGATGTGGAAAATGGTTCGTTGAGAGAAATTAGTAATATTAGGCCGAATAAGCTATTCACGGCTGATAAAAGCATTATTCTTTACAAATTGGGCAATTTAGTTCCATCGAAATTAAATATGGTTGTTAGTGTGATTGTGAATATGCTCAGAGATGAAACATAGTTTCTCACATTGTTTATAACTCCCAATTCCACGTCAATTAGCCGTAGCCATCCATACAAGCAAAACCATCAGCCGCCCTTCGCGGCCTACCGATAAGCCACCGCCCCATCCGCCACGACGAGTTGGTCGTGGTATTTTTGCAATAGTTCCATCTGATAGCTGCGGTCCGAGATGGACCGTTCCATTTCGGCATGCATATTGTTTTTTAGTAAATAACTGATGAGACGGTTGATGTCATGCGCGCTTTCCTCGCGGCCCTCCTCGCGGCCCTCCTCGCGGCCCTCCTCGCGGCCCTCCTCGCGGCCCTCCTCGCGGCCCTTCTCACGCCCCTTCTCCCAACCTTCCTCAAGAAATTCGGCATATTTCATGTTCAGTGTCATAAACTCCACCTCCAAAGATGTGTTCTCTTTTACTTTCCTGACCTGCCTGTGCACCTGTTTCACCCATTCGCTCTCTGCTTCTTCTGCGAAAGTATCCGTGCTATCTTCCACGTAGCGGAGGAACTCCTTCACTTCGGCACTGACATCATCGGTCGTGCCCTTTGTGTTCAGGAATATCGTGCAGGACTCGTCACCGAGCAGTAATCCCGGCACCTCGTCGCAGACATTGCGGAAGGTATAAATATGCCGCCCTTGCCCGAAGGGGTCTGCCGTGCAGATAAATATCACGAAAGCCTTGGTCAGTTCTTTGTAATGCATACCTTTCATCAGCAAATCCAGATCTATGCAGCCGTGGTAGTAGCGTGACCTCCGGGGGAGTTGGCCTACATTCCTGCCGGCCTGCATCTCGCAGTTATACACATTTCCTGCTTCATCGGCTACGTAGACATCGAGCCGGACACCCCTGCTGCCATGGAGCAGGTTGATGACATGTTCCGTGGTCGGCACCCTCACTTCCCTTATCGGGATGTCCAGAATCTTCTCCAGCGTGATTCGGCAGATCTCGGGGTCGCCCATGACCTTGCTGAAGAGAAAGTCATCGTACAACTGAAGAGCCTGGAACTCCTCGTGATACTTTAGCGCGTGGTTTTCAGTTTGCTTATTATCCATTGCGTACTCCTTTCCGGAATGAACACATTCCTGTGGCAGGACACGCTAACGGATGGGTTATCGCGGGCCGCTGCCAATCACATGTTAGTATGGAATTATTGGCAGAAGCTGCCGGATGCGCCGGGTCGGCGCGGCAGGGGAGCTGATGTCCCCTGTATGGTTATATAATAGTGGGCGGGGCGGCTGTTGTCAATGAAAAAAATGACAAAAATACATTGATATTTTACACACGATCATTGAACTAAAGTGCAATATCATTTATACTATTATTATTCGTATCTTTGCGGGATGACAGTATTTAGTCATGTAAAAATCATGGAAAGGCGCTACGCTTTATGCGGGTAGGCACAGGCTACGATGTCCATAGGCTGGTGGAAGGGCGGCCCCTCATCATCGGCGGGGTAAAGATAGCCCATCATATGGGGCTCTTCGGCCATTCGGATGCCGATGTGCTTTGCCACGCCATCATCGATGCCTTGCTGGGGGCGGCGGGCCTTGCCGACATCGGCTCGCAGTTTCCTGATAATGATCCGGCCTATGCGGGTATATCATCGCTGCTGTTGTTGGAACACAGTGCAGATTTGCTGGCGGATGCGCTCTTTTTCATTGAGAATATCGACGCGACGATTATCGCCGAAGCCCCGAAGATGAGTCCTTATATATATGATATGCGGAAGGCTATCGCGGCGGCCTTGGGTATTATGACCGAGCAAGTCAACGTAAAGGCCTCCAGCGAGGAAGGCTTAGGTTTTACGGGTTCCGGCGCAGGCATCGCCGCTCAGGCAATTTGCTTATTGTCCACACCGGTCAATGTGTCTGCGGCGGTCAATGACGTTTTGGCGCCGGAGGACTTGGTTTGTCCGAGGGGCACAGGTTGTGGAGGCTGCCCGAAGAGGGCGTAGAAGGAGGAAACACTATGCACGACATCAAAATTGGCACATTGGTAGGCGCGGGGGATGTGAAAAAAAACGTTCCCAGGCTATTGCCCTATGGTTTCGAGAGCTTTTCCCTCACCTTTTGGGAGGGTATCCACGACCATGATTTAGAGCGCTTGGCAGAAGATACGCAGGCAGTGCTGGCGGGGGGAGATGCCCGCATTTCTTGCCTGGGCATCTATGCCAATCCCCTGATTGATACGGAAAAGGGGTTGGCGGCGCGCAGTAGTTGGGAAAAATTGATCAAGGCCGCCCGGCTCTTTGGTACAGATTTGGTCTGCGGCTTTGCCGGCCGGGTGCTGGAGGTCAGCATGCCCGAATCCATCCCGAAATTCAAAGAAGTATTTACCCCGCTGGCAGAGCTGGCGGGCAAGCAGGGCGTGCGCCTGGCTTTTGAAAATTGCAACATGGGCGGCGACTGGAAGCAGGGTGATTGGAACATCGCTTTCAATCAACAGGCCTGGGAGCTGATGTTTGAGGCACTGCCGTATGAGAACATCGGTCTGCAATGGGAGCCCTGTCATGCGATGGTGCAGCTCATTGACCCGATTAGTCAACTGCGTAAATGGGCGCAGAAGGTCTTCCACGTCCACGGCAAGGACGCGACTATCGCCTGGGACGTCATCAAGGAGTATGGCATATTGGGCGGGACCCAGTTCGCCTGGCATCGGACGCCGGGCTTCGGCGATTCAAACTGGACGGACATTATTTCCATCCTGCGGATGTCCGGCTATAAGGGCAATATAGACATCGAGGGCTGGCATGATCCCGTCTATCGCGGCGAGATGGAGTATGTCGGTCAAGTGCATGGTTTGAATTACCTGAAAAACTGTCGCGGCGGGGAATGGGTGCCGGATCTGGGAAAGTAGGAACACGTCATTGCGGCCCCCGAGCCGCAATCTATGGAGGATGCACATGAGAAAAATAGCAATCGCCGGTTGCGGCATGGTGGCAGACGAATGGATAAGCGCCACCATCAGCAGAAATGACTGCGAGATAAAGGCCCTGGTGGTGGGCCAAGACGTGGCCAAGGCCCAGGCCAAGGCAAAACAGTACGCGCTCTCGGCAGGGGTCTACCTCGACCTCTCCGAAGCCATCGAAAAAGAGGGGATAGATTTGGTTTTTGACCTCACACCGCCGGAATGCCATTTTGATACCGTCACTACTGCCCTCCAATCGGGTTGTGACGTCTTTGGCGAAAAACCGTTGTCAAATTCCCTGGACAATGCCCAAAGGATGGTCGAGTGTGCGGAAAAAAGCGGCCGTGAATACTTTGTCATGCAAAACCGCCGCTACATTCCGGAATTGTTTGCCCTGCGCGATTTCCTGCGCGGCGGGACGCTGGGCGGCATCGGACAGCTCACCGCCAACTTCCAGCTGGCCCCGCATTTTGGCGGCTTCCGCGACGAGATGGACTCGCCGCTCATTGCGGACATGGCCATCCACACCTTCGACGCCGCCCGCTTTATTTCCGGTCAGGATGCCGTCAGCGTGTATTGCCGGGAGTATAATCCCTCGTGGTCATGGTATAAGGGCGACGCGGGGGCCATCTGCATTTTCGAGATGGCGGACGGCAGTATTTTTGACTACCGGGGCCTGTGGTGCGCGGGTGGTCTCAACACCTCCTGGGAATCGGAGTGGCGCATTACCTGCGAGAAGGGCAGCGCCTTCTGGGATGGTGCAAACGAGGCTTTTTATGAACTGACCCCCGACAAGGTCACGACGGGTTTGTCCGGTGACGAGGAAGGGGCGGCCATCATCGAAACAATAGCAAGGATGCCGATGGCCGAAACGAAGCACGCCGCCTGTATTGCGGAGATGTTTGCTGCCTTGAACAAAGGGGTCAGGCCGCAGACGGATTGCCGGGACAATATCAAGAGTATAGGGATGGTGCAAAAAGCCCTGGAGAGTTCGCGCACTGGGCAGGTGGTATTGATTTAAGGAGATATACATGCACAAAATAATCGTCGCCGGTTGCGGTTCGATGAGCCGGCATTGGATAGAGTTTGCGAAAGGGCGGGCCGGCTGCGAGATTGTTGCCCTGGTGGACTCGTTTGTGGATTCGGCGCGGGAAAAGCAGGAAAAGTATGGCCTGGATGCCCGCGTGTATGGGCGTTTGGCCGAGGCTTTGGAAAAAGAGGCGGCGACGCTGCTCTTTGATACCAGCCCGCCGGAAGCGCATTGTGAGATTGTCACGACGGCGCTCTCCGCTGGCTTGCATGTGTTCGGGGAAAAGCCGATGTCTGATTCGCTTTCGGACGCGGAGGCGATGCTTAAATGTGCCGAGCGGACGGGCAAGGAGTATTTTGTCATGCAAAACCGCCGTTATGAACGGGGCATCCGCGAGCTACGGGATTTTTTGGCCTCCAAAGAGCTGGGCGCGGTCGGGCAGATATCGGCCAATTTCCAGCTGAATCCGCATTTTGGCGGTTTCAGGGAGGAAATGGAGAGCCCCTTGGTGGCGGACATGGCCATCCACACCTTCGATGCGGCCCGGCTGATCTGCGGGCAAAATGCCGCCAGCGTGTATTGCCATGAATGGAATCCGTCTTGGTCCTGGTACTTAGGCGCCGCCAATGCTGTTTGCATCTTTGAGATGGAAGGTGGCTCGGTTTTTGACTATCGCGGCTCGTGGTGTGCCAATGGTCTCAATACGACCTGGGAATCGGAGTGGCGCATTACCTGTGCCGAGGGTTCGGTGTACTGGGATGGCGGCGAAGAGTTGTATTATGGCAAGAGCAAGGCCTGGGCCGACAAAAGTGACACACCTGACATTTTTCCCATTGCGCCTGTGTATGCGCCGTCCAACGGACATGACGCCTGTATCACTGAGATGTTTGAGACCCTGGAACATGGACGCCGGCCGCAGACCGATTGCCGCGACAACATCCATAGCATCCGGATGGTGCAAAGGGCGATCGAGAGCGCGCGGACGGGACGGAAGGTACTATTATGAAAATCTACAACACCCTCAGCAGAAAAAAAGAAGCATTTACCCCCATCACGCCCGGGCGGGTGCGGATGTATGTTTGCGGGCCAACGGTATATAATTTCATCCACATCGGCAATGCCCGCCCGGCAGTGTTTGGCGACAGTGTCCGCCGTTATCTGGAGTATAAGGGTTATGCGGTGGACTATGTCTCGAATTATACGGACATAGACGACAGAATTATCGAAAAAGCCCTTGCGGAAAAAACTGACGCATCTGTCATATCGGAGCGTTTTATTGTGGAATGTGAGAAAGACATGGCGGCGCTGGGTGTCCGTCCGGCGGACAAGCATTGCAAGGCGACCGAGGAAATCCCTGAAATGCTGGCACTGATAGCAAAACTGATGGAAAAGGGCCATGCCTACGCCGCCGCCGACGGCACCGTCTATTTTCGGGTGAAAAGTTTCGCCGATTATGGCAAGCTGTCACGGAAGAATTTGGACGATTTGCAAGCGGGCAACCGTGAGCTGCGTGTCACGGGCAAGGAGCAAAAGGAAGACCCCCTGGACTTCGTCCTCTGGAAGCCGGCAAAGGCGGGCGAGCCGTTTTGGGCCTCGCCGTGGTGCGACGGCCGCCCCGGCTGGCATCTGGAATGTTCGGCGATGAGCAGGAAGTACCTGGGTACGCAGATAGACATCCATGCCGGCGGCGAGGATTTGATTTTTCCCCACCACGAAAACGAGATTGCCCAGTCCGAGGCGGCCAGCGGCAAACCCTTTGCCCGTTATTGGCTGCACAATGCCTTCCTGAACATAGACCAGCGCAAGATGGCCAAGTCGGCCGGCAATTTCTTCACCGTCCGTGAGATTGGCGAAAAGTATGATTTGCAGGTGCTGCGCTTTTTCTTGTTGTCCGCCCATTACCGCAGCCCCCTAAACTACACCGCTGAGGCGATGGCGGCGGCGGACGCGGGCTTATCGCGGATAAAAAACTGCGTGGCGAATCTGGAGTTTTTGTTGGAAAATGCCGGGGGAAACGCAGACGAAGCCGGGCGAAGCAATCCGGAAAACGATGTCGTTTCCCAGGCCAAAGCCTATACCGCGCAATTCGAGGCGGCGATGGACGACGACTTTAATACCGCCGATGCCCTGGCCGCCATCTTCGAGTTGGTCACATACGTAAACAGTGCCGTGACCAGCAGCCAGCCGCCGGACATATTAGAGGCCCTGAAAGGGCAGCTGATCATGCTCGCTGACATCCTGGGCTTGGCAGTCGGGAAGGAAGCGGAGATTTTAGAAGCCGAAGTCGAAGCCCTGATCGCCGAACGACAGGCGGTGCGGGCGGCAAAAGACTTCACCCGGGCCGACGAGATCCGCGCAGAACTGCTGGCGCGGGGAATAGTGCTGGAGGATACGCGGGATGGGGTGAAGTGGAAGAGGAGAAAGGAAGGAGGCCAAGATGAAGCAAATTAACATTGGTGGGAGCGGTTTGCACGGTTCCGCCATCGCGCTGGGCTGCATGCGAATAACCCAGCTGGGCAAAAGCGAATTGACCGAATTGGTCAACAAATGTTTGGAGTTGGGGATAAACTTCTTCGACCATGCCGACATATATGGCGGCGGAAAATGCGAGGAACTATTTGGCGAGGTGTTGGCGGAGAAGCCCAGCCTGCGTGAGCAGATGGTATTGCAATCAAAATGTGGCATCCGCAACGGCTTCTTTGATTTTTCCAAGGCGCATATCCTGGATAGTGTGGATAAGATTTTGACGCGGCTTAGGCAAGAGTATTTGGACATACTGTTACTGCATCGCCCCGATACGCTGATGGAGCCGGATGAAGTGGCGGAAGCGTTTGATGCCCTGGAAAGGGCCGGCAAGGTACGCTACTTTGGCGTAAGCAACATGAATCCCGGGCAAATGGATTTGTTGCAATCGGCCCTGCGGCAAAAGCTGATTGCCAATCAGTTGCAATTTAGCCTGGCGCACACGGGCATGATAGACAGCGGGATTTGCGTCAACATGAAGTGGGAGCAGGGCATGGACCGCGATGGCAGTGTGCTGGAATACTGCCGCAAAAACCATGTCACAATCCAGGCATGGTCCGTTTTGCAATATGGATTTTTCGATGGAGTTTTCTTGGCCAGTGAGCAGTATCCCGAACTAAATATCGCACTGGAGCGGATTGCCGCAGAAAATGGGCTTAGCCCGGCGGCGGTGGCAATGGCCTTTATTTTGCGCCACCCCGCGAAAATGCAAGCGATCGTCGGCTCGACGCAGGCTGGCCGCATCGCGGATATGGCAAAGGGCGCGGATATTACGCTGAGCCGCGAAGATTGGTATGCACTGTATGTGGCGGCGGGGAACAAACTGCCATAGGTAGGCGGCGTAGGCGGCGTTATGCATAAAAGTTTCATTGAGCTCATAAAGCAGAAATTTGCCCTGCCCGATGTGGATATGCGCCTCTATTCGCCGCTGGCCCTGGCCTATATCGGTGACAGTGTTTTTGACTGCATAATCCGCTCCATGATAGTGAGCCAGGGCAATCGCGGCGGCCAGGATTTGCATCGGTATACATCGGGGCATGTTTGCGCCGCCGCCCAGGCGCTGCTTGTCGAGTTGTTGATTCCGGAGCTGGATGACAAGGAGCTGGGTGTATATAAGCGCGGCAGGAACGCCAAGACGGCAAACACCGCCAAAAACGCCAGTGTCCAGGAGTACCGCAAGGCGACTGGTTTTGAAGCCTTGATTGGCTATCTTTACTTGCAGGGGCAAGAGGAGCGGATACTGGATTTAATAAAGCTGGGCATGAGGAAAGCAGATGAAAACGCACTTCACTGATGAAAAAAAACATATTTTGGATGATGGACAGCTGATAGAGGGCAGAAATCCCGTCCTGGAGGCGTTTCGGGCCGGCCGCCCGGTGGAAAAGCTCTACATCCTCGACCGCTGCCAAGACGGGCCGCTTGTGAGCATCCGTCGTGAGGCGAAAAAACATGACAGCGTTGTCAGGTATGTGGATAAGGAACGACTGGACCAGTTATCGCCGACGGGTCGCCATCAGGGCGTGATTGCCAAAGTGGCCGCTTATGAATACGCGGCAGTGGCGGATATATTGGAGCGTGCCAGGCAAAGGGGTGAAGCGCCCTTTGTCATACTGCTGGACAATATCGAGGATCCCCATAATCTGGGCGCGATTATCCGCAGCGCCAATCTGGTGGGCGCGCATGGCATCATCATACCGGAAAACCGCTCCGTGGGTCTTACCCAGGCGGTTGCCCGCACTTCGGCCGGGGCGATAAACTATACCCCCGTCGCCAAGGTGGTGAATCTGACGCGGACGATGGAAGAATTAAAAAAAGCCGGACTGTGGTTTGTCTGCGCCGACGCGGGGGGAAATAGTATGTATGAGCTGGAATTGACCGGGGCGGTCGGCCTTGTTGTCGGTGGGGAAGGCCGGGGGGTGAGCCGCCTGGTGAGTAAAGCCTGCGACTTTCACGCCGCCATACCGGTTTGCGGCGAGATAGCATCGCTAAATTCCTCCGTGGCCGCGGCGGTGCTGGCATATGAGATTTTGCGGCAGCGCAGAAGTGTGAAAGGTTAATCCTTTATATGCTGGGAAACCATGAAAAATTTCAAAACAAAAGTGACGAGGAATTACTTACCTGCCTGCGCGCCGGTGAGTCGCAGATCACTGAGTATCTCATGGAAAAATATAAAAATCTCGTCCGCGGCAAGGCGCGTTCTTTGTATCTGTTGGGTGCCGACTCCGAGGATTTAATTCAAGAGGGCATGATCGGACTGTTTAAGGCCATCCGTGATTATGACGCAGCTAACGGCGCCAGTTTTTTCACCTTTGCCGATCTCTGCATAGCCCGGCAGATGTACACGGCCATCCAAGCTTCGCGTCGCCAAAAGCATGGCCCCCTGAATACGTATATTTCTTTATATGCGTCGGCTAAAAAGGGTGAAATCGGCGGCGAGGATGCCCTATTGTTGAAATACGGCGCGCCCATCCATAAAAGCCCCGAGGATATGCTGATCGACCGCGAAAACGTCGAAAATTTGGAAAGGCTCATCGCAAAGGAATTAAGCCCCTTTGAAAAGCAGGTACTCGACCTCTATCTTGCCGGGCGCAGTTATGCGCAGATTGCCCGCATCCTTGGGAAGAGCCAAAAATCGACCGACAATGCCCTCCAGCGGGTAAAATCGAAGTTGAGGAAAATTTTGTAAATTTTTTGTAAAATTTGTCAAAAAAAATTGTTGACAAGCCATGGATTGCTGTAGTATGATGACAAACACAGTATTTTTTGGAGGCGACTCATGGAACAGCAGATCAAATTGCGTGTTTCACAAATAGAAAAATCGTTCCCTGGCGTAAAGGCCCTGGATGGGATTGATTTTTCCGTGAAAAAAGGCAGTGTTCATGTACTTTGCGGGGAAAACGGCGCGGGCAAATCCACCTTGATGAAAATTATCAACGGCGTTTATCAGCCCGACAAGGGACAAATCTACATTGATGAAAAGCCGGTAAAAATCCATAACCCCAAGCAAGCCCGCAGTCTCGGAATTTCCATGATTTTCCAAGAAATGAATTATGTGCCGGAAATGACGGTGGAAGAAAATATCTTTTTGGGCAGGTTGCCGGTAAACAAATTTGGAAAAGTTGATTGGAAATATGTGAGAAAATACACGGTGGAGTTGCTGAAAGAGGAAAATCTCCCCTATCCCCCCGATCTCCTTTTGAAAGAATTGACTGTTTCCGATATCCAAATGCTGGAGATCATCAAGGCAATTTCATACAAATCTGATATTATCATCATGGATGAGCCGACCTCGGCCATTACGCAAAAAGAAGTCGGAAAATTATTTGAAAAAATTGCCGCCCTGAAAGCCAGGGGCGTGGGGATTATTTACATATCCCACAAATTAGAAGAAATTTTCCAAATAGCTGACGAAATAACCGTTTTCAGGGACGGAACCGTGGTGTCCAACAGTCCCGTGGGCAAAACCGACATAGAAACAGTCATCACGCAAATGGTGGGACGCAAAATCTCCAACGACTACCCGAAGGAAAAAATCTCCATCGGCGGGAATTTGTTAGAGGTTTCGGGATTGGAGAGCAGGGGCACTTTCCGCAATGTGGATTTTCATCTGCGAAAGGGGGAAATTTTAGGTTTTGCCGGGCTCATGGGTGCAGGGCGCACGGAAGTCATGCGTTGTATCTTCGGCCTGGATCCTTTCGAGAAGGGCACTGTCAAACTGAGGAACCGGGAAGTTTCCGTTAAAAAAGTGCGCAACTGTATCGCCAATGGCGTTGTGATGCTGTCAGAGGACAGGCGCAGATACGGTATTATTCCCATGAGAAGCGTTAAAGAAAATGCGTCCTTGGCGAGCCTGGAAAAAATTATTGGCAAAGGATTTTTGAACGCAACAAAAGAAAATACGCTGGTGGGCGAACTGTTTGCAAAGATGCGCGTCAAAACCCCTACCATGGAGACGGCTATCGAGGCCTTGTCGGGCGGTAATCAGCAGAAGGTAATTTTAGCCCGATGGATGATGCGCAACCCCGATGTGCTTATTTTAGACGAACCGACGCGGGGGATAGATATTGGCGCAAAGTACGAAATCTATAATTTGATGAGCCAAATGGCAAAAGAAGGAAAAGGCATTATCATGGTGTCGTCCGAATTGCCCGAGCTTATCGGTATGTGTGACAGAATTTATGTTATGAGCAAGGGGAAAATCACCGGCGAGATAGACCGCCCGGACTTTTCACAAGAACGCATCATGTATTATGCTACTGATACTGATACAGAACGTGCATGACAGTAAACGAAATGAAGGGAGGCATCTGTATGTCCAAAATAAAAAGCACATGGAGCGTAATCATAAAGAAATACAATATCTACCTCGTCCTGGTTATTTTGTTCTTTCTTTGTGCTTTAATTAACCCCAACTTTATGTCAGTCGGAAACTTGACAAATATATCCAAACAACTTGCCGTTACCACCATTCTGGCGTTCGGTGCGACAATGCTGATTATCGGCGGCATGCTGGATTTGTCGGCGGGTTCGGTGCTGGCTTTGGCGGGTGTAATCGCCGTGGATGCCTTTAAACAGACAGATTCCCTTGTGCTGTCGTTACTGGTGGGGATTTTGGTCGGCATGGCGTGTAACTTGATCAATGCCGTCATGGTGGCTAATTTCAAGGTGCCGCCATTCATTGCGACGCTGGCCATGATGATGGCGGCGCGGGGCATGGCGCTGTTTTATACGCAGGGGCAGAATATACTCCAGCTGGGGAGGTTCACCGTTTTCGGGCAGGATGCATTCTACGGCGTACCGGTATCGGTGATTTTCCTTATCGTTATTGCCATTTTCACATGGTACATACTAAGGCACACACGCTTTGGCCGCGCCCTCTATGCGGTGGGCGGCAACGAAGAGGCAGCGGTGGCTTCGGGTATAAATGAAAAGCGGGTAAAATACACCGCATATCTTATAAACGGCGCACTGGTCGGCATAGCGGGGGTTTTGTTCATGTCGCGCATAAATGCGGGCCAGCCCAACGGCGCAGTCGGCTTTGAGTTTCATGCGCTTACTGCCTCCATTCTCGGCGGAACAAGCTTTTCGGGCGGCATCGGCACGGCATCGGGAACACTTGCCGGATCGTTTATCGTGGGCTTTTTGAACAACATTATGAACCTTGCCAATGTTAATTCTTATCTTCAGCAAATAATCAGGGGTGCGATTATCGCCCTTGCGGTAATTTATGACATTTGGATTAAGGGCAGACGGACAAAGAGCCGATTGGGAAGTATTGATAAGAGCAGCAGCAGTGTGGACGGAGAGAATCCGGCAAAGAAAGAGGAGGTGTAAGTGTGAAAAAGATTTTGGCTAAAGAAAGAGGAGGCGTAAGTATGAAAAAAGTAGGTGTGTTGTTATTGGCTTTGATGTTATCCATGACCATGATTGTCGGTTGCGGAAGTTCGGGCGATTCGGGCAATTCGGGAGATACGGGAAATACGGGAGAATCAGGAAATACGGGAGATACAGGAGATGCGGCAGATGCGGGAAATACGGGAGAATCCGAGGTGTATAGGGTAGCCTATATTGCCAGGGCCCAGGCCGATTCGTTTGCGGCCATGCTCGCAAATGCCATTGTGGCGGAAGCTGAAAAATACCCCCATATAAGAGTGTTTGTCATGGATGGCGAGGCATCGGATGAAAAAGTGAATTCCTTGATTGAAAATTCAATCACCGAAGGATATGACCTTATCATTGTACAACCCAATAACGGCGAGTCGCAGCGGCCTTTTGTGGAGCAGATTGTTGATGCGGGTATTTTTGCGATTACCACAAATGCGCGTATTGCCGGTATTGAAGGGGCCTCTTCCGTGGATGCTGACCCTTACAGTCAAGCAAAAGTAAATGCGGATGCGGCTGTGACGCAAGTTCCCGAAAATGCGTCGGTTGTCGTGCTAAACGGACCTCCGGGAAATTTCCATGCGGATGAACGTCGCTTGAGTTGGCAGGTGGAATTCTTCGATAAACGCCCCGATGTCACCATTGTGGGAGAGCAAATTGCAAATTGGAACAAAGACGAAGGCATGCTCTACATGGAGGACTGGATTCAGTCTAACAGCAATATTGATGCCGTAATTTCCATGAATGATACTATGGCCGCAGGGGCGCTGGAGGCCGTGAAAGACAATCCGCAGTTTGAGGATATGCTGGTTTACGGTGTTGACGGGCAACCGGAGGCAATGTTGCTCATAAAAGAAGGAAAATTGACTGCTACCAGTATGCAATCGTATTTGGATTTGTCCGAATTGTTGCTGGACACTGCCGATAAATTGCTCACTGGCAAGGAAACGGTCATCGATGTTGACATACCCAATCCGCTTATTACCATCGATAATGTTGATGAGTATATCGAGATGTACGAAAACGCAAATGCATATAACTAGAATTTTGGGAGTTTTGGATAACGCCTGGGATTTGCAAAGGGTAAAAGAGTAAGGAGAAAGACATGAAAAATAACGCGGCGTTTATGACGGGTATTAAAAAAATGGAAATCCGCGAGGTTCCCATGCCGGTTCCCAAAGATGATGAAGTAGTTGTCAAAATGGAATACATTGGTATTTGCGGCTCGGATGTACATTTTTTTGAGGAAGGCAAACTGGGTGATTTTGAAATAAAAGGCGACTTTATTTTAGGACACGAATGCGGCGGAAGCGTTGTTGAAGTAGGCAAGGGAGTCAAAAACCTGAAAGTCGGGGACAAGGTTGCGCTGGAACCGGGAAAGACTTGCTGGCAGTGCGAATTTTGCAAAGGCGGCAAATACAACCTTTGTCCGGAAGTAGAGTTTTTGGCAGCGCCGCCATGTCAGGGTGCCTTTAGTAATTATATCGCTTTCCCTGAAAGTTTGTCATTCAAGTTGCCGGACAACGTGAATACGAAAGAAGGCGCGTTGGTTGAGCCCTTGGCCGTGGGTATACATGCGGCAAAACAAGGCGGCGTGACATTGGGCAGTTCGGTTGTAATTTTGGGAGCGGGCTGTATCGGGCTTATGACATTGCTTGCATGCAAGGCTTTTGGCGCGGCAGACATTACCATTGTGGACATTGTACCCAAAAAACTCGAATGTGCAAAAAAACTTGGGGCAACACGGGTAATAAACGCACTGGAGACAGATGTAATAGCAGAAGTTAATCGTCTGACAAATGGAGCGGGGGTTGGCATAGTTTTCGAGAGTGCGGGAACAGTCAAAACCGTGCAGCAGACGATTGATTTGGTGAAATCCGGCGGCACCATTGTTCTGGTTGGCATGACGCCGCAAGGAATAATGGAGTACAATTTCGGAAGGCTGCTGGGAAAAGAAGCGCAAATACAGACTGTGTTCCGTTACCGCAATATTTATCCGGATGCCATTGCGGCTATTTCCAGCGGATTTATTAATGTTTCGGAGATTGTCACGCACGAGTTTGATTTTGCTGACATAGCCAAAGCGTTTGAGTTCGTGATCAATAATAAAAACGATGTTGTTAAGGCTGTGATACGTATTTGCTAGCAATTACGGCAAGAAGGCGAAACTCAAACGGGAGGCCAAGCAGATGGCAACTGTATTTCCACGGACAGTAGTAGGGGGTATATCACTGCCCCGCATGATTATCGGCACAAACTGGATTTTGGGCTACAGCCACACCTCCGTCTCGGCAGACGCATATATCAAAAAGACATACAGCGATGCGGCGCCGATATGTGAGCTGCTGGAAGCATACCTTGGCAGCGGCGTCGACGCGATTATGGCGCCATATACGCAGAATCCGGTTTTGCATGAGGCGGTGAAGCGCACGGAAGATAAAACCGGCAAAGGCATCACCGTCATAGACACACCCGTTATAAACGTGGGCGATAGCGAAGCGGACAGGCGCGAGGCTGAAGCGACAATCAAAGCCAGCAAAAAAAGCGGCGCATCCTTGTGTCTGCCGCACCATTCATCGGTGGAGGAACTGGTGAATAAGCACAGCCGGACCATCAACCGTCTGCCCGATTATCTTCAGATGATACGCGATAATGGGATGGTGCCGGGACTGTCGGCGCATATGCCGGAGCTGGTGGTCTACAGCGACGCCAATGGCTATGACGTCGAGACCTATATCCAACTGTATAACTGCATGGGCTTTTTGATGCAGGTGGAGGTGGAGTACATAAGCAAGGTGATTTGGGAGGCGAAGAAGCCGGTCATTGCGATAAAGCCGATGGCGGCCGGCCGCGTCAGCCCCTATGTGGGTTTAAGCTTCAACTATGCCACCCTGCGCGACTGCGACATGGTGGCCGTGGGTGCATTTACCCCTGCCGAGGCCCTGGAGGACATCGAAATCTCATTGGCAGCCATCGAGCGGCGGCGGCCGGAGCTGGAAGGCCGCAGTTCCCCAAACAAGACGGCGATCATGCAGGATTGAGTAACCATGCAAGCGGCGGCCATCGGGCCGCCGTTTGATTTTAAGGTTTATACGCTGGGTTTGATGTTATCCATTTATTCATCCCCCACAAACACAATACCACAAACCCGGCAAACCCCGTCAACGTCCGTCACCTTCCTGTTACCACAGGACTGACATTCATATTGTCCGTCTTCCATGGCCAGTTTCTGCCTTTTTCGATGTTCATGCCGCGCCGCCTCGTCGATTTCTTTGAGCATCTTATATACCACCAACACAAACACACAGGTCACGGCCAGCAGGCAGACGATGAAGCCCGCCGACATGAAGCGGATGGCATGCGAGGGCGGCACGCTGAATGAGAATGTGACAAAGCCTAGCAAGAAAACACCGAGGTACAGCATGAGTGCATGGGTGATCAGGCGGCGTTTTTTTCTTTTGGCGGTTTTGTTGATGTCCATTGTGGGTCCTCCATTTGCTAATGCATAATTTAGACTTTATTTTAGCAAAAAAAAAGGGCCCACATGTGACCGTGTATGCCCTTTTGTCGCTGGTCACGCCAGTTCATTATCCAACCACATTTCTATCTCACGCCTAATGCCCAATATCCCCTCATCCAAGGCTATGCGGATGCCCTGGCAGCCGCCCTGGCAACGCTCGCCCCTTTTCCGGTCACAGCCGTAGCCCTGTTTGATTTTATCCCTCAATAATGGCGGAAAATCTGCGATCATGTCGGCGTATTTGTCCGCTTTCTTGGCCCGCACGACCAGACAATGGCCGTGTTTCATGGACAAGGCAAACTCCCAGAGCCTTTTGTCGTACAGCTCCCGCTGGGTCAAAACGCGCCCGCCGGTTTTCGTTTTCGCGTAGGCGATATGCAGGCCGTCCCTTTTGCTTATGGCCGTGGCCATGCCCATGTCGGTATGACGCTTATGCAGAGAAAGGATGAACTGCCTTATTTTGGCGGGCAAAGGATGCAGATAATCCTCCAAAACGGCGAGCGTGTCCGTCTCACCCTCCCTTATCAGCCACCAGTCACAGCGCAGGAGGTAGTCGTCGTTACTGTAGCGGCGTTCCGTCCGCAGTTCCATCTCGGCAATCGCCAGGGCCTTTAGGCCCAGCGCCAAGACGGGCCGCTCCGGATAGGAGACCGAAAGCGGCCACTCCTGTGACAGCGTGACGACATCCGCATCCAGGTCAATGCCGGAAAAGTTCAATCCGCAAAAGCTCAAAAAGCGCAGGACATCGGCCTGCCTGTAAACGGGGGTCTTGTTCTTGGGGTCGGTGAAGGACGGAATCTGTGTAAGCAACAGTGAGCCGCCATCCACGGCCAGTTTTCCCTGATAGCCGATGTCGATCAGCAGGTGATTGACATAGTGCAAAAAAGGATAGTCGTTCGGGTTACGCGTCTTTTTCGTCACGGCCACCGTATGGCCGTCCGTGATCAGGCGCTCGCAGAAGATATGCAGGAAATCCCGGAAAGCCACCACGCCCTTGCGGATGTCGGCCGCGCTTGCGACATCTTCCAGTCCGGCTTTGAGCGGATATGTTGCGGGTATGTCCACCGGCAGCAGCATTTTCATGTAGCGGGCGTAGTCGCCGATGGGTTTTTGCATTACGGTTTCGCCGTGGGTCATGCTCATGTGTTGTCCTCCGTTCAATCAACTGCAACTGCACGTCATTGCGGGCTTGACCCGCAATCTCGTTTTTCATGGTTCACTTGACACTGCCCTTTCCTTAAATGGCACCCATATCTCCATATATGCCGGGCCGGGCCGCCCCGGGTAGTACATCTCGGGGAAAAAACCGTCGGCGATGAGGCCCTTGTCTTTCAACCAAAAGCGGGTATATTTCATGGCCTTGCCGACCAGTGCGCCAAAAGAATCGCTGGCGCCGCTAAGCCCGGTGGGGCCTTCGGCTTCAAAAGCGCAAATAACATACTCCCGGGCGGGGAGGCGGAAGCTGGCGAAGCGTTTGTCATGGCTACCCGTCTCCACCTCCGCCCCGGCGAAGTAGGTCGTATGGCCATCCGGCGCATCGCCCCGGTAGCAGACACCCATGTAGCGGCCGCCGGCCAGGGCGGGGATGTCTTTTTTGATGCTTAAAAAATCCTCAAAAACCCGGCCGGCCCGGTTGGGGCCCGGCCTTTCACCCAGCATACGGCCAAACTGAAAGGGAAGATGGCCGGCCACGCCGAGGAAATCGGCGCAGGCCGGGCAGGTCTTCCGGCTCATTTCCAGCACCATGCCCTCGCTGATCAGCGGCACCCCCTCATCGACCATCACATAGGAGAGCAGCAGGTCCGGCTTGTCAAAATGGTGGAGGGCGACGGGATTATCACGGTACTGGGCGGGGGTGATGCCGTAGGTTTCCTTGAATGAGCGGGCAAAGGTCTCGCGGTTATTGAAACCGTACTGGATTGCCACGTCCAAGATGAGTTCGTCGTTTTCACGCAGCCACCTGGCGGCCAGGGCCAGACGGCGCAGCTTGATGTACTCCTGCACGGGGGCCTTGATAAGCCGCGCAAACAGGCGTTGATAATAAAAGACGGACAGGGCGGCAATCTGCGCCAGCTCCTCGGTCTTTATCTCCTCGTCTATGTGTTCCTCGATATGGTCTATGGTTTTTTGGATGGCTTCCCACGAGTGCATTTGTCAGCATACCTTTCACACATTATCCCGTGCGTTCCATTGTAGCACAAAAACACAGCCCGTGTGTGACCATGTATGCTCTTTTTGTGGTTATTTAATTCTTAATCCCCGTCATGACAATGCCTTCGACAAAGAAACGCTGACAAATAAGATAGACGATGACCAGAGGTAAGAAGGTCAGGCTGGTGGCCGAGAACATCCCGGCGAAATCGTTTTTGAATGAACCGAAAAAGGTCGTGAGCCCGAGGGCGAGGGTGTACATTTCTTTGTTGGAGATATATATCATTTGCTGGAGCAGGTCGTTCCAGTTAGCGATGAATATGAGCAGGGCCACGACGATCATCGCCGGTTTTATCATCGGTATAATGATGAATACCAATATTCTAAGATGACCCGCCCCGTCCACCATGGCGGCCTCGTCGAAATCACGGGGGATGGAGAGCATGAATTGCCGCAGTAAAAATATATTGAAGGCCCCGCCGCCGCAGAGAAAGGGCAGTATCAGCGGCCAGTAGGTGCCGACCAGCCCCAGCGTGGACCAGCCCATGTAGAGCGGAATCAATGTCACCATTGACGGCAGCAGCATCGAGCCGACGCAAAGGGAAAAGAGAAAGGTCTTGCCCATAAATCGCAGCCGCGCAAAGGCATAGGCACAAGAAACGGCGGTGCAGGTGCCAAAAATAACACAGGGGATGACGATAATCAAGGTATTACGCAGATAGAGGAAAAAATCGAAGGTGATGGGGTTGTGGATGTAATTCGACCATAACCATTCCGTCGGCAAAAAGGTCGGCGGCCACTTGAATATATCGGTGCTTCTCATCAGGGAGGAACGCAGCACATACCACAGCGGCATTAGCACCAGTGCGGCCAGAATAAGCACGGTAATAAAGAAGACCACGCCCGCGATGCTTTTTTTAAGTTTGACGGACTTAAATAAGTTCAAGTTCTTTCGTCCTTTCCTTCATAGAATAACCAGCTTTTGGAGGTCGCAAACAGTATGAATGCCAGAATCGCCGCCACAATAAAGAACACAAAGGCAATGGCGGCCGCACTGCCCAGCTCCCTGCTCCTGAATCCGACCATGTACATCAAATAAGACATGAACATAGTCGATTTGCCCGGGCCGCCCTTTGTGATGGTCAGCGCGGGTATGATGACCTGAATGTTTATTACCAGACTCATTAACATATTATAGAAAATTATCGGGGTCATGCAGGGTATTGTTATATGAAAAAAACGGCGGATAAAATTCGCGCCGTCGATGTCCGCGGCTTCATAATAGGAGCGGGGCACGTTTTGCAGGCCGGCCAGGAAGATGACAATGAGGTTACCGCTGGACCAAACGGCGATGACGGCCAATGAGGGAATGACATTGCTGGCGGTGGTGAGGAAGTAGACCTTTTCCATGCCCAGTTGCACGAGGATGTAATTGATGATGCCGCCGTCATAATTATAGAGAAAGTACCAGGCGATCATCGACGCCGCCGTCGGCAGTACATAGGGCACGTAGAAGACGGCACGGAAAAAACCCCGGGCCGGCATTTTGCGGTTTAGCAGCAGGGCTATGGTCATTGCATAAATAATACTCCAAAATACAGCAGTCACTGCGAAAGTAATAGTTACTTTGATGGAGTTTAAGAAGTCAATGCGGGGATTGACGAATATGTCCACATAGTTGTCCAGCCCAATAAATTCAAACGAACCGAGGGGGCTGTTCTGAATCAGGTGGCCGACGTTCAGATTGGTAAAACCCATGATGAAGGTCATAATCAGCGGTATATATGTAATTAAGGACAGTCCCAGAAAGGCCGGTATCAAAAAAAGATAGGCCGCGCGCTGTTCCTTACGCGCGTAGCGTGTACGTGCATAGCGCGAATGGGTTTTCGGGGGTTTGATTTTTGCCATACGTAAAATCCATTTAGGAGCTGCGGATACCGTAAGTAGGGGCGACCGTCCCCGGTCGCCCGCATCTACAGTAATAAATGCTTAGTTGCCGTCCAGCGCCGCCTGCATGGCGGGACGGATGGCCTCGATGACTTCCTTGGCGGTTTTGGCGCCTTGGAACACTTCCACCAGGGCCGGTTGCAAGACACCGACATACACTTCATAGGTATTGGGCGTGTAGTACCAGGCGGTGGATACCGTCATGTTCAGATCCATGGCGACATCGACAAAGGCCGACATATATGTATCCACGCCCAGCCTTTGGCGGTTGGCATTGTCATCCACCCAGATCTTCAACAAATCGGTGTCTGTGTACCAGCTTTGCAGGTTCGGCATCCAGAATCCTTCCTCGATTGGGGCGAGGTTATTGTGCGGGTCGTTGTACCAGCGGAGGAAATCGCCGGTTTCTTCCGGATATTGGGTGGTCGCGAACATAGCCGCGGGGCCGCCGGTGACGATATTGACCTGTTGCTTCATGTAGGGCAGTATGCCTGCGCCATACGCGACATCCTCGAAGAAGTTGATGAAGCCGGTGACCCATTGCCCGTCCGTACCCATGGCGGTATCACCCCTGCCGACGGTGCTAAAGAACCCATCATCGACGGTACCGTCTATGAAGGGCATGACATTATGGACCAGATGCAGGTCCGCCACCTTTTGGATGGCTTCGATGGCCGCGTCGTCGAAAATGACCGTCTTGCCGTCCGCCGAGAAGAAGCGGCCGCCGTTTGACAGGGCCCAGACTTCCAGTTGCCAAGTGTAGGGATTCGCGCCGCCGCCATACTGGACGATGTTGTTTTTGTCGAAGTCAGGGTCGTCGGGGTTGTTGCCGTTGGCATCAAAGGTGAGTAATTTAAGCACATTTACCCACTCGTCCCAGGACCAGGCATCGGCTTTCGTGGCCGGAGGCACGATACCGGCTGCCGCCATGATTTCCGTGTTGTACCATATGGCCAGGACTTCATTGGCCGATGAAT
>Ga0099364_10001528_pt1 | contig 37791 bp, 33 predicted proteins | sample TergutTh196P3_FD_73070 | JGI IMG/M metagenome (GOLD analysis project Ga0099364, IMG submission 73070) | Microcerotermes parvus P3 segment gut microbial communities from Pointe-Noire, Republic of the Congo - Th196 P3 | ecosystem: Host-associated > Arthropoda: Insects > Digestive system > Gut ... | reverse complement strand
CGGCGAAACCGGACGCGAAAAGTGTAGTAACGAAGGAGGAAGGAAGCTGAAGAGCTGCAACATTTGCAGCTTTTTGTAGGTCTTCCGTAACGGTGCGCACGTTATTCGTACAAATGCCACAGAGCAGGTCTGAAAACAGAAAGCATTCTCAAAGGAGAACCTGATGATTGTGATACTGACAGGAGCCGGAATCAGCCAGGAAAGCGGCATTCCGACCTTTCGTGATATGGGCGGTATCTGGAGAACCGTACCACTGGAAGAAGTGGCAACACTGACCGGATTCAGACGCAATCCCGAAAGGGCACTCGAATTTTTCAACGAATTCAGAAGACTCCTTTCTGATCCGAAAATCGTTCCCAATCCCGCACATCTGGCACTGGCAAGACTGGAAAAAGAATCCACCGAACCGGTAGTACTCATCACCCAGAACATCGACAATCTGCACTCCAGAGCCGGATCGAAAAACCTGCTTCACATGCACGGAGAAATGGAGCTGGCACGCTGTTCCGCCTGTGAAGCGGTTATGCCATGGGAAAAGGATTTCAGCCTGAATGACGTCTGCCCCCAGTGCAATACAAGGTCGCAGATGCGACCGCACGTCGTTCTGTTTGAGGAAATGCCCTTTTATCTGGATGAAATAGACAAAGCATTAAACAGCTGCCGCCTGTTTGTGTCCATCGGAACTTCCGGTCACGTTCAGCCAGCGGCCAGCTTTGTTCTGAAAGCAGAAAAACTGGGGGCACAAAGACTGGAACTGAATCTGGAACGCTCGCTGGGAGCCTGGTTTTTCAATGAAGGCCGGTATGGCAAGGCGGGCGAAATTGTGCCTCAGTGGGTCGATGAGGTCCTGGCTGCCCAGAAAGGCTAGAATTTTCATGGGAATGTCAACTGCACATGACCATTGGTCAGGGCAAGAAGAACACGACCGGACTCCGGACCAAACATCCGTTTTTTTGAAGTTTATCCAAAATGCAGCAATGCTTTGCCACCTGGCTTCTTTTTTATGAGCAGAATCAGATCTTCTTCAGCATCTTCCCGTCGTAAAGATGTCGCCACACTGCAGTTCTGCATCTCGCCGGATGATGTTGTATCGTTTTTGGACCTGAAGATCGTCAAGGAATCAGCGCCGCCGGATATTCGCGATTTCACTGCGTCCTACTACGATTTTCCAGACCGGCTCCTGCAGGGACAGGGCTATTCCCTGAGCATTGAAAAGGCTACAAGACGCAGAAGACGCCAGGTTGTGCGGAAAACGGCAGCGGATTTTGCAGCCAGAACCGCCCCGGATGAATACGGCGTTTCTGTAAAGCGCAACACGCCGGACTGGAATGCTTTTGAGGGCAGGCCCTATGCGAATTTATTGCCGGTAGTGCCAGAAGCAAAGGAGATGGTCTGCCTTTTTACAGTCAGGGTAAAAAGATACAGCTGGAAACTGGAAACGGAAGGGGGCGCTGCTGTCCATATGACACTGGATAGCGGATACATCGAAACGAATGGAAAAACAAAAGATATCTGCGTTCTGAAGCTGGCAGGGGCAGATATCGCAACCCGGTTTTCCCTGGCAAAACAGATTTCCGCACACATACCCGTTCAGCTTGAGATGCTCACGTACGCCGAGCACGGTTTTAATCTTTTAAAGACAGAAGCCGAAGCGGTAACGCGCCCGGGACGCATGCCCGTCCATGGAGCACAGACGCCAGCTCAGGCTTTCCAGGCAATAGCGAGAATGTGTCTGAAGCATCTTCTGGCAAATGTTGCCGTCTTTGATGGAGAGGCCCGCCAGGGCGTTGTGCATCAGGTGCGCGTTGCAATCAGACGTCTGCGCGTGGCCTTTGACCTTTTCAGGGATGTCCTAGATGACCCCCTGCGCAACCCGCTCAGGGCAGAACTGGGCTGGATGGCACGCGAACTGGGTAATGCACGTTCTACGGATGTCTATATCGACGAGGTCTTGCGTCCCGAAGCAGCGCGTTTTGAAGGAAACCAGGAATTTGCAACACTCTTTGACGAGTACAGGCAAAGACAGCAGCAGGCCCACGAGATGGCGGGACATCACCTGAAGTCGGCCCGTTTTTTTCGTGCGCTTCTGACACTTGGGGAGTGGATCGAGACAGGTTCATGGCTCAGGGCACAAAACAGTCGGCAGAACGTTTCAATGGGAGCGTTTTCTGCTGCGCAGCTGTCGCGCTACTGGCGGCGCGTACGCCGTGAAGGAAAAAGACTCAACTGGAAATCGGACGAAGCCATTCATGAATGGAGACTGACTTTCAAAAAAATGCGGTACGCAGCCGATTATTTTGGTGTACTGTATGGGCTGGATAAAGCCAGCAGCAATATCCCGCATCGGGCAGCACAGTTTCTGGCCGCCATACAGGGCGGACTGGGACAGCTGAACGATACCGCAGAAATGATGCGGCTAAACCGGCTGTCTTCCGTGGCAGGTATCATTCATCAGGAGTATGCACAGATGCGGCCCGATATCACACGCGAAGTGGGCAGGCATTACAGGGCACTCAGGGTACTGCTGCCCTATTGGGAAAATCCGGAGCAGCTTGATCGCGAAGTCGATGATCTTCTGGCCGGCATTCTGGATATCCCGCAGACCAGTCCGGATGAAAACCAGGAGTTGCCACAGGACCCGGGCACCGGCATCTTTGAAAAAGTGAACGAGACGTGATTACCGAAACCTATTTTCCCGTTCTGCTGTTCATCATAGTGGCGACACTTTTTGGAGGCGGATCTCTGCTGATGGGCCGGCTGGCAGGGCCACACAGACCGGATCCGGAAAAAACCTCCCAGTACGAATGCGGATTTCCTGCCTTTTCCGACGCACGGATCAGATTTGATGTACGCTACTACCTGATCGCCATCCTTTTTATCCTGTTCGATCTCGAAATCGCCTTTCTGTTCCCATGGGCAGCTGCCATACGCGATATCGGCTGGGCAGGATTTATTGCAATGATGCTTTTCATTCTGGAACTGGGAATCGGGTTCTGGTATATCTGGAAAAAAGGCGCACTCGACTGGGAATGATGAAGATGGAACTCAAAAGCCTGTTCAGTGAAGGATTTATAACGACTACGCTCGATACGGTAATCAACTGGAGCCGGTCAAGCTCGGTCTGGCCGCTCACGTTCGGACTGTCGTGCTGTGCAATCGAAATGATGCACGCAAGTGCTTCACGCTACGACCTGGACCGATACGGCTCGTTTTACCGGCCAACACCACGACAGTCTGACCTGATGATTGTTGCCGGAACGGTCTGCAACAAAATGGCACCGGCATTAAGGAGAGTATATGACCAGATGGCAGAGCCACGCTGGGTCATTTCCCTGGGTTCCTGCGCAAATGGAGGAGGTCTGTATCATGACTCGTATTCCGTCGTGCGCGGAGTCAACCAGATCGTGCCCGTCGATGTGTACGTACCTGGCTGCCCGCCAACAGCAGAAGCACTCCTGTATGCTTTCATCCAGCTGAAAAACAAAATCACGGACACAGCCAATTTCAGGTGACGGAGAAATGATGACATCAAGGCTTCACCGGCTGCAGAAGGAACTGATCGACAGACTGGAAAACGGAATCGACTCGTGTACGCTCGCGCTGGACGAAATAACGCTGGTTGTACATAAATCCGCTTATCATCAGAGCATGCAGATTCTGAAAGAGACTCCCGGATTTTTGTTTGAAAAACTCGTCGATCTGGCCGGAGTGGACTATCTGCACTACGAAAAAGCCGGCAGGGAGGGTGCCCGTTTTGCAGTGGTGGTACACCTGCTCTCGCTTGTGCATAACCACAGACTGCGGGTACGCGTATTTCTGCCCGATGATGCCGCACTGTCCCTTCCCACCATCAGCGACATATGGCCGGCTGCAAACTGGTATGAACGGGAAGCATTTGATCTTTTTGGCATACACTTTGAAGGACATGACGACCTGCGCCGTATACTGACAGACTATGAATTTGAAGGGCATCCGCTCAGAAAGGACTTTCCGGTCCAGGGGCATGTTGAAGTGCATTATGACGAGACAGAGAGCAGGGTGCGCTACCGCCCTGTCAGCATCACCCCAAGGGAAATAACGCCACGTGTCATACGGAAAACCCGGGGGGCAGATGACTGAGACAAGGGACTACACGATCAATTTCGGACCGCAGCATCCGGCAGCACACGGGGTATTGCGTCTGATTCTGGAGCTCGAAGGCGAAATCATCCAGCGTGCTGATCCGCATATCGGCCTTTTGCATCGTGGCAAGGAAAAGCTGATCGAGCAGAAAACCTGGCTTCAGGCGCTCCCTTTCATGGATCGCCTGGACTACATCTCGATGATGGTAAACGAGCATGCCTATGTCCTGGCAATCGAAAAACTCCTGCAGGTGCAGGTTCCGGTCCGGGCACAGTACATACGCGTGATGTTTGATGAAATAACGCGGATTCTGAATCACCTGCTGTTTCTCGGGGCACAGGCACTGGATGTCGGAGCGATGGCGGTTTTTCTGTATACCTATCGCGAGAGGGAGACGCTTTTTGACTGCTATGAGGCGGTCAGTGGCGCACGCATGCATGCGGCTTACTACCGGCCCGGAGGCGTCTATCGGGACCTGCCCGATTCCATGCCGCAGTATGCAAAAGCACAAACCATCAGCCAGAAGCGTGTTGATGAAAAGAATCTGAACCGGCAGGGTTCATTGCTCGATTATATCCAGGACTTTACCGAAAGGTTTCCCGGATACGCAGACGAATATGAGGCCCTGCTCACGGACAATCGTATCTGGAAGCAGCGCCTGGTGGGAGTTGGCGTCATATCACCGGAAGACGCCATTGCAGCTGGCTTTACCGGGCCCATGCTGCGCGGATCCGGTGTGGAATGGGACCTGCGTAAAAAGCAGCCCTACGCAGTCTATGACAGGCTGGATTTTGCCATTCCGGTAGGAACGGAAGGTGACTGCTACGACCGGTATCTTGTACGGGTAGAAGAAATGCGCCAGTCAAACCGTATTATCAGACAGTGTATTGAATGGCTGCGTAATAATCCCGGTCCCGTCATGACGGATGACCGCAAGATTGCGCCCCCAAAGAAAGCAGAAATAAAAGCGGGCATGGAAGAAATGATTCATCATTTCATGCTGTTTTCCGAAGGGTTTTCCGTGCCTGCTGGAGAAGTGTATGCAGCGGTTGAAGCACCCAAGGGAGAATTTGGTATTTATGCGATATCCGATGGGGCCAACAAGCCCTATCGCCTTAAAATCCGCTCTCCAGGCTTTGCCCATCTGCAAAGTCTGGAGAAACTGGTCAAGGGGCATCTGATTTCGGATGCGGTTGCGGTTATCGGAAACATTGATATCGTCTTCGGTGAAATTGATCGTTAAAAACAAGGTCTGGCAGATGAAGGAACAGGCAACAGCAGATCATGCGGAAAAAAAGCTGGGCGGGAACGCCTATGCGAGAATTGCGCGTGAAATTGCAAAGTATCCGGAGGGAAGGCAGCGCTCTGCTGTCATTGCCGCCCTTGCCATTGCACAGGAAGAACTGGGCTGGCTGACACCGGAGGTCATGGAAGAAGTGGCATGGCACCTGGAAATGCCACTCATTGCAGTCCGGGAAATCGCAAGCTTTTACAGTATGTTTGATACAGAGCCCACAGGAAAATACAAGCTGACAGTCTGTACAGGCCTGCCATGTGAGTTGCATGAAGGAGAAACAGGCGCGACATTTTTGCAGACCAGGCTGGGAATTGGCTTCGGCCAGACAACAGAGGACGGGTTGATCACGCTGGTGCCGGGAGAATGTATGGGGGCATGTGGAGATGGCCCTGTCATTCTGATCAACAACAGGCATATGCAGATGAAGATGACGGACGAAAAAATGGATGAGCTGCTGACAGGCCTGAAGACGGGTGCTTTTGAAGCGCAACTGTAAAGGAATTGATATGACCTGCCTGCACGACCGACATATCGAACCGCTTCTTTTTGCCGGACTCAACGGGCAGAACTGGAAGCTGGCTGACTATATGGCGCGTGGAGGTTTTGAGGCGATTCGCCGGATCGTACGTGAAAGAACGGAAAAAGAAAAAATCATATCCGAAGTGGAGGCGTCCGCTCTGCGCGGTCGCGGAGGAGCGGCTTTCCCGACTGCAACAAAGTGGCGCTTCATGCCACAGGAAGCAGGTATCCAGAAGTATCTGATCTGTAATGCTGACGAAGGCGAGCCGGGCACTTTCAAGGACAGGGATATCCTGCGGCATAACCCCCATGCAGTGATAGAGGGTATGCTGATAGCAGCCTATGCCATGGGAATCAGTGTCGGATATATCTATATTCATGGCGAAATCTGGGAGCAGTATGTCCGTTTTGAAGAAGCAATAAAAGAGGCATATGCAGCGCGGGTGCTGGGAAAAAATCTCTTTGACAGCGACTTTTCGTTTGAACTTTCTGCTGTTCACGGGTATGGTGCCTACATCTGTGGAGAGGAAACAGCCCTGATCGAGTCGATGGAAGGCAAGCGGGGCCAGCCGCGCCTGCGACCGCCTTTCCCGGCGACATCCGGCCTGTACGGACAGCCAACCATGGTCAACAATGTGGAAACACTGGCCTATCTCCCTTTCATCCTGCAAATGGGTGGAAAAGCCTTCAGGGATCGCGGCAGGTCCGATGGTGGTGGGGGTATGAAAATTTTTTCGGTATCCGGTGACGTGCATAAGCCAGGAAATTACGAAGTCCCGTTGGGAATACCGTTTACTACCCTTTTAGCTGCAGCAGGAGGGATGCGAGGAGGCAAAAAACTCAAGGCCGTCATTCCAGGTGGGATCTCCACACCCGTTGTGCCTGCAGCCATCATGATGGACACGGACATGGATTATGCCGGTCTTGCAAAAGCCGGTTCCTCATTGGGGACAGGAGCCGTTATCGTCCTGAACGAAACACGCTGCATGGTTGCAACACTGGTGAAGCTGTCGCATTTTTACAGTGAAGAATCATGCGGGCAGTGCACACCGTGTCGTGAAGGCGTTGGCTGGCTGTACAGAATCGTCCGGACCATTGCAGAAGGTTCAGCCAGGGAAGGCGACATCGAAATGCTGGAAAGCGTTGCACGCAGTCTGCAGGGTGCCACCGTCTGCGGTCTGGGACAGGCAGCAACCTTGCCGGTACTGTCATTCCTGTCGCACTTCAGGGATGAATTTGTCCGGCACATGGTCGGCACAGGCAGCCGGATTGCAGCAGAAAACAGGACATAGCAGGAGCAGGCAAAAAAAAGATGGGCAGGATCGAGATTACAGTTGACTCAGAAAAGCACACTGTTTCTGACAGAGGCAATGTGCTTCAGGCCGTGGCGGATTCCGGTCAGGTCATTGCGCACTTCTGCTACCATAAAAAGCTCTCTGTTGCTGCAAGTTGCAGGATGTGCATGGTCGAAATCGAAGGTGTCCCCCACCCGGTAGCTGCCTGCACAACACCGGTCACAGCCGGCATGGTTGTTCACACCCATACCCGTCAGGTTGGTCAGGCGCAAAAGGCCGTTCTGGAATTTCTGCTGCTCAATCATCCGCTGGACTGTCCGGTTTGTGACAAGGCGGGGGAATGCACGCTGCAGGATCTGTCGGTTGACTACGGGAGTGCAACATCGCGTTACGCAGGCGAAAAACGTCAGGTCTCTCCCAAGGAAGCGGGGCCTCTGATTCTCATGCAGGAGATGGCGCGCTGCATACACTGTACCCGTTGCATCCGTTTTGGCAAGGAAATAGCGGGCATGGAAGAGCTGGGGATTCTGAACCGTTCAGGTTCTGCTGAAATCGCGCCCCTGACTGAAAAAGGGATCACAAGTGAACTCTCCGGCAATATGATCGATCTGTGTCCTGTCGGAGCCATAACATCCAGGCCATTCCGCTTTACGGCAAGAAGCTGGGAACTGGTGAGCCATGCAGGCATCAGCCCGCATGACAGTCTGGGTTCCAATCTGCTTGTCCAGACAATGCGGAACAGGGTCCTTCGTGTACTGCCTGCAGAAAACGAGGCAATCAACGAATGCTGGATATCGGATCGCGACCGCTTTTCCTATGAAGCTCTGGACAGCGAAAAAAGACTGACAAAACCCATGATCAGGCAGGATGACAGGTGGATCCTGACGGACTGGGCAACTGCGCTGGAATATGTCGCACACGGCCTGAACGATATCCGCGCAACCGATGGTGCACAGGCCATTTCCGGCATCAGTTCTGCCTGGACAACTGTGGAAGAAATGTTTCTGCTCAAAAAGCTGGTCAATGGCCTGGGTTCAACCCATGTTGACTTCAGACTGGCAAAGTCGAAGTCTACGCTGGATGCCAGAATCACACCCTGGCTGGGTATGCCACTTGATCAGATTGATGCACTCGACAGTGCCTTTATCATCGGTTCGTCCTTGAGAAATGATCACCCGCTTCTGGCGCTGCGTTTCAGACGCCTGGCAAATGGTGGTGCTCCCGTCAGCCGCATACACGCAAAAGACGAAGACTGGCTGATGCCGGTAAGGCATACTCTGCTTGGGCAACCATCGCAGTTTCCGCAACTGCTCGCCCAGGTGCTCGTCTGTGTATCCGCCATTCTGGACAAGGCGCTGCCGGAAGATTTCGCTCATGTCAGGGAGCCTTCCGGACAGGCAAAAGCCATTGCCGAAATACTGTGCCAGCCGGGGCGTCACGCCATTTTTTTAGGCAGCATGGCTGAGGTGCATCCGGAAAGTGACTACCTGCACACCATGGCGGAGTGGCTTTCGGTCCATACTGGTGCCACTCTGGGTTATCTGGTATGTGGTGCCAATACGGTAGGAGGCCATCTCGTCAACCTGACCGAAACGGATGCTGATTCGGCACCGGCAGAAAAGATGATGGGTGATGCGCACCTGGCGTGTCTTGTTTTGCATGCAGAACCCAAAATCGATGCGTACGACCCGCAGAGGGTGTCAAAAGTTCTGGAAAATGCCAGAATGGTCGTTGTCCTGTCGCCATTTGTGCATGGAATGGAATATGCCGATGTACTTTTACCCATTTCCCCCTTTACGGAAACTTCGGGTACTTTCATCAACTGTGAAGGACGCGTCCAGAGTTTTGAAGGGGCGACAACACCGCTCGGGCAGTCGCGTCCTGCATGGAAGGTGCTTCGTGTTCTGGGCAATCTGCTCGGGCTGGAAGGATTTGAATATGAGAGTTCAAAGGAAGTGCTGGAGACTTTTCTTGAAGAACTTGGTGGTGATGTTGCCGTGAAGCTTAACAACTTTTCCGGTGTCGGGCCTGCCTTTGTGCCGCGTGCCGGGGATGCGCTGGAGCGTCTGCCGGTTGTGCCGTCCCTGCAGTCCGATTCACTCGTCAGAAGGGCTCCATCCCTGCAGAAACGCTACCCTTCAGCCACAAACAGGCTTTTTTTGTCGCCGGCCTTTTTAAAAGAGCAGCAGCTTGCAGAGTACTCCAGGGTCATGATTGAATCCGGACAGAACAAAATGGAATGTGAAGTCTTTGCCGACGTTGCTCTGGCTGACGGGGTCGCCGAGCTTTTTATGGGGGGAGATCTGTCAGATGTACAGTTTCCGTTGTATGGATCGCTTGAAGTGAGGCCTGCATGACAGAAAAAGCGCTCGAGCTGATTCATGCTTATGGCCAGATGTTTCTGGGAGGAAGCTGGCCTCTTGCCTGGACGGTCTTCAAGATTTCCATGGTGATGGGTCCTCTTTTGGGGCTGGTTTCCTATCTGACGCTTTTTGAGCGCAAGGCAATCGGCTGGATGCATGTCAGAAAGGGTCCCAACAGAACCGGCCCCTTTGGTCTTTTGCAGCCGATGGCAGACGGGTTAAAGCTGCTTCTGAAGGAAATTATTGTCCCCCGGAAGGCGGACAGGGTGCTCTTTTTCATGGCACCTGTTCTGTCTCTGGTTGCTGCACTGGTTGCCTGGGCGGTCATTCCGGTCGGACCGGATATGGTTCTTGCCAATGTTGATGCGGGTATTCTGTTTGTCCTGGCAATTGTTTCTTTGGGTGTGTACGGTATCATTGTTGCTGGCTGGGCGTCCAACTCGAAATACGCATTTCTGGGGGCAATGCGGGCTGCAGCCCAGATGATTTCATTCGGGATTCCGCTGGGCTTCATTCTGGTTACCGTCATGATGGTTTCAGGCAGTCCGAATCTGACGGATATTGTCCTGTCCCAGAGTACGGGTTATTTTGCATCAGCCGGATTGGGTGTTTTGTCGTGGAACTGGCTGCCACTGTATCCGCTGTTTGTTATTTACATCGTATGCGCGGTAGCTGAGACGGCGCGTCATCCTTTTGATGCGGTGGAAGGAGAGTCCGAAATCGTGGCAGGGCACATGGTCGAGTATTCCGGTATGGCCTTTGCGCTGTTTTTTATGGCCGAATACGCCAACATGATTTTGTTTTCGACTCTGGCGAGTATTCTTTTTATGGGCGGCTGGCTTCCTCCTCTTGATCTGAAAATACTCTCCTGGGTGCCAGGATGGATCTGGCTGGGGTTCAAGACATTCAAGATCCTGTGGATTTTCATCTGGGTGCGCGGTACTTTCCCGCGTTTCCGCTACGATCATACGATGCGTCTGGGCTGGAAGATCTTTCTGCCCATTACGTTGATTTACCTGGTTGGAGTGGCATTCTGGATCAGATCGCCACTGAATATCTGGACGTAAAAGCCTGGAGCCGGTCTGACATGAAGGCAATCAGAAAATTTTTTGGTAGTGTACTGCTTCTGGATCTGCTCAAAGGTCTTTTTGTGACAGGGAAATATCTCTTTTCCCGAAAGATTACGGTTGAGTATCCTGAAGAGAAGACACCGCTTTCACCCCGTTTTCGGGGCATGCATGCGCTTTTGCGTCATGAAGACGGGTCAGAAAGATGCGTTGCCTGCAAGCTGTGTGAGGCAACCTGCCCTGCCATGGCCATCACGGTTGATTCCGGTATGGTAAAAGAGGGAGTACGTGGTGCGGTGCGTTATGATATCGACCAGAACAGATGTATTTTTTGCGGCATGTGCGAGCAGTCCTGTCCGGTTGACGCCATTGTGCATACGGGTCTGTTCGAGTATGCGGGTCAGAACAGGCGTGATCTGTATTTTGTCAAGGAAGAACTGCTCGCGGTTGGTGATGCGTACGCGCAGGAAATAGTGGAAAGAAAAAGCAAAGATGCAGCATATGTCTGAAATCGTCACATTCGGCTCAGATTGAAAATGGGGTAGAAATGGATTATCTGTCAGTCCTCTTTTACGTGTTCTCGGCAATACTGCTTTTTGCCGCCGTTCGCGTGGTGGCAGCCGGAAATCCGGTCCATTCCGCCCTGTATCTTGTCCTGTCCTTTTTTTCTGCAGCAGCGTTGTGGATATTGCTCAAGGCGGAACTTCTGGCACTGATTCTGGTTCTGGTATATGTCGGTGCGGTCATGGTGCTCTTTCTGTTTGTGGTGATGATGGTCGACATCAACAGAATGGGAGTTGTAAGAGAAGGGTTCAGAAAATACCATGCTGCTGGTGTGACCGTAGGCATTCTGATTGCCCTGCAGATGATTGCCGTGCTTTTCAGGGGATTTTTTACGGCAGAGCCGGCGTCGCCCAAAGATGCGGATTCGATTGGAAAGACAGCAGAACTGGGCAAGGTTTTATATACCAGCTATTTATACCCGTTCGAGATTGCTGCAGTTATTCTGATGGTGGCAATAGTGGCCGCTGTTGCCCTGACATTGAGAAAGCGTACGGATGCAAAATACACGCTGGCGGCAAAGGCCTCGGGCGTCAGAAAAGAAGATCGTCTGCGCATAATTGAAATGCTCCCGGAGTCCGGCGATACGGAGCAGGGTGAAGCGGGTGAGTCGCGTGTGGAAGAAGAAATCAGGGAAGGGGAAGGTCAATGACGGTCGGTCTTTTACATTTTCTTGTTCTGGGTGTGCTCCTTTTTGCCATTGCGATGGTCGGAGTTTTTTTGAACCGCAGGAATTTGCTGATTCTGCTGATGTCGATTGAACTGATGTTTTTGTCTGTCAATATCAATCTGGTTGCGTTTTCGCATTACATGGGTGATGCGGCGGGTCAGATTTTTGTTTTTTTCATACTGACGGTGGTTGCGGCAGAAACCGCCATTGGTCTTGCCATTCTGGTAGTCGTATTTCGTAATCTGAACGCGATCAGCGTTGAAGATCTTGTCAGCCTGAAAGGATAGGGGTTTCAGATGATATCAGGAAGAGCCGCCCAGGTTGACGAAGCAGAGTACACAGAAATGTTCTGCTTTTGCCGTTGCAGGTCCGTCCTTGCGCAGCTTTGTCGGGAGGGTGCATGGGTGGCATGAATCTTGTTCCGGTGATCCCCGAGATTTTTTTGCTGGTGACAACACTGGGGATACTGGTTGTGGACATGCATCTGCCCCAGCGATGGCGGGTTGTGACCTGGGGCATGGCCCTTGTTGCGACCCTGCTGTGTGCTGTTTTCAGTTTTCGTCTGCTGACGGGTTATGAAACGGTTTATACCTTTTCGGGCATGTTTGTTTCGGACCCGTTTTCCAATCTGCTCAAGCTTGCGACGTATCTTTCCCTGTTTCTGGCGCTTCTCTATTCCCGTCGTTATGCAGATGAAACGGGTCTGACAGGTGGGTTCATTGGTGGAGAGTTTTATGTTCTGGCACTCTTTTCGGTGCTGGGGCAAATGGTTGTCATTTCTGGAGCGCACGTTCTGGTGCTGTATCTGGGGCTGGAGCTGATGTCACTGCCGCTTTATGCTCTGGTGGCCATGCGGCGTAATGATTCCAGAGTTGCCGAAGCCGCGCTCAAATATTTTGTTCTGGGTGCTGTGGGTTCGGGCTGTCTGCTCTATGGCATTTCCATGCTGTATGGCGCTACGGGTACGCTTGATATTCTGGAGATGGCGCGCATTTGTGCTTTTGGGGGTGCCAACAAGGCGGTTCTGGTATTTGGTATGGTTTTTGCCGTCAGTGGCATTGCATTCAAGCTGGGTGTTGTGCCATTTCACATGTGGGTGCCGGATGTCTATGAAGGAGCGCCAACTGCGGTTACGCTTCTGATTGGTGGGGCTCCCAAGCTGGCAGTTTTTGCGCTGTGTCTTCGTCTTCTTGTTGAGGGTCTTGTCCCGATTGCCCAGAGCTGGCAGCAGATGCTTCTGATCATGGCGGTCCTTTCCATGGCCCTGGGCAATGTCACTGCGCTCATGCAGAGCAATATCAAACGCATGCTTGCGTATTCGGGTATTGCGCACATGGGATTCATGCTTTTGGGGATTTTATCCGGTGTTACTGCTGAAGGCATGCTGGCCCTGTCGCCGGACGCTTATGGTGCTGCCCTTTTTTATGTCATTATCTATGTGCTTTCCGTGAGTGGGGTTTTTGGCGTCATTCTGCTTCTTTCCCGAAATGGTCATGAAGCGGAGCAGCTTGATGATTTACGTGGGCTGAACCGGCGCAATCCCTGGTCTGCGCTGGCGATGCTGGTTTTTATGCTTTCTCTGGCAGGCTTGCCGCCGATGGCGGGCTTTTATGCCAAGCTGTCTGTTTTACAGGCTGTTGTTGGTGCAGGCAAGGTCTGGCTTGCCGTCTTTGCAGTCCTTTTGGCGGTCGTAGGCGCTTTTTACTATCTGAGGGTGGTAAAAATCATGTACTTTGATGCTCCGGATGACGAAAATGGTCCATCTGTTCCGCGAGATATGGGTATAACGCTGGCAATCAACGCAGTGGCCATTGTCATACTGGGGGTTATGCCGGGATTTTTAATGCGACAGTGCTACGCTGTTATTTTGGCTTTGCTGATGCCCTGACATTTTTGGATTCAAGCTGACGTAGTGAAAAAAACAGTGGAAAAACCCGGAATCTTCCGGGTTTTTTTCAGAGTTCATGTAGAGCCGCAGCAAAAGAGAAGCTGTCAGCTGGCGTTTCTCGGTGGTCGGTAGGTAAAACCGGGGTGCAGCGGGCTATAGCAGGATCTCCAGTCCCTTTCGGTCCAGCAGGTGTAACAGTTTGCAGGAAGTTCCACCCGGGTTTTTAGCTCCGCGTTCCCACTGCTGTACGCTTGAAGCAGAGGTATTCAGAACGGAAGCCAGACCTGACTGCGTGAGGTTAAGTCTCTTGCGGAGATCCTTGATCATGGCAGCCGAATACCGGGGCGTATTGTACGAATCAGAGATGGTAGTGACTTCGCCCATTTCTTCGATAATTCCATTTTCCTTTTTCATGAAAAACTCCTTCCAAATCAGCGCGTACGAGCGTTTTATTGCAAAATCGTCATGATAGTCTGAGGTGGTAGACATCAATTAAACAGAGGAAAGAGGTTTTTAAGCGAGAGCCTTGCGACTGTGGTGAGGGTAGCTGGATACGTTGGGTGTAGTTCTCGGTATCCGCATCTATCCCTTCTTTCAATGATAGCAAATGACAGGTTTTTTTTGCAAAATTTTTTAAATTTTACACCGGATATTGTCGCCTAGAATTAGTTGGCGTTATGTTAACACAGTTATTTAGTAGCACATCCCTGTCAAATTTGTGTTGTAGTCCTCTCTCTGACATCGGTAAGCTATAATCAGTACCCACATCCATCCTCGCATTCAATGGTTGTAGTTCCCTCTCTGACATCGGTAAGCTACAATACAAATGAACGGGAAACCCGTGAGACAGACGTTGTAGTTCCCTCTCTGACATCGGTAAGCTACAATTAGTTATCAGGTCATGCCATTTTGTTGCCAGTTGTAGTTCCCTCTCTGACATCGGTAAGCTACAATTTCAGGCTTCCCAGCCCGTCTGCCATTCCGGTTGTAGTTCCCTCTCTGACATCGGTAAGCTACAATTGAAAGCAGGTCATCAACCTTGCTTATCTGTTGTAGTTCCCTCTCTGACATCGGTAAGCTACAATAGCTGACGTTCTGGTACGAACTGATCCGTCGTTGTAGTTCCCTCTCTGACATCGGTAAGCTACAATGACATAAGCAGCCTTGACGCCACTCTGGAGGTTGTAGTTCCCTCTCTGACATCGGTAAGCTACAATCGTATCCGCAGGATTGCATCGCAGGTGCAGGTTGTAGTTCCCTCTCTGACATCGGTAAGCTACAATAAATTCGAGCAAATTGTTCGCGCAAAACATGTTGTAGTTCCCTCTCTGACATCGGTAAGCTACAATGCCCAGAGGAAAACCCGTCTAATTTCAGTGGATTAGGCGGTTTTTCCGCTTTTAAAACAGCAGCATTTGATTGGAATTCACCTTTTTTTCTTGAGAAGATGGCTTCCCTCGCAAAAAAAGCATACTCGAATATTGTTTTTCAGTTATCTGCAAACAGCGCACTGAACCCTCAGGCGGCAAATTTGCGTACAACCTACTCAGATGCTTTTCTGCGGCATCTGCACCATTTACCAGGCGGCCATATACTGACCACTGGAGCATGTAGTAGCCATCTTGCAATAAAAACCGACGAAACGTTGTATAAATACGACGCTTTTCCGGCATGGTTACAGGTAAATCAAAGAAAACCAGCAGGCGCATATAACGTCGAGTCTCCTTGCTCATCTCTTTTTCGTGGCAGATTTCTTGGGCTTTGTAGAGGAAAAAGTCGGAAGTGTCAGTATCTCACCTGCTTTCTTCTGCACAGTTATCCTGGATAGCGACTGAACAGTTGCATCAATGGCTGCAAGTAATGTGCGCTTCCCTTTTGAATTGCCTGTCAGATGCACATCTGTATGCAGGATTGAAACAAGAGTGCCTTTATCAGCAGGTTGCAAGTCACGCTCTGTCTCAATGGGCAGTGACTGAATAACATGCAGATCCACAAATGGGCGGTATGGCTCAATCAGGTCGTCGGCAAGATTGAATGCATTCTGTTCGTTATGGTGAAAAAGCCCGAATGCGAGTAAAAATCCATAGCTTACCAGACTGCGAGCAATAGTCGCTCGCACAACAGCGTACCCATAATTCAGGGCCGCATTATGGAAACGCTCCTGCTTGCGCGTAAATTTGGGATCGAACAGTTCCTTGAAATAAAAATTTGCTGCCTTGCCTTCATTGTTGCCAGCATCACCAGGCTGAATATGCTCTGAAATCTTCAGCAAACGCTCGGCAGTTTTATCTTTCCCAATCTTTTCAAGCACAACAGATTGATTGGCTATTTTTGTTTGAACTATGTATTGATGAAGCCTTCTTCTTTGTGGCAACGTCATTGCAAGTTGCGCCCGCATGACTTTTAATGCGCGTGAGTGAGGGTGAAAAGCAAGTAAAACACCATTGGGATGATGGGTCTCTCCTACAGTCAAGACTGCAATCTGGGCCGATGCGCACGCCGAAAGCAACTGTCCGGTCAGGCTGACCTGAAAATGGTCTATCACCAGTACGGCAATGTCTTCAAGGGGTACGAGTACCTGTTCATCGCCCTGCTGAATCTGCAGGGCGTTATTGAGAAGCGAAAGCCTTGCAGGCCGTGTGATATAACTACACTTCGCCAGGTCATCGCCTGTCCTTCCCTTTTGGCCGTTGCAATGGTGCTCTCACCTCATTTCTTGCAGGATGGAGGTTGCCAAAGATGTCAACATGAAATTTTGCAAGAACATCAACCGTTCTGATACCTATACCTCTTCTTAACCCATCTTTTCCAAAGCGGGGGTTGCGATCATGAGCGCGGATATGTACCGCTCCTGTCCACCTGTCAAATCCGGAGTAATAACCTTCTACAACATCATGTTTTCGTTGCACTCGTAGCCAATCGTTCGGATGTAAAGTAAAAAGAAAGGTGTAGCTATCATCCAGTACCAGCCATTCGCTTTCTGGCTTTCCAGAAACAACAGCACGATTCGGAAGTGCACCTTTGGCAACATCAGATGCATAAATGGGAACTGCAAAGAAACGATTGGCCTTGGTAAAAATATCCAGACGAATCATGCTGCCGTTATCTGCTATGCCCCCTCTGACCAAAATTCCGCTTTTTTGTGAAGGGTTGAGCACTTTGACAGAGCGTATCAGTGGGGCTCTGCCTTCTGCATCAGGTTCACCGGTCAGAGTTTTGTAAAGCGGTGTTGCAAAAGCCTTTTTGGCGTCATAACCGTGTTTTTTCATACGTTCACTGATCGCAGAAAACAGCACTTTATCTCTGTCTTTGCCAACTATATTTTCAATGGAGGCCTTTGTGAGGTCCCTGAGGGACGTTTTTTTTGAGGACTTTCCCTCTTCAAGCAATTTTCCGCCACGACCGATAGATCGTATGGTGGCCTCATGCGCTTCGCCAAGGCCTCTGCGCGAAGGTGGGCGAGAAACACGAATGGGTTTGACAGCCTGCCACTCTTCATTCGTATAGCCAGGCATTGATTTGTGCACGCCTGGATCTGGAGAAAGGCGTGCAAGCAATTCCTCTCTGAAACTGGGGTATGGTACAGGAAATTGCTCCTTGAGCATTTCCAAAGCAGTAGGGTTGATGACTTCGCCTGTTTCAGGATCGACATATCCGCTTTTAACCATTGCCAGTTCCTTGCGCTTTGAATACTCGGTCATACGCTTGATGAAGGAACGGTTACACGCAGCAACAACTGCGGCATCAAGCGCATGATGCAAATCTCCTTCTTCACGCACCTTTAGAAGTCCCCAGCGAGCGCGCAAAAGGGAGATTATTTGGCCATTAACAACGACACATCGGTCCTGTTTGTCAGTGCTGTCACTCCACCTCAGATAAGTCTCCAGCATTTGTTTGAATTCACGTGCGATGTAACGGGTGTCATTCAGATGTCGCGCTCTGAATTCATTGGCAGAGTTGATAAATTCTGTCCGTAAAAGACGATTCTGTTTTGCTCTGCGAAGCTTTTTATTGGTACTAACCCAGGAATGGAAATCACGCCACTGGTCAGAGTCGTTTTTGCCTCCAAGGTATTCAAACGGAGTTCTGTTACCCTTGTTCTGGTTTTCAGAGATCAGTACCAGAACCTTGTTATTCATACTGTCGTCAAAACTCCGTGATAAAGGCAGTACATGGTCGATTTCGACATAACCCGGCTCGAAAAGGCGATTGACAACAATCGGCTTTAGTGAATATGCACACTTGCAATCCTGTTCTTCATAAAACCGTGCCTTCAGCAAATCCTTATTATTCAATTTGCGACCATGCGTTTCTTCGAAACGTTTACGAACAGATTCCTTTTCCACCTGAAAAGCTTTCTGCTTGCGTGTAATGTCATCCCGCTCATCCTTTGCTCTGGATAGATCCCGCGATAACTCAATGCGGATTTCTTTTGGTGGACCATATTTTTTTACGATAGCATTAACGAGTTTTCGGCACTGATTGATTGCCCTGAAAACAACCGGGTTGCGAATGACATCCTTGTCTGGCTTTGGGATATAGCCTGTTGTTATCTGTTTTTTAAACTGACTGTGGTGTTCGTATCCGGCTTCAATGACAGCTTCATCATATCTTTTTCCCTGCTCCATGAAAGGTACGATTTTCTGCAAGGCTCTTTGTGATAATGAAATGAACTTTTCAAAACTGACAGATAAAACAGCGTCAATTACAGCTTCGTTGACTCCTTTTTTCTGTAAATATTCCTTCGATTCAGAGTCTTCCTTGAAGCAGGTCATGGCAAATGCAATGTCGTCCAGAAGCGCGGCATTATGGCGATCCTGATTCCATCGTTCTCCAAGTTCTGACGTTTCGTAGGCTCTTCTGATCCGGTGAAAAGCAGTGGCTTCAAAAAAAGTAGCATCTTCCGGGTTTGCAGACTTTTTTGCTTTTTTGTTGTTATATTGAACTCCGCTGAAAGTGGCGTGCACATCAAGATCCAGTATTCGTCGTACTTGCTGGTACGTCAGTCTGGCCTGCGTGAACGGCAGCTCTATTATTTTGTTACGCTCCTGATCATCAAGTGGTCGTATTCTTCCATTCTGAAAAATCCGCAAATTGTTGAGCTTTGTCAGCCAGACGAATCTCTCGGCGAGAAAACTGGCTTTGGGGGCGCGCTTTTCGTCTGTTTCAAAAGTGCAGTTTCCTACCATTGCAAGCAGTGCGTTGCCCGAGAGAGCAGGTCGTCTTTGCATCAGGAGTTCATGGACCGCATCTTCGAACGCTTCGTCTGCATGAGGATTTCCAAGCGAGCGCTGAACATCAAACAGTTTTCGCAATTCCGCTTCAAGATCAATCCGGGAAACGGTGCGTTTATATTCACCATCCTTGTTCCGCTTTGCACCCTGGAAAAGAGGATCTTTATCAAAAGCCTCTCCTATTGTGCGGTACTGTTTTATGACAAGTTGACTACTTTGTATGCCCGCGAGCATCTCACCAACTGTTTTCTCTGTCTCTTCACCAGATATCGTCTCCGACTTTCGGTTGGAGTGAAAGCCTCTGCGCTTGACAATATGATAAAGAATGCTTGCCCATTCTTTTGGCTCCAGCTTCCTGTCCAGTCCTTCTGCCCGCAATTCCCATGGAGACCATAGTTCTTTTGGTATCTCCGGGCCTGCTTCTTTGGGTAGTTTCTGAAATTCCCCTGGACTGGGCGAGTCAATCAGCCCGGCATCAACCATCAACCTGCGCAAATTCGAAAGACGCGAAGCCCGACGGCGAAGCCTGCGCCGTACCACGCCCGCTTCCCGCCTGACTTTGTTAAGCGATTCTCCTCTATCGGCAGTTTCCGCTTTTTCAAAAGTGCGAACGAAGATATCAATGATGCGATTTTCACCAAGTAATACGGCAGCTGCAGACGCAATGCCAATATCCAGACCTAAAATATATTCTTGTTGTTGCATAATTCTTTCAAGTACTATAGAATTTGATTGTTGTGGTTTACCGATGTCAGAGCGTTACTACAATAAAGAAGAGTGCTCAACGCACTCGACTGAATCCGCCCCAAGATTTATCTTGGGGCTTCTCTTTTTTGACTCGAACTTCAGCCTTGCAACGTGATGACATTCCATTGCAATTGTATCAAATTCAGCGAACGTACAAAGAGAAAAAGGACTGTAGTCCTGAAAAAAAGTAATACCAACCTGTTGATTTGCCAATATTTTCCAAAAGTCAGGGCGTCATTGTCATCGGGTCACTGCCAGGGATCAATTAACCAACAGACCGACAAAAAGGCTTGAGTCCCGTGTACCAGCTGGGTTATTCTACGAAAGTTCTGTTTTGTAGCATCTTGACGAAGCAGATGATGTTTTTGGTTGGTTTGATCCACCCCTTCCAATAAACTGGAAAGTCTGTCAGCTGAAAGAAAAGAGTAATGGAGTGTCCGCATTAATCTCCATGCAAGCTATGACCTGAAAGTTTCTGGCATCGCCCTGGAGAACAGACTGCAGGGTATACACCAGATTTAAGCTGCAGTCTGATCGCGTCATTTCGTTACTCCTGGAAATTGAGCCTGGTGCAAGTCAGCAGGGAAACGGTGGGGGTTGACAGACAGTGTTACGGCGCTGCTTTCGCCCGCCTGAAGTGATATGTAACAGGTGAACCGGAAATGCATTTTCAGTTTCGCAAAAACCCCTGATCTTTAACTCATTTTTTATACAACTATGTCCGGAAACACTTTTGGTACGCTCTTTACAGTGAGTTCTTTTGGCGAATCGCACGGAAGATCAATCGGCTGCATCATTGATGGCTGCCCACCCGGTATGGAACTGACAGAAGCAGACATCCAGCCCGATCTCGACCGCAGGAGACCGGGGTCATCGCGCTATGTCACACAACGCAATGAAACAGATGCCGTGACCATTCTTTCAGGTGTCTACGAGGGAAAAACAACCGGTACACCCATTGCTCTGATCATTCACAACGAAGATCAGAAAAGCAGTGACTACGGCGAGCTGGGACAGATGTTCAGGCCCGGACACGCAGATTACACGTACTGGCACAAATACGGCATCAGGGATCCACGCGGAGGAGGGCGCTCGTCAGCACGCCTGACAGCACCCATGGTTGCTGCCGGGGCGGTTGCCGGGAAATGGCTGAAAGAACAGTACGGAACAGGCGTCTCAGCATCGCTGTCGCAGATGGGAGACATACACGTTCCCTTCCGCTCGCTCGAGTTTGTATCGGGCAATCCGTTTTTTGCAGCAACGGATGATGGCATTCTTCTGGCTGAAATGGAAGCACTGATCGAACGGCTTCGGCAGGAAGGAGATTCCATCGGCGCACGCGTGGACGTGGTCGCACACAACGTACCCGTTGGTCTGGGAAATCCGCTCTATGACAAACTGGATGCAAAAATTGCTGCTGCCATGATGGGTATCAATGCAGTCAAAGGAGTGGAAATCGGTGCCGGATTCGGAAGTGTGACCCAGCGGGGTTCGGAGCATAGCGACGAACTGACGCCTTCCGGTTTTACAGCAGACCGCTCCGGTGGAGTCCTGGGAGGCATATCGACAGGGCAGAATGTGCTCGTATCCATTGCAGTCAAACCAACACCGTCAATTCGTATCCCGCGTAATTCAATCGACATTCACGGCAGGGCAGTGATGGCTGAAACACACGGCAGGCACGATCCCTGCGTGGGCATCCGGGCAGTACCCGTTGCAGAAGCGATGTTAAGGCTCGTATTGATGGATGCAGCCCTGCTGCATCGGGCGCAGTGTGCTGATGTGCGCGTTCTCACACCCGATATCGCCGCCCTGAAATAGGGCAGGGCGGGATGTGAATACCTTCTGACGGATCGATGTAACCCGTGCAATCCCGCTCCTGTCCCGAACAGTCGCTTAGCTTCGGTATTTTCTTCTTCTGCTATTTTGGCTTTATAGGAGTCTTTCCTCCCTACGTCTCCCTGTTTTTTGCTCATAGAGGAATAGACCCTGTCCAGATCGGCATCCTGATGTCACTGATGCAGGCAACGCGAATTGTCGGCCCCAATCTGTGGGGCTGGGCTGCTGACGCGAGCCACTCCCGCTCACGAATCCTGCAGATTGCAGCACTCGGCTCATTTCTTGTTTTTTTTGCACTGCCTTACGGGGGGAGTTTTTTTCAGTTCGCCCTCATCATGATTGTGATCAATATGTTCACAAGCGGGCAGGGACCCCTGTCCGATGCGATCATGCTGGCTGAAATGCGGGGCGACCTGAGCCGCTACGGACAGCTTCGCCTTTGGGGTTCTGTCGGTTTTATCGTGATAACAGCAATAGTAGGGCACATTCTGGATCAGTGCGGAATGGAATGGATGCCCTGGATAGGAGCATCCATTCTGGGTGTCGTTTTTGTTGCAAGCCTGCGCATTTACGATACACCCCAGACCTGGCACGCCCGGGAAAAAACTTCCATCATCAAGGCACTGCTGCAGCGGGAAGTCCTGGCATTCATGGTTTCCGCCTGCTTCATGCTCGCGTCACACGCAGCTTTATATGCCTTTTATTCACTCTATCTGGCAAAACTCGGATATTCAAATGTGACGATCGGACTTATGTGGGGCTTTGGTGCCGTAGCCGAAGTCGTCTTTTTTATTTATCAGACACCGATAATAAGGCGCTTTGGACTAAAGACAGTGATGCTGGTCTCCCTGCTCTCGGCTGCCGTGCGCTTTGCCTTGATCGGAGTGGGCGCACATTCACTCGCTGTTTTACTGATTGCGCAACTGCTGCATGCCTTTTCATTTGGCGCACATCATACTGCATCCATCATCATGATGCAGCGCTGGTTTGCAGGTCCCCTGCAGGCGCGCGGTCAGGCACTCTATATCAGCGCATCGTACGGGATCGGCTGCACATTCGGAGGCCTGTTTTTATCCCTCATCTGGGGGGAACTCGGACCGCAGGCCGTGTATCTGATCGCGTCAGGTTTTGCAATTTTAGCCTTCGGATTCGCAGTACTCTCCTGGCGCTGGCAGAATTCTGGAAATGGAACGCCCGCGAATATGGCATAATTGCACTGGAGCCAAATTTTACAAAATAACCGCTTTAAAAAAAACATGCCAAAAACACTATACGACAAACTCTGGGAGTCGCACATTGTCCGCACGGAAGAGGATGGAACGGTCACACTGTATATTGACCGGCATCTCTTACACGAAGTGACGTCTCCCCAGGCCTTTGAAGGCCTGCGCCTGGCCAACAGAGAGCCCTGGCGCACTTCAGCCAATATCCTCGTAGCAGATCATAACGTGCCCACCACATCACGCGCAGAACCGATAACTGATCCGATCGCGAAACTGCAGCTCGATACGCTCGATGCAAATGCAAAGGAATACGGCCTGACATATTTCGACATGAACGACATTCGCCAGGGCATAGTGCACGTGATAGGGCCTGAACAGGGAGCCATATTGCCCGGGATGACTGTTGTCTGCGGGGATTCGCATACATCAACGCATGGAGCCTTTGCATGCCTGGCTTTCGGGATAGGTACTTCCGAGGTCGAGCACGTTCTGGCAACACAGACGCTTCTGGCAAAAAAATCCAGATCGATGCTCATTGAAGTGGAGGGAGATCTGCAGCCTGGAGTCAGTGCGAAAGATCTTGTTCTGGCCATCATCGGAAAAATCGGAACAGCAGGTGGCACAGGCTATGCGATCGAGTTTGCCGGCCCGACAGTTCGTGCGCTTTCCATGGAAGGACGCATGACGGTGTGCAACATGGCCATAGAAGCCGGCGCACGCGCCGGAATGGTTGCCGTAGATGATACGACAATCAGCTATGTCAGGGATCGCCCGCTCTCTCCGACAGGTAAGGACTGGGACCGGGCCGTGGCAAAATGGCGCGAGCTGAAAACGGACCCGGGTGCGACATTTGATACGGTCATCAGGATCGACGCAACGCAGATTCTGCCGCAGGTGACCTGGGGGACTTCGCCGGAAATGGTGCTTCCAGTTGACAGCAGGGTGCCGGACCCGCTCCTGGAGCCGGATCCGGTCAGGCGGGAAGCCATGGAAAGAGCAATACAGTACATGGGGCTCTCTCCCGGGCAACAGATGACTGAAATCGCTCTGGACTCGGTTTTTATCGGATCGTGTACGAACGCACGCATCGAGGATTTGAGGGCAGCAGCAGCAGTGGTACGCGGAAAAAAAAGGGCGGACAATGTAAGACAGGCACTGGTGGTGCCCGGCTCAGGGCTGGTAAAAAAGCAGGCAGAAGAAGAAGGGCTGGACCGGATTTTTATGGATGCAGGCTTTGAATGGCGTGAGCCAGGCTGCTCCATGTGTCTTGCCATGAATGACGACAGGCTGGAGCCCGGCGAGCGCTGTGCATCCACTTCAAACCGCAACTTTGAAGGCCGGCAGGGGCCAGGCGGACGAACCCATCTGGTATCACCGGCAATGGCAGCAGCAGCAGGTGTTGCTGGTCATTTTGTGGATGTACGCACGCTGGTGTAAACAGGACTCCGGCAGCAGACGGCTTCTGTTTTACTGAAAAAAAATTCTGTAATGTACAAATGAACGGGAAACCCGTGAGACAGACCAGGTGAATTCGCTTTTGCCTGTCTGACCCGGGTCAGATCAGAAAGGGACTTTCTTTCACATGGAAAAGTTTGTGACACACAGGGGACTGGTTGTCCCGCTCGATCGCGTCAATGTGGATACCGACGCCATCATCCCCAAGCAGTTTCTGAAATCAATCCATCGCAGCGGCTTTGGACCGAATCTTTTTGATGAATGGCGCTATCTGGACTACGGCGAGCCAGGCATGGACCATTCAAAGCGCCCACGCAATCCGGATTTTGTTCTCAACCAGGCGCGGTATGAAGGAGCAACACTCCTGCTCGCACGCGAAAATTTCGGCTGCGGCTCTTCAAGAGAGCACGCTCCCTGGGCATTGCAGCAATACGGTTTTAAAGCGATTATTGCACCAAGCTTTGCAGATATTTTCTTTAACAACTGCTTTAAAAACGGCCTTTTACCGGTCATTCTGACAGAAGATCAGGTCAACACCCTTTTTCTGGAAGTACACGAAAAACCGGGATTTGTACTGACAGTCGATCTGGAAAACCAGCGTGTTTTTTCCGATGATGCCAGTATCAGCTATCCCTTTCTGATTGATCCATTCAAAAAATACTGCCTGATAAACGGGCTGGACGATATCGGCCTGACGCTGCGGCATGCAGATGCCATTCGTGAATATGAACTGCGCCGGCTCAGGGAAGAACCCTGGCTTGCCAACACCATTTGATATATGAGAGGACTTTGTGAAAATAGCAATATTGCCGGGTGACGGTATCGGCCCCGAGATCGTAAAACAGGCTGTTCTGGTTCTGAAAGCACTGGATGAGAAATTCGAGATGGAGTCAGCTGATGTGGGCGGTGCCGGCTATGCAGCACTGGGACATCCCTTGCCGGAGAGTACCCTGAAGCTTGCACTGCAGGCAGACGCGGTACTCTTTGGTGCTGTAGGGGATTTCAGATATGACGGACTCGAGCGGCACCTGCGTCCGGAGCAGGCCATTCTGGGCCTGCGCAGCAATCTGAAGCTTTTTGCCAACCTCAGACCGGCCATTCTCTATCCCCAGCTCGCAGGGGCATCCACTTTAAAGCCCGAAGTCGTCTCAGGTCTTGACATCCTGATAGTGCGTGAACTGACAGGAGATATCTATTTCGGTCAGCCACGCGGCAGAAGAACGGCGACCGATGGTGAATTCAAGGGAGAGCGGGAAGGCTTCGATACCATGCGCTATGCCGAGACGGAAATCAGGCGTATCGCGCATGTTGCGTTTTCGGCTGCAAACAGGCGAAACAGGCGTCTGACAAGCGTCGACAAGGCAAACGTTCTGGAGACTTCCCAGTTCTGGCGCGATATTGTGATGGATGTCCACAGGGAATATCCCGAAGTGACCCTGGATCACATGTATGTCGACAATGCGGCCATGCAGCTGGTTCGCGAACCAAAAAGATTTGATGTTATTGTCACGGGCAACATGTTTGGCGACATCCTGTCCGATGCAGCAGCCATGCTGACGGGTTCCATCGGCATGCTGCCTTCGGCATCACTTGACGGGCAGAACAAGGGGCTTTACGAGCCCTCACATGGTTCTGCTCCTGATATCGCCGGCCTGGGTATTGCCAATCCGCTGGCGACCATCCTGTCGGTTGCCATGATGCTCAGGTATACGCTCAATCGCCCGGAGCAGGCAGACCGTGTTGAAAAAGCCGTTCAGAGCGTTCTGGAGCAGGGTCTGAGAACGGTCGATATTCATGAACCGGGTCTGAAGCGGGTCAGTACAGATGAAATGGGTGCGGCTGTGGTAAAAGCACTCTGAACGCTTTTGCTGCACCATAATCCGGAATTGTTATTTTTTAGGAGTTTTTTGCTATGAAACTGATAGGTCTCGTTGGCTGGCGCGGAATGGTAGGTTCCGTTCTGATGCAGCGCATGCAGGAAGAAAAGGACTTTGATCTTTTCGAACCCGTTTTTTTTACTACATCCAATGTGGGCGGCAAAGCACCCCCGCAGGCAAAAAATGAATCAGTCCTGCAAAATGCCTTTGATATTGAAGCATTGAAAAAATGCGAGATCATCATAACCTGTCAGGGTGGGGACTATACGGGCGAAGTCTATCCGAAGCTGCGCAGCGCGGGCTGGGATGGTTACTGGATTGATGCGGCATCCCGGATACGGATGCAGGATGATTCCGTCATCATACTCGATCCGGTCAATATGGACGTCATCAAAAAAGGCATGGATGCAGGTATCAGAAACTATATCGGTGGCAACTGCACCGTGACGCTGATGCTGATGGGCCTGGGCGCACTTTTCAGACAGGGCCTCGTTGAGTGGATGTCTTCCATGACCTATCAGGCCGCTTCGGGAGGAGGTGCCCAGCATATGCGCGAGCTTCTGAGCCAGTTCGGACTGATTCATGATGAAGTAAAAGTTCTTCTGGAAGACCCCGCGTCAGCCATTCTGGACATCGACAGACTGGTGGTCCAGAAGCAGCGCAGCATGACGGAAGAACAGACACGCAATTTTGGCGGGGTGCCGCTGGGAGGCAATCTGATTCCGTGGATTGATACGGATCTGGGTAATGGTATGTCACGGGAAGAATGGAAAGGCAAGGTGGAAACCAACAAAATTCTGGGAATAACGGATTCTTCCGATATTATTCCCATTGACGGCATCTGCGTCCGGATAGGAGCAATGCGCTGTCATTCCCAGGCGCTGACAATCAGGCTCAAAAAAGATGTTCCGCTCGATGAAATCACGGACATGATTGCAGGATATAACGAGTGGGTCAGAGTAATACCCAACACAAGAGATGATTCCATGCGCGAGCTGACACCAGCGGCTGTAACGGGCCGGCTCGAAGTACCGGTCGGAAGACTGCGAAAGATGGAGATGGGCAATGCCTATCTGAGTGCTTTTACGATTGGAGACCAGCTTTTATGGGGAGCAGCCGAGCCCTTGAGGCGCATGCTGCGCATCCTGCTGCATGCAGAAAAATAACGGCTCCTGGCAGCACCGCAACCGGAATCCAGGCAACTGTGGGAACAGGCGGAGTGTTTTCGCTTTGCTCTTCTGAAAGCCCGGGTTCCGGTTTTCCTCACCCTGTCTGGCAGGAAAAGATGCCACGGATATCCGTTGTGCGCAACAGTACCCGGAATCTTCTGACTCTGAGCATGTGCAGAACCGGTAAACCGGTTCATGGTGACCCAAAACAGGAAGTAAAACGCACATGTTGTTGACACGAGTTTGTAGCGTGTTGAAAACAAACAGGATTCATATCTGCGCGCTTTCCAGAAAACTGTCGCAAATCAACAGCTTATCTTTCTCGTGTCCACACTCTCTATGGAAAACGGATATAAGCCTTGAAAAGAGGCCTTTTTACCCTCTTAATTTCGCGTTTACACGCCCTCAAATGCTGGTACAGTAGAACTAAATGCAGGACAGTCTGATCCGTCTGCCCCGGTCATGCCGGGTTGTCGGGAACGTAATGGCGATGTCTGGCAGTGTGTCAGTAACGGAGAGTCCGGGGACGCCAGTATCAGAAGCGAATCAGACAGTATTGAAAAAAAACAGTTTTGGGCTTCTTTCTGCCCGAATTCCCCAGGCAGATGTCTGAAGTCAAAAAAACCCGGTCAGGCCTGTTGTGCGACGGATACAGCAGACTTGCCCAGTTGCTGTCGCGGTGCTATTGTCCTTTGAGTGACACCTGCCACGATTATGCACTTTCTCTGAAACCGGAAACATTCACGACAGAAAATTATTCAAACCGATGTCTACAAAAAAGCGCAATTACCTGAAGACTCTGGCTCTCAAGGCGCTTTTTTTACCCTTTTTTTTCCCGTTCTTCAATTCACTTGCCCATGCTGCCGAGTTCGGACAGCTGACGGTTTTCTCCCAGCAGGGTCATCCGCTACGCGCCCGCGTTGAACTGCTTTCGGTATCCCACCAGGAAGCAGAACTGCTGCTGGTGGGTCTGGCACCAAGAGAAGCTTACCGGATGTCCGGGCTGGATTATGACCAGGCCCGGGCGCGTTTCAGCATATCTCTGGAAGGAGATGGCACCCGCATTTTTGCCATTATCCGCAGTGACGAACCCATCAACGAACCCCACCTGAGCATTTTGCTGGAGCTTTCCGTACAGGACAGGCGGATCGGACGTGAGTTCTTCATCACACTGGAATCGGCACCAAGGGAAAACCTGCCCTTCGCGCCGCTGTCGTCTGCAGCGATCGCACAAAGAAACGCAATTCAGCGGGCCATGACCGTGGCTGAACGCATGGCGTTGCCCGAATCACAAAGGTCTGATGTCTTTCTTGAAGATGCGCAGGATGGAAAAATTCGTGAGCGCGTTGTTGTCAGAGGAGATACCCTGTCCAAAATAGCACTCAGCCTGGGGCGCTCCAATGCTTCACTGGAACAGATGCTGGTTTCACTTTACCGGAGCAATCCGGACGCATTTATCAACAAGAACATGAACCTGCTCCGGGAAGGAGCAGTTCTGTCCATTCCAGATCCGGATGCTGCAGAACAGGAAATCTCCCGGAGCGATGCCAGACGCGTTGTCCGTCTGCATACCGCCAGCTTCCGTCAGTACAGCCTGAGACTTGCCGGCATGGTTGCCGATGCAGGACCCGGTAAAACCGCGCAGCCAGGACCCGTTGCTGAAGGTCGGGTATCAGCTCGTGTCAGCGAAAAACCGACGCAGGTGAATCAGTCGCCAGACAGGCTCGAATTGTCCAAAATCCGGCTCGATACGGCAACAGCCGGAATGACAGTCGAAGAAAAAGTAGCGATTCACAAGGAAATTGAAGATGCCAAACGGCGCATAACGGAACTCGAAAAAAATGTGGCGGAACTGCGAGACCTCCTGACCATTATCAGTGAGAGCGGACACGCACTCACCAGGGGAGCAGAAGCAGCGAAAGTGCCTGCCAGGGAGACAGAAACGGCTGCTGCGCCGGAAAAAATAAAGACGGATGGCGAAGCGTCTCCGGACGCTGAGGCAAAGGAAAAAGAAACTGCCGCTGAAGACGAAAAGACAGCAGAAAAAGCGGATGCGGAAAAAACCGATCAGACAAAAAAGACTGCAAAACCCGTAGCGGAGCCTGTACAGCCCAAAGTAGCAGAAAAAGCGGATGACAAAGCAGACAAAAAGCCCGGACTTTTATCTGCTCTCAAGACCAACACCACGCTGCACTTTGTTGCCGGCATTATTCTGACGCTGCTTGTCGTTTCGGTAACCCTGCTTGTACGTCGCAGAAGATCGGCAAAAGCGGCGCTGGCTCCCGCCCCTGCAGCAAAACGTGTAATGGAGCCGGATAGCGAAAGTCCGCCTGCCAGGCCAGAGACAGTTCAGGCAGACGAGGAGACTGAACTCCTCTCCGAAGAAGATCAGGAAAATTCCGAACTTTTGCAGCTGGAGCTTCCGGACGATGAAGAAATGGATGATGGCGATGCCTCTTTTGAGATGGATGACAGCCCTCAGGAGCCGGAGGAAGGGGAAGAGGAAGAAGAGCCGGCACAATGGGAAGATCTGGCTCCGCCCCAATGGGGAAGCCTTGATGCGCTGGATGCACAGGAGGACTCTGAAGAGGATTCTGAACAGGGGCCTGAGCAGTATCCTGAACAGGTTTTTGACTTCGAACCTGAGCCGGATCCTGTAGGCGGGAGCGTTTCAGATCCGGAACAGGAAGCAGACCCGGAAGAAGAGGAGGCAGCAGAAGAAGAGTCCGAAAACGAAATACTGGAACAGGACGAATTCGTCGACCAGCCAGATCAGATGACGGACCAGGATGAGACCGGGATGCTTGTGGCTGATGAACTGGTCGATGAGCCGGCTGACGAGTCCCTGCGAGAAAGGCTGGCTTCACTTCAGGATGTCCTGAATGTAGATGATGTCCAGTTTGCTCCACTGGAAGAAGACCAGGAAGATGCAGATGAACTCATGGCATCGCTTGCAGAAGCACTGCAACTGGATGGATCACTTCTGGCACCACAGGAAGAAGAACTTCCGGAGCCACAGGAAGAGTTCATTCCGGAGCCACAGGAAGAAGCGCCTCTGGAACCACAGGATGAAGAACTTCCGGAACCACTGGAAGAAGACACGGCTGACGTTGAAGAGCTCCTTGTATCTCTGGGAGTGGATCTGAGAACGGAGGAAGAGCGCCTTGAAGATGAATGGAATGCGGCCATAGAAGCAAGTCTGGGGATACCACAATCCGCGCCAGGAGATGATGCCGACGAAGCGGATTTCCGCGCCGGTCGGAATCTCCCGGGCGGGATGCTGGACGAAGATGACATAAGAAGAGCCAGAACGAACAATGTGTCGTCACTTGAACCTGATCTTTCTGATATCAATCTGGAAATGACACCCGAATTTGGGGATGACATACCTGAAATGCGGTTCAGCCAGGAAGATATGGAAGAGTACAATCCCTTTACAGCGGAAATGGACGACAAGCTCGAACTCGCAAAGGCTTATGCGGATATGAGAGACAAGGAAGGTGCACGCGAACTGCTTGAAGAAATCATCGAACGGGGTACAGCACAACAGGTCGAGCAGGCACAGGATGTCCTGCGCTCGCTCTGAACTTTCTGATGTAGCGCACTGATGGTGCAGACACGGGTTTTTTTGTTTTTCCGGGCTGAAAATGAGAAGAATGGCTATAGGCATCGAATATGACGGAAGCCCATGGCATGGCTGGCAGAAACAGCCGGACGGGAAAACGGTGCAAAACCGGCTGGAACAGGCGATTGAAAGATTTACCGGGGAAAACATTACCCTCATCGGCGCTGGAAGAACAGACAGTGGAGTCCACGCCATCGAGCAGGTCGCACACCTGGATACGACAGTGCATCGTGATGCCTTCTCATGGGTCCGCGGAGTCAACTCCTTTCTCGATCATTCCATTGCGCTGAGATGGGCCTGTGAAGTACCCGGTGATTTTCATGCACGCAACAGTGCACTTGCACGACGATATCGCTATCTACTCTACAATAACCCCGTGCGCTCACCCCTGTCAAGAAAGCGCGCAGGCTGGTTTTTCCGGCCTCTGGAGGTGGAAGCCATGCAGGATGCAGCGCGGTTTTTGCTGGGCGAACATGATTTCAGCGCATTCCGTGCATCAGAATGCCAGGCAGCAACACCTGTCAAAACCATGCAGGATATCAGCATTGAAAGACAGGCAGACCTGCTGGTTTTCGAGTTTGAAGCAAGCGCTTTTTTACAGCATATGGTACGCAATATTGTCGGCTCACTCATTTATGTCGGTAAAGGGGAGCACGACCCGTCATGGATAAAAACGCTGCTTGAAGGAAAAGACCGGAACAGGGCTGCGCCGACCTTCATGCCGGATGGTCTTTATCTTGTAAAAGTGAGGTATGACGCAAAGTGGAATCTGCCACAGAGCACTCCCGGACATCATCTGGCGGGTCGCTGAACTCTGAATCGGAATGGATATTGAAAAAAACATGAAAAGCCGGACACGAATAAAAATTTGTGGCCTTCGTCACAAGGATGATGTAAAAGCGGCTGTTGATGCAGGGGCTGACGCAATTGGTTTTGTTTTTTTCAGAGACAGCCCCCGATGTGTAAGACCGGATGATGCAGCAAAGCTCATTCGGACCATGCCCCCTTTTGTCACGCCGGTCGGGCTTTTTGTGAACGCAAAAGCCTTTGAGGTCGAGCATATCGCCAGGCACACAGGTATCGGACTGCTGCAGTTTCACGGCGATGAGACAGCAGAGTACTGCGCAGAAATCGCAGAATCGGTCAATTTGCCTTTTATCCGCGCATTTCGCGTCAAACCCGAAACAAAACCACAGGATTTGGTACAATACGAACAGCAGTACCGTAACGCCAGTACCCGTTTTTCAGGAATCCTGCTCGATTCCTACACACCAGCTTATGGTGGATCCGGAAAGGTATTCAATTGGTCTCTTATCTCAAAAGAAATCGCTCATCAGGCCGTTTTGAGTGGTGGGTTGAACACGCAAAATGTAGCTGATGCCATTCTTGGTATCAGGCCCTATGCCGTTGATGTCAGTTCGGGCGTCGAAATTGCCAGAGGCATCAAATGCGCCATCAGGATTCGTGACTTTATCAGTGCGGTCCGTGCCGCCGACAGGGAAGTCGAAAAAAGCCGGAATCCGGTAGAAAACCGGACCTGAAGCACTGCCTTTTCAAAGCGGCTTTTCAGTGAAAGCATTGCTGTCTGGCAAGGTTCGTGACCGCTGCCGGAAAATATGAAAAAAAACACCATATGTGAGTAAAAATATGAAAAACAATCAGAGTGCGGTTAAAGGAGTTCCCCTTTATCGATCAGGCACGTACACGATGCCGGACTCAAGGGGGCATTTTGACAGGTATGGCGGAATTTTTGTTCCCGAAACGCTGATCAGCGCACTGGAAGACCTGGCCACTTCCTATGAGCATTTAAGAAATGACACTGCATTTCTGTCTGATTTCAGAAGTGAACTCAAACACTTTGTCGGGCGTCCAAGTCCCGTATATCACGCACAGCGCTGGTCGGAAATGCTGGGTGGCGCACAGATCTATCTGAAGCGTGAGGATCTGAATCACACGGGCGCACACAAGATCAACAATGTCATCGGTCAGGCAATTCTGGCAAGACACATGGGAAAAAAGCGCATTATTGCCGAGACCGGTGCAGGGCAGCATGGAGTGGCTGTTGCGACCATCTGCGCCCGCTTTGGCCTGGACTGCGTCATCTACATGGGAAGCGAAGATGTAAAAAGACAGGCCCAGAACGTCTACCGGATGAAGCTGCTGGGCGCACAGGTCAACGCAGTGGAATCCGGTTCAAAAACCCTCAAGGACGCCCTGAATGAAGCCATGCGGGACTGGGTTGCCAATGTGGAAACAACCTTCTATATCATCGGAACGGTTGCCGGACCTCACCCCTATCCCATGATGGTGCGTGATTTCCAGTCAGTTATCGGAGAAGAATGTCTCATCCAGATGCCGGAAATTGCCGGAAAACAGCCTGATTACGTCATCGCCTGCATCGGTGGAGGATCCAATGCGATGGGGATTTTTTATCCCTATCTCGACCACTCCGGTACTGCCCTGATCGGGGTTGAAGCAGCAGGAACAGGCATTGACTCCGGAAGACACGCAGCTTCGCTGACCGCCGGTGTGCCCGGCATCCTGCACGGCAATCGCACCTACCTTCTGCAGGATGAACACGGTCAGATCGTCAAGGCACATTCCGTGTCGGCCGGGCTGGACTATCCCGGTGTTGGACCGGAGCACGCCCATCTGAAGGATTCCGCCAGAGCGCAATACGTTTTTGCAAATGATGAAGAGGCACTGTCAGCCTTTCACGACTGCTGCCGGATTGAAGGCATTATTCCGGCACTGGAGGCAAGTCACGCACTGGCATATGCCGTGAAACTGGCACCCACGCTGGACAGAGACAGCGTCATTCTGGTCAATCTTTCCGGAAGAGGTGACAAGGATATGCATACGGTGGCACGGCGAGCTGGCGTTGAGTGGTGATTTCATCAGAAAGCACAGGTCTGAAATCACCGAAAAAAGAAATAAGGATTGTTTATGTCCCGCATACAGAATACATTTACCCGTCTGAAAAACGAAAACAGAAAAGCACTCATACCCTTTATTACAGCAGGTTATCCCGGACTTGATGACACAGTTGAACTGATGCATGCACTGGTCAGGGGAGGCAGTGACATCATCGAACTGGGTGTTCCCTTTTCAGATCCGATGGCGGACGGACCCGTAATCCAGCGCTCCTCAGAAATAGCGCTGGACAACGGTATTACCCTTCGTACCATTTTTGCCTACGTAGAAGAGTTCCGTAAAACGGATCAGGAAACACCGGTCGTTCTGATGGGCTATGCCAATCCGGTCGAGCGCATGGGCGTGGAAGCATTTGTCAGCCAGTCGGGCCAGTCAGGAATAGATGGTGTGCTCATTGTTGATTATCCTCCGGAAGAAAGCGGGCACTTTGCCCGGCTGATGAAGCAGCACAAAATGGATACCATTTTTCTGCTGGCACCAACATCAACAGAAAAGAGGATGAAGATAATTGGCGAACTCGCAAGCGGTTACGTCTATTATGTTTCGCTAAGAGGAGTAACCGGAGCGGCTACGCTCAATATCGAAGAAGTAGCCGATGTCATGTCGCGTGTAAAGCAGCACGTAGCCGTTCCGGTCTGTGTCGGATTCGGAATCCGCGATGGTGAGACAGCACGCGCTGTCGGGCTGATATCGGATGGCGTAGTGATTGGCTCCCGGCTCATACAGGTGATCGACAGTGCAGAAAAAAATGCGATAAAAAGCGATCTGGAAGCGTTTGTACTAGGTATCAGAAAGCGGCTGGATGAATAACAGGTCTCTGACAGTTCATGTATGCCCGGGCCGCCCGGTCACGGCCTGATCCGGATAGAGCAGCTTTGGGCAATATCAGGTAAAATGGGGGAAAACTTTTTTGCGTTAATGAACCGCCATTTCCTGCAGGGATAATGGTCGGTCAATGAGGAGAAATTATGAGCTGGCTGGACAAACTGCTTCCTCCGCGTATTCAACCGCATGCAACAAGCACCCGCAAGACGGTGCCCGAAGGACTCTGGGTGAGGTGCCCGGCATGTGAAGCCGTCCTCTACAGGACGGATCTGGAAGACAATACACAGGTCTGCCCCCAGTGCAGTCATCATATGCGCATTCGTGCACGGGACAGACTTGATGCCCTGCTTGATGTCGAGGGTCGTCATGAAATCGGAGACGGCATACTTCCCACGGATCCGCTGAAATTCAAAGACAGCAAAAACTACCCGGTACGACTGAAAGAAGCGCTCGATGCCATCGGGGAGACCGATGCCCTGATTGTCCTGGGTGGATCCATCCTGTCAGTGCCCGTCGTGGTGGCCTGCTTTGAATTCGAATTCATGGGCGGATCCATGGGCGCAGTTGTTGGAGAACGCTTTGTAAGAGGCGTGCAGGCGGCCATTGAGCTTGAGGTTCCCTTCATCTGTATCACGGCAAGTGGTGGGGCTCGCATGCAGGAAGGCCTGCTCTCCCTGATGCAGATGGCCAAGACCAATGCGGCTCTGACAAGGCTTTCGGAGCAGAAGCTCCCCTATATAGCCATTCTGACCGATCCGACCATGGGAGGAGTGTCTGCTTCCTTTGCCTTTGTGGGAGATGTCGTCATTGCAGAACCCAATGCACTGATCGGTTTTGCCGGACCGCGCGTAATCGAAAATACCGTGCGTGAAAAACTTCCGGAAGGCTTCCAGCGTGCGGAATTTTTAATGCAGAAGGGTGCCATAGACCGGATTGTGGACAGACGGAACATGCGTGAAGAACTGGCGCAACTCCTGACGATTCTGCAGAACCGGGATCTGAAAGCAGCTTCGTGATCGTAACGGTATCTCCATCGTCATCCGGAGAAACAGCGTACCCATGCGAAGCCTGTCAGGCAGGCAGGCAGTTCAGGAGTTCAGGGCAGGCCTTTTTTTCAACAGCAAAAACGTAAGTAGTCCAATAGCGTCACGAAAGGACTTTGGTGAGCAACATCCATTCTGATTCCCTGGCACAGTGGCTGGAAAGGGTCCTGCATCTGCATCCCAAAAATATCGAGATGGGGCTCGACCGGGTCAGGACCGTCAAGGAGCGGCTTGCAATCCGCATTGACTGCCCGATCATCATCGTAGGGGGAACCAATGGAAAAGGTTCAACCTGCACGATGATGCAGTCCATATGGCAAAAAGCCGGCTATCGCGTCGGACTGTATACCTCTCCGCATATCCATCATTTTGAAGAGCGTCTGACAATTGACGGACAATCCGTGGCAGAAGCAACTTTCGTCCACTATTTCAGCCAGGTTGAAAAAGCACGCGGCGACATACAGCTGACTTTTTTTGAATTCACGACACTTGTCATTCTGCAGATTCTGGCGAATGCCGCACTGGATGTGGTTATTCTGGAAGTCGGTCTGGGCGGCAGGCTTGATGCGGTCAATCTGATGGATGCAACGGTTTCTGTCGTGACCAATGTAGACATTGACCATGTGGATTATCTGGGGCACACACGTGAACTGATCGGATTTGAAAAGGCCGGGATTTTTCGCAAAGGCCGGATTGCAGTATATGGAGATTATGATCCGCCGCTCTCACTTGTCCAGTGTGCACGGAATGTGGGAGCAGAACTGAGAATTCTGGGACAGGGTTACCATTCTGTCTGTGAGAAAAATCACTGGAGCTATACCGGTCAGACGATGCAGTTTGCCCGGCTTGATCCGCCAGCCCTGCACGGGAAAAACCAGATAAAAAATGCGTCCATTGCCCTGATGGTGCTCGAAGCCATGGCCCCGTTGCTGCCGGTTGATGAAAGTGCGGTACGCCTGGGACTCGCGCATGCCTTTCTCCCGGGCCGGTTCCAGATTCTGCTGAATGAGCCGCTGACGGTTCTTGATGCTGCGCATAACCCGCACGCAGCGGCTGTTCTGGCAGACAACCTGCGCAGCCAGCGTGATTTCAATGCAACGCATGCCGTTTATGGTGCCATGGCGGATAAAGACATAGATGGGGTCATTGCAGCGATAAAGGATAGCGTGGACTTCTGGTATCTGACGGACTTGCCCATACAGAGAGCGGCAACTGCAAAAATGCTCAGGGAAAGACTGGTTGCAGCGGCCATTCCGGAGGAGAGAATAGCGCTTTTTGACGCTCCTGCAAAGGCCTGGGAATCTGCACGGGTCAAAGCGCTGAATAATGATAAAATAATTGCATTCGGAACCTTCTGGATAGTGACCGCCATAACAGAGGCCTGAGTATTGACCCGGTTGTACAGTTATTCACAGTTATTCACAGTTATTTGTGTGCATTGAATCGAAGCTTGACTCTTTTTTTAATTGCTTGACTGAATTTTTATGAGCCGGTTTTCCATATTTCGTCGCAAAAAGGAATCGCAGGACGCGGAGTTGCCCGAAGTTCCTGAGGGTCATTACGCGCAGACAGCTCTTGGTAGAGGGAAAAACAAAGGTGAAGATGAACTCGATCCCATTCTGCCAGAAAAGAAACGGGCCAGAAGACGTCTCGTCGGAGCAGTTGCCATCACGCTGACGGCCTTTATCGCACTGCCAATGATTTTTGATTCCGAACCCCCGACTGATTCGCAAAATCTTCTGATTGATATCCCGTCACGCGACAGACCCGTCCAGGTTGCAACAGGTAGCGAGCCAAAAAAGCCGGAGAAAAAACCTGACCAGCCTGCGCAGCCAGCCACAGACAAGAGTACTGAAAAGGCCCCTGAAAAACCTGCAGAAAAACCTGCAGAAAAACCTGCAGAAAAGCCCGCTGAAAAACCTGCAGAAAAAGTTCCGGAAAAACCCGCTGGAAAAAGCGAAGAAACGCCCGTTGCCAGGGATGCCCCGAAGCCACCGGCAACTCCTCCCGTCGCAAAAGAAAGCCAGGAAAAAACACC
>Ga0099364_10001527_pt1 | contig 37806 bp, 31 predicted proteins | sample TergutTh196P3_FD_73070 | JGI IMG/M metagenome (GOLD analysis project Ga0099364, IMG submission 73070) | Microcerotermes parvus P3 segment gut microbial communities from Pointe-Noire, Republic of the Congo - Th196 P3 | ecosystem: Host-associated > Arthropoda: Insects > Digestive system > Gut ... | reverse complement strand
TTGTTGACGAAGATGATGAAGATGCTGGAACATTAAAAGGAACATTCCGGGGAACGCTTTTATGGGAGGATTTTGAGGATGATGAGGAGGATAATGGCGTATACAGTGAATTTACAATCATTGGAGAAACCTATGAGATAAAAAATGGTACAATGTACCATTTTGGGAATTTTTTTTCCGAAAGCGCCGTTAATGTGGATTTGACCCTGTCTACAAAAGATGAGGATTCTTGGATTTATTTTGAAATGTTTGTTCCAAATGGTAATAATAGATTGGTCGAAGGTACATACAGTCCAGAGTTCCCAGCCCCCCCAGACGATGATTATCCTCCGTTTACCTATTCTTCTGGCAGTGTTGTATTATCTGATACTGATACTTCGTATTATGTAAGCGGCGGAACTGTAGAGGTGTCTGTTTCCGGAAGCGGAAATAGCGCTGTATATACTATTGTCATTGATTGCACTCTTGTAGTTGTTGTAGGGGAATCTATTTATGAAGATGCTGGAACATTAGAAGGAACATATATAGGGACGCTTTTATGGAATGATGAGGTGTAAAATCCATAGCAGTATTAACGCAGAGGGCGCAAAGTACGCAGAGTTATTTCTGAAATAATTAATTTTCTTTGTGTTCTTTGCGCCTTTGTGTTCTTGGTGTGAGGAAATTGTCAGAATCTCTGTCAGCCATGCTGTCGGGATACGGGTGTCGGGGGTATCTTAATGGGGACTAGGGGGGAGAATGAAGAATTTTAACCACAGAGGACACAGAGTTACACGGAGAAAAATGTTCAAATTCTTATCAAAGCTCCATGTACCTCAGTGTCCTCCGTGGTTTAACTCTCTTTATATTTGAAAGGATGGTTTTAAAGATGAAAAGCAAATTGGTTTTTAGTTTAGTTATTGTGTTGATTATTGGTTTTTTATTTTTCAGTTGCGATATTGGAAATACTGGCAGAATTGCGCCTAATTTCGAAGGATCGTGGAGCAAGGGTACTTATCTCTATAAATTCAATGTGAATGAATTTGAAATTATATTTGATCATGTTCCCGAAAGCGATGAACCCATTTATGTGCATGAAAAAGGGACTTTTTCTTTTAAGGGCAATGTACTTAATATAACCAAAACTCATATATGGGATGGCAGCAAATGGATTACAGAATCATATCATCCTGTTAATTTAATATTTTTATTTATTTTTGACGACATTGATACTTTTACAATTACAGCTAATCCTGATGGTAAAGCGAATCCAGGATACTGGGGTGGAACGTGGAAACGGTTATTGGATTGACACGGATTAATATTTTTGGTCATCGAATGTCTACAAAAGACTGATCTTTGCGTTCCTTACGCCTTTGTGTTCTTTGTGTGAGGAAACTGTCAACAATCCCTGTCAGCCATCCTGTCGGGATGCGGGTGTCGGGGGTTCTTGGGAATTTTCCACACACAACCAAGACTCATAATTACCAGATTTGCGGGATATCATATTTAGCGATATTATCATCGGCAGTAATGAGTGTCATCTGCTCTGCTATGGTCGTTGCAATGAGCAGGCGATCAAATGGGTCTCGATGAATAAAGGGTAATTCTTTAAGGGCAGTGAGGTGGGAGGCATCAATAGGTATAACTATTACGTCATTGTTTTGTGCTATTTGCAAAAAACCTGCTGCATCGCCCGGAAAACTCAGTTTGCCTACACTTATTTTGATAGTCAATTCCCATGCAGAAGCTACACTCAAATAAATAAGATTAGTTCCGTCCCGTATAATTCGATCTGCGGAAGAGGACAATGCAGTATTGTTTTCAAAAAACCAAATAGCAGCGTGAGTATCCAACAGATAGCTATTCATTTACATATAGTCCTTGAAGTCTTCAAGGGGAGCATTAAAATCTTCCGCCATCCATACTTGCCCTTTCACACAGCCGGGTACACGATCCTTTTTCTGTACAGGAGGGGAACCGCTCATCTCCGATGCGACACTCGTTGTCGCTCGTTCGGTAGCGGGTTCTTGCTCTACCGGTTTAGGGGTAAAGGTAAGAATAACCTGCCCAGACGGCACTTCACGAGGTACTTCAATGGTCAAACGGCGGTCTGCCGGTATAAAAACAGTTTGCGTAATACTCATAAGGAAAACATAGCATGAAAAACTCAAAAAATCAACAACCAGTAAAAAGCGTAAAATTAGGAATGACAAGCAGCATGAAAGGTTTAGGTAATCTTCGAACGGGCACGCCAGGGTGTCAGTCACCGAATAGCAAACGCACATTTTCAGGCATTGCCATTTCAAAATGTTCTCCATCCCTGCCGCTTCCCCTGACGTTACCCGTCATACCGATACGCCGCCCATTTTTCATGAGGCAACACGAGTACTTGACTATCAAAAAAGCTGTGACTATACTTTGATTCTAAAGTTTACTGGAGAGATGCGAGAGCGGTTGAATCGGGCGGTCTCGAAAACCGTTGTACCGCAAGGTACCTAGGGTTCGAATCCCTATCTCTCCGAAGCTATTTTTCTATGGAGAGATGACCGAGCGGCCGAAGGTGTACGATTGGAAGTCGTATGTACCCGGAAGGGTACCGAGGGTTCAAATCCCTCTCTCTCCGAAATAAATAACTAAAACCAAGTAAAGGGATTTGAACCGGAGCGCTCCTGAGTAAATCCCAAGGCATCGCCTTGTTACAGAAAGGCCGGTACAGGACGTACCGGGGAGCGCGTAGGCGGGGGTGAAAGGAGCAAACAGGACGTTTGCGACTGGAACCCCAAATCCCTCTCTCTCCGAAATAAATAACTAAAACCAAGTAAAGGGATTTGAACCGGAGCTTTATCTCAACAGGCTGCGCGGATTTATTGTTACGCCGTCTTTGTATACGGTGAAATGCAAATGGGCGCCGGTACTGTAGCCGGTGTTACCGACATCGCCGATACGCTCGCCGGTTACCACATATGCTCCGGTCCTCACTCTTATGACGCTCATGTGTGCATATAATGTCCGGTAATTCGAATGATGGGTGATCACAACAAAATTTCCCAGCATGTCATTCCAGCCCGCTGTGCTGACACGACCCGACATTGCGGCACGTACAGGGGTGCCGGTAGGTGCAGCTATATCAATACCATTATGAAACTGACTTACGCCGCTGAAAGGCGAACCACGGTATCCATACAGAGATGTAAGACGGCCGATAGCAGGCCATATAAACAGATCTCCGTTTATTTCCTGCCGTTCAATCAAAGGCAGCCGTGCCCCAGGTATAAACAGCGTTGAGTCAGGTTGTACATTATCGGAAAAAAGCTCGTTCGTCAGTTTAATGGTCTTAACATCAGAGTTGTGACTTTCAGCTATTGAGTCAAGGGTATCATCGTCTTTTACCGTATATAAAATCCCGTCCTGATTTGGCACCCGCAGGATATGATTTATTTGAACAAGCCGCGTATTCCTGATGCCGTTTACCGAAATGAGCGAATCCTGTCTAAGCCCAAACCTCTCTGCTAAACTGCCAATAATGTCGCCTTGCTGGACTGTGTAAGAACTGTACAGCAATGTTTGCGGCCTTGAAAAAGATGTTGGTTCCGCCTCCCATGTTTCAGCGGTTCTGTCTGTGTCAGGAAATTCTTCACTAGAGGCTTCCCGGAAACCTCCGCCGCCCATACCATCATGTTCTGTTTTAATTCCCGGTGTTTTCCCGGAACTCGTCCATTCTTCAACTAACGGGTATATACTTGTTAATATAGCTCCGTACAGGCATAAAACTACTACAAGGCGGAATATTTGCCGGCGCTTTTCCATGCAAATCCCGCCAAAATGTTTTAAAGCCTGCATGTAGCGCATAATAATATCCTTGATTATTTACTGGGCACAAAGTTGCATAAGGCGGACAAAACTGTTGAGCCGCAGGTGCTCCTCAGCCATTTTTTGCAACAAAGGTTCCTTTGAGACTGAATTTAATTCTTTCCAGTTGATAATTAAGTCAGGATGCTTTTTTTGTACATCGTCTACCAGGTTTTTCATGTGCTTGTCAATTATTGCAAGATGCTGAGCGGCATTATTGAGGATTTCAAGCGCCGTTTCGTTAACGCTTTCTACAATGCTGTTTATGTAACGTGCCTGGGTACGATCTCTGTCTATACGGACGAGTCCGGCTTTTAACCTTGAACCGTCTGTTCCTTCATCACTAAGCGATGAATCCAATTGCGAGATATTTTCGGGGATATCCTGTAATTGGTGAAATGCCTCTGATAATTCCCTGGAGTTGTTAATGTTGGTCCATTGCCCCCGGATAAGCAATATATCAAAAAGCTCCTGCATATCTTTTTGAATATACTCGCTCAGGAAAACTGACAGATAGTTAAGCCCTTCCGCATAGGCAAAACAGGTTAATTCCTTTTTACTTAACATTTCGCTTCTGGCAATGGTATAATAATCCAGACGGTTAAGATCGCCGCCGTAGAAAACATCTTTTAGTAATTCGTCAATTTGCTTGTGTTTTTCACCGGTGCTGATTTTGGATATACACTCCTGTGCCTTGATTGTTCTTGCTTCCATCCACGCTTCGGCAATATGTTCGTCGGGGATTCTGGGCTTGCAGATCCATACAGGGTTTTTGCTGCCATACTGTACCATCAGCAGCAGTATTTTTGAGTTGATAATATCCCGCAGCCCAATGAGCATTTGGGCAAACTGGCTTTCTGAAATAAGTTCCTCTCCGGCACATATTTTGAGCAGTTTGAGAAGGCTCTTCCAGTCACTGTCAGGACTGATAGCCTGGGCAACAGTCAGAAATTCCGCCAGATCTTTTGCTATGAGCGCCGCTTTAACCGGCGCAAATTTGGGATCTCCGCCATACAACCCATCAGAAAAATTGGGGTCGAATTTTTTTATCAGGGCAGGATAATCAAAATTAACCAATTGATAAACAGCTACTACTAAATTGTAGCACCGGTTAATTCCGTTAATGCGGTTGGCATCAAACCCTTGAGAAAGCTTATCTATATCCCGGCGAATCTGGGCAGTTAACTCATCAGGAGGAGTTTTTTTGGCCTGCTCTTCTATTTTGACCGGGTTAAGCTGCTTGACCAATTCTATGATCGATTGATCCATGAATGCTTCAAGTACAATCTGCCGAAGCTTGGTTATCTTGGCTATATCCTTCATGAAAACCCTGGCAGGCATGATTATTTTATATAAAGAATAAAAGAACTGTCCCAGCGATATATCCGCTTCTTCTGTCTTTTGCCTGAAAAACTTGGAATATTTGTTCTCTCCAAGTTCTTTTAATCTTTGCCGCAGGATTATTTCCTTGTCAGACAGGTGTTCTGTACTGTCACCTGAAAAGAAGTTGATCATTTTTCCAACTATATCATCTGCCATAATGCACCCCCATTTAGTATACTATATTATGTAAATTAATTCAACTTTATGGTATACTGTTTTGAGGCGATTATTGACAGTTTTCGACATTTTATCTTTTGGACATGGACTTTTCTTTGTTACACTGCATATCCTGTTGATGTCCGGTTTATTTAGGGAATGGCTGAGGGATAAAAACGCATTATCCGCAAAGAAAACAGGCAAAAACGGCATTACAGCATCACTTATTATCCCTGTCCGCAACGAAAGTTTGCGTATTAACTGCCTTTTACAGAGCCTGTCGGCACAAGATTACCCCGTAGAGATTATTTTTGTCGATGACTGTTCTGACGATGAAAGCCCAATCATACTTGCCGGTTATGCGCGGGAAGCGGCAGAACGAGGCCTTAATTGCAGGATTGTTACTCTAACGGAAAACCCCGGCCCTAACCACAAGCAATATGCCCTTTCGGCGGGCATAGCTGAGGCACAGGGAGATATTCTGATATTCACCGACAGCGATTGCGAACTACCAGCCGGCTGGATCCGGGCGATGGCAAGCCGCATGAGCGATGAAACCGTTGGCGCGGTAATTGGCCCGGTGTTCAAGAAAAAGCAGGGAAAAGGTTTTTTATCCCTGTACCAGTGTTATGATCATGCGGTGCGCTATATCTACCTTGCAGGATCAGCAGGACTTGGTGCGGCAGGAGGCGGTTTTGGGAATAATCTCATTGTCAGAAAAGCGGCGCTGGATACAATCGGCGGTTATGATGCAGTACCTCCGTCCCCCACCGAAGACGCAGCGCTAATTTCCCGGATTCGCTCCCGTAGCAAATACCATATACGGGCCATTGTCCTGCCTGATGCAGCAGTGGAAACCGCCGCAGAAAATACATGGTCAGACTTCATTGAACAGACCCTGCGCTGGAACAACGGCGGGCTTTTCAGCCATGAACCAATAACCCGCTTAAACTACAACTTTTTAATGCTGATGACTTCCGCAGGCATACTCGCCCTTCCTCTCGTGCCATTTCTCCCCGGCCTGTGGCCCATGCCCGCCGGTGTTTTTACGGTGATGGTTATTAATACCATTGCGTCTTTTATTCTATTCAGACAAAATCTCCCATCCGGCGGGTTTTTGAATCTTGGTTATTTATTAAGCCTGCTCTTTACCCCGTTATATTTTACTCTGATGACAGTCATGAGTTATTGCCGGGTAAAAACGAAATGGAAGGGGAAGGCAGTTATTCAATAATATTAAATAACCCGCATCATCCAGCCTTTTGTGTCGGGCAGGGTGCCGTACTGAATACTCTTGATGGTGTTTCGTATATCGGCGGTAAACTCACCTTCTGTACCGTTATTGAAAATTACCTTTTTGCCTTTCCAGGTGATTGATGTAATGGGCGTCGCACCGACAGCCGTCCCACTGACAAAACATTCTTTTGTTTCTTCCAGCGCTTCTTCAATGGCGACTTTCCGTTCGCTCACATTTATACCCCGGTCACGGGCAAGCTCTATAATACTTGCCCGCGTTATCCCCGGAAGTATCGTGTCGCCTAACTCTGGTGTAACCAGTTCTCCGGACTTCAGGTAAAAGAAAATATTGCAGGAAGAACCTTCTTCGACATACTTTTGTTCGATTGCATCAAGGAAAATACATTCCATGTAACCGGCCTGTACTGCCTCGTGTTTTGCCATTGCGGCAATGGTATAGTTCGAACTGCCTTTAATCCAGCCGGTGCCTCTTGGTGTTGCCCGAATCCGGTCTGTTACCACAGTGTCAAAATTACCGCCGGAAAAATAAGAGCTGACCGGTGTGGTAATAATGAGTACCCACGGCTCTTTGGATATGTTTACGCCAATGCCGCCTTCAGCCAGGGTAAAAGGGCGGATGTACACCGAATCTGCACTCATAAAAGCGTCTTTTTCCCATTCCGGTTTGTATTGGGGACAGAACCCAAGTGCCGTATTGCGCTTAACGGTTTCGATGCAGGCTTTGAGAAACAGTTCATCCGGAAAAGGCGGCATATACAGCCCCTGCATGGACTTGCTGAATCGGGCTGCATTTCTGTCAGGCCGGAAAATGGCAAGCCCGCCGTCTTTCTGCGGCAGGGCCTTGAGTCCCTCAAAACAAGCCAGGCCGTACTGGCTCGTGTAATTTACCAGCGGCATATCGTCATAACAGTTCCGTGAATTTTCAATTTTATCCCTTTCTTCGGCGCTCATAGCCGCTTCCGTTTCCGGTGTTCGATGGGGTTTTTCCAGATATTCTTCATCCCACTTTCCATTAAAAAATTTTGCCCGGTAGGTAATGGGGTACGAGTTTAATGCAAATGCCATGGTTTATAATTCTCCTAATCTCGCTTAATTAATATCATGCAGCTTCTCGTTATGTCAATAACATGATCTCCCAATTTATACAGAAAAATCTACCGGCATCAGATAAATTAAACAGATTACAACTACTAACCGTATGTGGTATACTTAATTAACAGGAGAATATATGAAAATATATATCAAGAAGTTCCTGGCGCTGGTATTTTTTTTCATATTTGCCGGGATGTTTTTTTTAAACTGTACAGACAGAAGCAGACCGGTCAGGATAACCATGCTGGTCCTGGGCAACAGACCCACAAACAACCGCACCTCTGTCGTTCTTAGGGAAATTAACAAGCGGCTTGTCTCCGAGTTAAATGCAGAATTACATCTCCGCCATATAGAATGGTCCGACTGGCAGACCCGTTATCAGCTTGCCTTTGCTGCAGGTGACGGCAGCTTTGATCTGGCAGTTACTGCGACTGACTGGCTGTATGGCTGGGAACTGGTCCGCAGGGGCGGGTTTTTCCCCATGACGCCGGAAATGCTTCAGGAAAACGCCCCCAGGACATGGGAAGAAGTGATACCTGAACACTGGGAAATGTGTACTCTGGACGGTAAGATTTGGTTTATCCCCGAAGATCAATATACCCAATATACGAATCACGGGGTTTACTGGCGCGGCGATTGGGCCAGAGAAGGCGGTATTTACCAGGTGACCACTTTTGACGAACTGGAAGCGTACTTTGATGTTGTAAAGCAAAACCAGCCGCAGGCTTACCCCTGGGATGTTGCCGGAGATCCCGGCGGCGGTTTGTTAAACGGATATTTAACCAGTAATACGAATACCCAGGGAATCTTAAGCGCATCCATATTTTGCTATAATAACGATGATCCTTATACTGTGGTCTGCCCCTACATGGACAGCGATGCAATGATTGATGCTGCCATTATGTTCAATCGCTGGAGCCAAAAGGGTTTTTGGCGGGAAGATGTAATGAACTACCGGGGTCTCACCCGCGATCTCTTCTTTGCCGGGTTTTCGGGAGCGGATGCTCACCATACAATGACATATTACTCTTCAATTCGTCCTGGCATGGACAGGCTGCAGCCAGGTTCCGATGTTCAGTTTTTTTATTTTGGAATGGAGAACAATAACGTCCGGAAAGATATAATCACCCACGGCGCAATGGCAATCAATGCAACATCAAGAAATCCGGATCTTGCTTTGAGGGTTTACGATCTTCTCCGTAATGACAAGGAAATTTATATGCTCCTAAATTATGGTATTTATGGCGAAGATTACCTGATAAATTCAGAGGGAAAACTGGAAAGGCCGGAAGGCTGGGAAGCAGTGACGCACGGCCTTGCAACAAATTTCTGGGCCGGCCGCATGGACAAATATACTCCGCTGGATGCAAATTGGTGGTCCGGAACAGAAGCTCTTATTGAACATTTCAACAGTTTTGCCCATGAGTACCCGATGTTAAAATTCGCCTTTGATGATTCAAATGTCGGAGCAGAGTTAGCCGCAATGAATAATGTTTTGGTATCGCAGATCGGGCAAATAGGATTTGGCAGAACAAGAGAATCTCCCGAACAGGCCGTAGCAAACCTTCGCAGGGATCTGATGGCAGCCGGATATGAAAAAGTAAAAGCAGAAGTACAGGCGCAGCTTGATGCTTTTTGGGCTGCCAATAAATAGAGTCAGATAATTATTAATAGGAGTCGCCTTATGAATAGAATTGTTATTAACACAGCGGATGCAAATGTACGGATCAGCCGTCACATTTACGGTCATTTTTCCGAACACCTGGGACGCTGTATTTACGGCGGCTATCTCGTTGGGGAAGATTCCCCCATTCCCAATGTACGGGGCATACGGAAGGATATAGTCGCAGCATTAAAAAAAATAAAAATCCCCAATCTCCGCTGGCCCGGAGGCTGTTTTGCAGACGAGTATCACTGGAAGGACGGCATTGGCCCGCATAACGAACGGCCAAAAATGATCAACACCCATTGGGGCGGCGTAACGGAAGACAACAGTTTTGGCACCCATGAATTCCTTGACCTGTGCGATCAACTGTCAGAACCGGGAAATCCGCGCTGCGAACCGGTTATCTGCGGAAATTTGGGAAGCGGAACTGTGCATGAAATGGCCCAATGGGTGGAGTACTGCAACTTTGACGGCACAAGCCCCATGGCGGAAGTCCGGAAAAAAAACGGGCGGGAAAAGCCCTGGAATGTAAAGTACTGGGGTGTCGGCAATGAAAACTGGGGCTGCGGCGGAAATATGACACCGGAATTTTACGCTGATAATTACCGGCGTTATGCGACATATGTGAGAAAATACGGAGAAACGGCTCCCTTCAAAATAGCCTGCGGCCCCAACGGGGATAACTATAACTGGACCAGGATTTTGATGGAAAAAACCTGTCCCATGGTAAACGGCATAGACCTTCATCATTACACCGTTCCCGGTAACTGGGAACACAAAGGATCATCAACAGAATTTGCCGAATCGGAGTGGTATGTAACCATGCGTAAGGCTTATTTCATGGATGAATTGGTTCATAAGCATGGCGCCATCATGGACGAATTTGATCCAAAACGCACAGTTGCCCTGATTGTTGGTGAATGGGGAAACTGGTTCGATGTGGAACCCGGTACAAATCCCGGTTTTCTCTATCAGCAGAACACCCTGCGGGACGCTGTGGTTGCAGCAGTACATTTTAATATTTTCAATAATTACGCCGAACGTATACGCATGGCCAACATAGCCCAGACCGTCAATGTGCTTCAGTCGGTAATCCTTACCGAAGGTGCAAAGATGGTACTTACCCCCACTTACCATGCTTTTGATATGTACAAAGTGCATCATGACGCGGTAAAACTTCCGGTTTATGTAGAAAGTCAAAACTGCACTCACTTTAATCTGCCTGCCGTTACCGCCAGCGCGTCGGAAGACGACAATGGGAAGATCCATGTTTCCATGACAAATATCGACCCGAAAAACGAACAGGGTATCCGGCTTGAACTGAGAGGTGTTTCCGTAAAACCGGTAAGCGGCTGGATTATTTCCTCGGAGAATATGCAGGATCGCAATACATTTGAAACAGAAAATGCGGTAAAAATTCAGAATTTTAACGGAGCAAGAACTGAAGGAGTTGGCGGAAAAATAACCGTAAACATTCCGCCCAAGTCCGTAGTTACCCTCGCACTGGCATGAGTGCTGCGGATATTTTATTTTGTTCCGGGCGCGGGCGGCACAGGGAAATTGCCCGCATCCAGCAGGGGATAAGTGGCTGGATTAACTACACGTACATCACGTTGAGGCAGCGGGACGCAAAGACCTGCTGCTTCTATTTTCCCCTTGATAATTTTATTCAGGTCCCAGAAGATATCCCAGTAATCCTGAACGGCAGCCCATGCACGGATGGTGATTCGAACCGAATGACTTTCAATAGCCTGAAGAATAACCATAGGCATCGGATCTTTAAGGAATCTCGGCTCCGCTGCGATAATATCCTGCATTACCTGAAATGCTGTGTCAACAGAATCCGAGTAGGCAATGCCGATGGAAAGTTCCATGCGGCGTTTCCCGTTCCTGGAATAATTCCGTAAAGGACTGCCCCAGATGCTTGCATTAGGCGCAGAAATATAAATACCGTCCGGGGTTTCCAGAATGGTTGTAAACAGGTTTATTTCTTTTACCGTTCCCATAAACGAACTAAATTCCACAAACTCATCCCTGCGGTAACATCCCAAAACAATTATGATTATTCCTGCTGCAATATTTCCCATGGTATCCTTTAGCGCAAGGCCGACAGCAAGGCCTGCGGCTCCCATTACGGCAAGCAGGCTTGTGGTGTTCACACCAAACACGCTGAGAATCATGACAGCGCAGACTACAAAAATACCGTAACGGACAAATCCCTTCAGGATTAAATATACCGTTCCATCAATAGACAGGAATTTTGCTCTTACTTTTTTAATAAGCTTCAGCAGCACTTTTGAGGTGACAATGCCAATGATAATGATGATTATAGCCACCAAAATATTTTTGGCTAATAAAAAAACATCATCAGAATGTGTTGCCCACAGGTTACTAATAAATTGACTCATTATAAACTCCTGATTCAACGGCTCGGTTCGCTATCTGCCCGCTATTGCCGCCAATGCCTCTGCCGTCATGCCAAGGTGCTTGCCGACATCGGCTGCCGGGCCGGATTCGCCGAAGCAGTCAATCGAGAGGATGTCTTCCGGTTTGGCCCAGCGTTCCCAGCCGAACCGCACGCCTGCTTCGCAGACAATGACCCTAACGCCGGGGGGAACAATGGCATCGCGGATGGCTGCGGGCTGCGACTCAAACAACTCCTTGCTGATCATGGAAACCACGCGAATGTTCTTTCCTGTCGTTTTATCCAGTGCTTCCAGCGCAATGGATACCTCAGAGCCGGTGGCAATGATTATTATGTCAGGTGTTCCGTCTTCGGCCTGTTTTACAATGTACGCACCGGTGCGGATGGTGTTTTTCCAGTCCGGATCAGATTTTGGGAAGACAGTGATGTTCTGGCGGGAAAGAGCCAGAACAGTCGGGCCTCCGGTACGTTCCATGGCTATTGCCCAGGCTTCGGCGGTTTCTTCAGCATCGCCGGGGCGGAGAACGCAGAGATTCGGTATGACTCTCATGCTGGCGAGGTGTTCAACCGGCTGGTGGGTGGGACCGTCTTCGCCAACAAAGACTGAATCGTGGGTAAGCACGTACACCACCGGCTGCCGCATCAATGCAGAAAGGCGGAGCGCCGGACGGAGGTAGTCGGCAAACACCATAAAAGTTGAACAGTAGGAACGAAAACCGCCATGCAGGGAAATGCCGTTGCATATTGCCGCCATGGCGAACTCGCGTATACCAAAATGAATGTATTGCCCGGCACGGTTTGCAGCACCCCATGTTCCCAGTTCTGCGGGAAGGCCGACGGCATTGGGGCCTTTGAGGTCGGCAGAACCGCCGGCAAGGTTGGTGTTTTTCAGGGCAACTGCTGCCAGTGCTTTATTTCCTGCCGTTCGAGTGGCGATTTTATCACCGGCGTTGTAAACAGGCAATGCCGCTGTTGTTGCCTTGCCGGAGTAGAATGTATCCCATTCCCGGCGTTTTTCGGGGTTTTCTTTTGACCATGCGTCAAAAAGCAACTGCCAGTGGGCACGGGCCTTTTTCCATTCAGCCTGTTTTGCGGTGAAATATTCCGCCGCTTCCGGTGCGATGTAAAAATCGCCGAGGATTCCCAGGTTAGCCCGAGTAATCGCAATTTCTTCCGGCCCCAGCGGAGCGCCGTGAATATCGGCGGTGTTTTGCTTATTGGGCGATCCCTTGCCAATTATAGATGTGAGAATGATGATGCTTGGCTTGCTTGTTTCCGCTTTTGCCAGGGCAGTCAAACGGGCAATTTCATCAAAATCGTACATTGAACCATTCAACACCTGCCAGCCGTAAGATTCGTAGCGTTTAGCGGCATCTTCGGTAAAGGCAAGATCGGTGCTGCCGTCAATGGTGATTTTATTTGAATCGTAGTACATGATAAGTTTTCCAAGTTTCTGATGCCCTGCAAAAGAACTTGCTTCAGCAGAAACACCTTCCATGAGACAGCCGTCGCCGCACAAAACATACGTATAGTGATCGACAATTTTATGCGCTGCCGTATTGAAGCGGGCGGCAAGCATGGTTTCGGCAACGGCAAAACCAACAGCCATTGCAATGCCCTGACCCAGAGGACCTGATGTCGCCTCAATGCCGGCTGCCATGCCGTATTCGGGGTGGCCGGCAGCATTGGAACCAAGCTGCCGGAATGACTTGATGGCATCCATTGACATGTCTTTGTAACCGGCAAGATGCAGCAGCGAGTACAGGAGCATGGAACCATGCCCTGCCGACAGAATAAAGCGATCACGGTCTACCCATGCAGGATCAGAGGGATCGTGCCGCAAAAGCTCTCCGTAAAGCATCGCGCCGAGTTCCGCCGCTCCCAGCGGAAGGCCGGGGTGTCCGGAATTGGCTTTTTGAATGGCATCGATACTTAATGCCCTTACGCTTAATGCGGCTTTTTCCAGTGCTTTCGTATTCATTATTTGCTCCTTAACCATGTATTTTCAGCTTCACGAATTGCTGCAATAATTATTTCTTTTGAAGAACGCGCTTTTATCAGAGAACTGAATGTTTCCTGCTGATAGAGGAAATTTATTTTTGATAATGCGTTGAGATGCTGCTTTGCCGATGATGACACAAGTAAAAAAAGCGTGTGTACCTTGCTGCCGTCCGGGGTATTCCAATCAACCGGTTGAACGGGAAAAACAACCGCTACCAGCGGCTCCTGCCGAAACTGCAGCTCCGAACGGTGCTTTTCAAGCATAGGGCTGCGCGGGTGAGGCAGGGCAATCCCCCTTCCTGCTCCCGTTGACATCAATGCTTCCCTGTCAAGAATTTCCTTGAGCAGATTCCCGGGGTCAAGTGACGGAATGGGCGGCAAAAGACCGACAGCATTGGCAAGCAGATCTTTTTTGTTTGCTCCCGGAACATTGTAATATATTCCGCCCCGTTCAATGAGGTCTGCAAGGCTCTGTTCAATTGTTGTTGTCTCTGTCATTTTTCCACCGAAAATATTGAAAGTATTTTTTTATTACAGCTTTCCATATCAAACTGGTCCTGAACATAATCGTGGCCAATCTCATGAAAAGCTGCCTGTTTTTCCGAATCACTGCCCCCCGAAAGAGATATGAGAATCTTGCGGAAACGCAGAGGGCCGCTGATTTTCTCGGGCGGTGCAGCGCCTTCGCCGGCAACACAGCGTATTGTCTCATCTTTTCCCGGTTGATAGGGAGAAAGCATGATCACATTGACACTCCATTTGTTGCCATACTCATAATGCAGGTCGTTGAAACCCTGATTACAGATTTCATTTATCTTTATTTTATCATCCAGATTTTTTCTGTCCAGACCGCTGGATAATCCTCCCGCAAAAAACCGGTGCCGATAACTGTCTTTCCAGTCCAGGCATATTTGAATTAGCCGGTGCAGATCGTCCAGCCGTGCGTCCATTGGTAATTGAACCCTCCGCCAAACTTCTGTTCCGACTATGCTTATCTGTACCGCACGCCATGTATCCGTTAATTCGTCTCTGCCGGGACGTATTAACAGCAGGTTTCTACGCCTGAAATTATTCATGGCATCATCAATCATTTCCTTGATTTCCCTGAAAGTCTCCACCATGCTGTCAAGAGAATTGTCCATTGCTTCCATCTCGGCTTTAGGCAGCGCTTCATCCGTATCAAGGTCTTCCAGCAGCCGTGCCGCATGGGCCTGAATTTGGGAGAGCATTATAAATGTATGCCTGGGCAGCCAGGAGGAATCGATTTCTCCTTTTTGCAGCCGTGCGGCAAGATCAATTACCGCTGTGTGCAATTCTACTGCCTGTTGCCTAATAGGACCCATGCGTTGATCAAGAAAAATGGAGTAAAATTTCCGCATCTCTCCCATTGTTTCATCTATGTATCCGGCAATAGCGTCCCATTCTTTTTCTTCAAGGCTAATCGAAGACGGAACAATGCGGTCAAGCACTTTATCTATATCAGTATCATTTCTGAACAGAGCATCCCGTACATACGAAAGAATGACATACTCCGAGACAGGAATATTAATCATGTAAAGAATATCTTCTATGTACGTCCGGTCAGGGGGAACAGCAAAGCCCGAAAGCCCCTTGCTGTCAGGGATATCTTTTCCGGCAAACCAAAAACGGGATTCAATTCCATAAGCGACGTTTTCAATGCGGTCGGTTTTTTCTGAAAGGAATTCTTCCAGCGAGTAGGCAGGGAGTTCCCGCATTCGTTTCCCACCGTACCAGTAGGCATAGGCGATTTGCTCTTCTGTGGATACCCCCGGCCCAAGCAGGGCAAAACTGTCTTCAAAGCCGCTTTCCGCCGCTTCAAACCAAGTATACAGATCCGCCTCAGACCATTCTCCCTTTTTTACTTTTTCCAGATCAAAATACCCCAGTTTCCAGTCTCTGCTGCGAACAATAAAACGGTCGCCGGGAACAAAGGCTGCCTCACGGAATATATTTCTCATGTCAATGGTATTAATTGAAACTTCCGGCGGATCTTCATAGGGGTCGCAATTAAAAGCTGACTCATTTTCCGGATTGTCTCTCGCCACATATTGAGGAGCATATTCTTCCCCAAAAATATAGTAATACGGGTAAAAATCTTCAGGCGGGCCTTCGGATGTTGTAACGGGGATTTCCTTGTCCTTCCAGAAGAATTTATACTCATGAGGCATTCTTGCAGGGTTAGCAAAAGGAACGCACCGGTGGCCGGGGATGAGTATCCCGTTCAGGAGTTCCAGTTTAGTCGGGCTAATCACAAAGGGAATGTTCTCAAAACAACCGCGCCTGGACACCCACTGCTTGCCATTCAGCCGAAACGCTACATGATGGGAATCGATAATAGCGGCAACTTCCATTGGCAGGCTGCCGGATCGTATGGATTTATCCATTACCTGTATATAATCCAGCACATCATCCAAACCAAACGGTTCGGTTACATTTTCCAGAAAATTGAACAGGGCATCTTCCTGATTCGGCGTCATTGATGTAAAATACTCCGAAACAAAGAAAATCTCAAGGTACCCAAGAGAAAGTAAGCAGAATCTTTATTGAAAAAATAAAGGTTTTATTATAAAATCAAAAAAATGAGAATAATAATGACGGAGGATGAAAAATGTTTTTGTTTATGCAATTGAGGAAAATTATGCAAAAAACAGGTTATTATTCTTTTATCATTGTTTTACTTGTTCTCTTATTAACAAGTTGTATGAGTCAGAAACGCATTGAAAGCGGACGCGCTTTTGATTTTAATATCGGAAGAGGAGGCACTGGTTTTAATATTGGAGTGGCGCAGGAAAGATTATCCGAAACAAAAGATAGAATTTCTTCTGATCATAGCTTTCTGATCCATTTTGCGGGGTTAGATTTTATTATTGGCACTTTACCAATACCAATTTCATTGGCAGAAGAGCTCACATTAACCTTAGATGGTAAATTACTTGAAAATATGGAATTCACCGTGCTGGAAGCAGGCAGCCATACAATCTATTGGAGATATCAGGATAATAATGCAAAAAACGCCGGGCGCACATATTTTCAGGAGGGAGGCAGCTTGACTTTTGATTTTGAACCGGGTAACTATTATTATTTTAGCGGAACAGAAACATTAAATAACTTTTCAGTTAGTATTATAAATTTAACAGACGGAAATAATGTTAATTTAATAGCAGGATATAGGTCAATAACTGTTCCAGCAACATCGGTTATTGATGGCATTAATGCATCAGTTAGACGTTCATTAAGGATAGAATATCCTTAATACATCCGGAACATATTCGCTCTAAACCCAATCCTCATCGCTTGCAAGCCCCAGCTCGCCGTTTTCACGCGCCTGCCTGAACCACGCAAGAAAATCATTCGCTGTTTCGTCACAATCCCGTCTGGAGACAGGTCCCATAATATCACTTTCCTCGCGGATCATGTCCCTGCGCCGGGCAGATACATTTGATAAAATCTTTTCGCAAAAATCAGCGTTTCGGCCCTTCAGTAAAATCGCAATAGTCCGTTCCGGCATGGTTGCAAGTTTTTCAGCAAGGGGACGGTCAAAAGCGGTAATCACATCATCCAGCGTGTACAGCCGGTCTTTCAATTCCTTGCCAATATCGGGGTCTTCCATTTCCAGTTTATTAATGATATTGTCGCCAAACGAATAGTCACCCTGCTTAAGAATGGCAGTAAGGGTCTGCATTCCGTCAATGGCAATATCCTTTGAACCGCCGCTGCCCAAATACCGCGCTTTTTCCCGAATCGCCCCGGCAACCCTTTCCAGGACTTCCGGAGAAACCTCGCTTTGACGGGCAATGCGTTTGAGAATTTCCGGCTTAAGCGCCGGGGGAAATTTTTTCAATGTTTCGGCGGAAACCTTTGCGGGAAGTCGCGCCAGAACAAGTGCTGCCGCTGCGGGGCCTTCATCCTTGAGCAGAAAAAGCACCTGCTCAGGCTCAAATTCTATTAAAAAGTCAAAAATATTTTCTTTTGAATCAGGTACGGCATTGTTAAGCAGAACTTCGCCTTTTTCTGGGCCATAAGCCGTATACAAAATTCGCCGCGCCGTCTCCACTCCGCCGTGTGAAGCACCCATAAAACCGAAATGACCAGTCAGCAGTGCTCTGAATTCGGCAAATATCGATTCTGCTTCACTTTCGCTAATTCCCCGGATCGTCGCAATTTCCTGAGATATTTCTTCAACCTGCTGACTGTCAAACTCGCCAAGAATTTTTGCAGCCTGTTCACTGCCGATAAGAATAAGGAATTTTGCCACCCGCCGGGTTTTAGAATCTTTGGATGTAGTTTTAAGGAGGCCGTCTGCATCATTCTTTGCCGTCAGTTTTGGCGGCAACGGAGTTTTAGGCGGGGGTGTATTTTCACTGGTTTTTTGGAGAGGGTCTTGCTGCGGTATTTGCGGCTGCTGAGACATCGTCTGTTGATATGCGTCAATTCCCCGGCGTACTATATCCCCCATACAGTTTCCTTGTCAGCGGCGCGCTCTGCTTAACCGCACAGGCATACCATCTGCACTTCCCTGCCAGGTAACAACAACCGGCATGGAACCAACTTTAACAACTGCACCGGACTGAATGGCAACAGTGTTTCCGGAAACCGGGTCATGTACTGTGTGATTGGTACCGGGGATTTGCAGCATAACCCGCGTTGACCCGCTCGTTCTCCAGAGCACAAGTGTTCCGCCGCCTGATGGCTCGCCATCAACCATGACTGATGGCGATTCAAAATAATATGTCATTAATGATGACGGCAGATTATCCCGCATAGGCTTATCAGGGTAGTACACAGTTCCGGTAAGATGTACAGCACACAATCGGAAGGCCTCCGCGCCTTTTGAAGTGAAATCGTTTCTGCTCCGCACAAGGCCGAAAAAGTCCTCTGAATTCCCCTTTACACGGTTTTCCGGATCAAACAGATGATACCAGAAAACCGGGCTTGTACCTTCGACCGCAAGTTTTACAAATGTTTGTACAACATATGCGGGGAATTTTTTCTCTGTTGTTGCCGTAGGGTACCAGCCTCCGGTGGGATACCCTACTTCGGTTATCCATATCCGGTCATCAAAGCCATAGGGAGCGACTATAGCACGGAATCTGCGGAACAACTGCAATGTACGGGCAGGAGTCATCTCATAGGGATGAAACGCAACAGCATCAACATTTTCCATCCCGCCCGATTCAAATAAACCCCGGATAAAACTTTTCGGCATACCGAAAACCCCACGGGTAAATGCACCGCCTAAAATAATAACATCGGGATCAACCTCTCTGATTGCTATGGCAGACAGACGGGTAAGTTCAAAAAAATCTTCCGGGGTGCCGGCCCAAAATCGGGTAACATTTGGTTCATTCCAGATGCTCCAGGCATCAACCCTTCCGCTAAAATGTTCTACTGTCCGCCGTACATATTCAAGAAAATAGTGTGTTTTATCCGGTGGAATATATCTGGGTCCTGAGCCGCCTTCATGTATCCAGCGGACATCATAGGCCAGAACACCTAATATTTTTATTCCATTGGCATTTGCCGTATCAACAAACCTGTCATAAAAATCAAAATTCCACTGGTTTTGTTCCCGTTCAATCCTGTTCCAGTTAAAAGTTGTTAAAGTCCAGCGTATGCCCATTCTTTCCAGAAAAGCGTATTCTTCCGGCGAGTTGGTCTCACCGGCATGTACGAGCCCGGCAACATCTGCCGGAATTACAACCGGTACGGACAGCTGGGATGAAGCGCAAGAAAGGTAAAAGGTAAGAGGTAAGAGGTAAATAATAAGAGATAAGGGATAAGGGGTAAGGGAATATTCTCTCCTCTTTTTTTTCTTCTCTTTCTTTAACTTCTCTCTCACCTCTTACCTCTTATCCTTTGTATTACAACTCCAGTGAGCGGTTTGCTATTTTTTCAAGCGCGTATGCGGCAAAATCCCCTGTCTTCATTGCAGGAAGCTGTCTGCCGTCACGCAGCCGTATTGACACCATACCATCATCCGCCTCACGCTGGCCTGTTACCAGCATGTAAGGGATCTTACGGTTCTGACAGTTGCGTATTTTTGCATTGAGCCGTTCGTCGCCTAATTCCGCAGAGACCCGCAAGTCATGGGCCTTGAGTTCTGCGGCAACTTTTTCCGCGTACTCATTAAATCCTTCTGCAACAGGGATAACAGCGATCTGTTCAGGGGCAATCCAGGCAGGGAAGGCACCGCCGAAATGTTCTATCAAAACACCAAAAAAACGTTCAAGGCTGCCCAACAGGGCACGATGAATCATATAAGGACGTTTGTGCTGACCGTCTGCGTCAACAAATGTCATGTCGAAACGTTCCGGCTCGTTAAAATCAAACTGGATTGTCGTCATTTGCCATTCACGGCCCAGAGCATCTTTTATTTTAAGATCGATTTTTGGGCCGTAGAACGCACCACCGCCTTCATCTATTTCGTATTCAAGCCCTTCAGCTTCCACTGCCTTGCGGAGGCTTTCAAGAGCGGCATCCCAGCGGCTTTGTTCACCGACACTATCTTTTGGCTTTGTTGCAAGATACGCTTTGATATCCTTGAAACCAAACACTTTCCACATCGAAAGACTGAAACGCAGTACTTCAAGGATCTCCGACTCCATCTGCTGGGGCGTACAGAAAATATGGGCATCGTCCTGGGTAAACCCCCGCACCCGCAGTAATCCGTGGAGAACGCCGCTACGTTCATAACGGTACACCGTCCCCAACTCTGCCCAGCGCAAAGGCAAATCCCGGTAGCTACGGCCTTTGTTTTTATAGATCATGATGTGGAAAGGGCAATTCATCGGTTTAATGAAGTAGTCCTGGTTATCAATCTGCATGGGGGCATACATGCCTTCCCGGTAAAAGCCTAAATGGCCGGAAGTTTCCCACAGCCAGCTTTTACCAATGTGCGGTGAAAAAAGAATCTCATAGCCGCTTCGGTAATGCTCCTGCCGCCAAAAATCCTCAATGGCAACACGCATCCGGCCGCCGTTCGGATGCCAGAATATCAATCCGGCACCGGTTTCCTCCTGAACGGAGTAAAGGTCAAGCTCTTTGCCTACGCGGCGGTGGTCCCGCTTTTCAACTTCTTCAAGAAAGGTTAGGTACGCTTTGAGGTCTTTGGGATTTTCCCAGGCAGTGCCGTAAATACGGGTAAGCATGGGACGGTTTTCATCGCCGCGCCAGTATGCACCGGCAATGCTTTGCAGCTTAAACGCCGCAGAGTTTATTTCCCTAGTATTGGCAAGGTGCGGCCCCCGGCAGAGATCGGCCCACAGTAATGCGCCATCAACCCGGTTTTCATATACCGTTATTTCTGCGTCCTCCGGCAGTTCGTTGATAAGCTCAATTTTAAATTCCTCTCCGGCAAACCGCTGCAGCGCTTCATCCCTGCTCACCGAAACCTGGACAAATTCCTGTCGTAAATCAACGATCCGCTTCATTTCAGCTTCAATCGCACCCAAATCTTCGGGAACAATGGTACGCGGCAGGAGGAAATCATAATAAAAGCCATTTTCGATAGATGGGCCAATAGCCACTTTTGTCCCGGGAAAAAGCGCTACAACTGCCTGTGCCATGATATGACTTACCGAATGGCGGATAACCGTTAACTTTTCAGATTGCTGATTCACGTCGGGCATTACTAACAGTACCATTTTAAATGGCTTTGTGCAATAATAAGACAGAAGTATTGACATGCACTAGACATCTGATATAATGATTTTACATACTGTATTAGCAGGAGGCAGCGGCTGGATGCAATGGTGTGGATAACCTGTGGATAATATCAGGAATAACCACGGTTTAGCACAGGTATTATTAGAGGAATTTTCAGGAATATATAAATTTATCATATAATAATGTTAAATCCTTATTGAGTAACGAATTAGCAATTTTTTACTATTCAGACATTAAGGTAAAATATTATAATTTTGTGTATTATTATTTATTGGGGGTATGTACAGTATTAACCATACTTGTGGATAATATGTTGATTATTTTGCATATAAAGGCATAAAATGGCGGATTTTGACTATGAGGGTTTCTGGAATGAGGCCCTGAGCCAAATGCAGACTGACCTGGGGGAGGAGGAGTTTAGCGGCTGGTTTACCGATATTAAGTATTTACAGGCAGGAGAAAACAACATCATAGTTGGGTTCCCTTCCGGTTTTCACCGTGACAGAGTAATAACACGCTATAAAAACGCCATCTGTACAAAATTGCAAAAAATTGCAGGCAGAGAAATTGCTCTGGAATGCGTGGTTGTTGCGGACACAGAAGGAGATACCCTGCCTGCGCAGAAAGCCCGTTCTCAAAATACAACCGCTGAAAATATTTCCGGTAATATCGCAGGGGAAGAACCCCGGGAATTGGACAGTTCTCAGGTACAAAAGCCAAAAAGAAAACAACATCCGCATATGCGGGATGACTATACCTTTGAAAAGTACATCATCGGGGAGAATAATAGTTTTGCGGCAAACGCCGCAATTGCCATCAGCCGGAATCCGGGAATCTCTTACAATCCGTTCTTTATATATGGCGGGGTGGGACTGGGGAAAACACATTTAATGCAGGCCATTGGTAATTATATCCATGAAAATTCCGATTATAAAGTTATTTATATTACTTCCGAAGATTTTTTAAACGAATACGTAAAGGGAATTCAGGGGAAAGAAATGGTAGCTTTTAAAAATAAATTCCGCCATACAGATGTACTATTAATTGACGATATTCAGTTTTTCCAGGATAAAGGAGAAGCCATAAAAGAAGAATTTTTTCATACGTTTAATACCCTGCTCAGCGCAAAAAGACAGTTGGTAATGACATGTGATCGTCCCCCTATAGAACTAAGAAATTTACCTGACAGGCTAATATCCCGTTTTGAACAAAGCCTTAAAGTTGATCTGCAGCCGCCCCGTTATGAAGTTCGCTGTGCAATACTCAAATCAACCGCAGAAAACCGGGGTGTTGTTATTTCTGACGAAGTAATTAATTTAATAAGCAAAAATATAACAACCAATATAAGAGACCTTATAGGTGCGCTCAATACGCTTATTTCATTTACCGAAATAATGAAAAAACCGGTTACCCTGGAAATTGCCCAGCAAAAATTAAGGGATAATTTCGCTTCCCGAAGACAGGCTAATTTATCCATTGAAACAATTCAGAAAGCTGTCGCCGATTTTTATTCACTGGGTATAAATGACCTTAAGGGAAAAAAAAGAAATCAAAAAGTAGTTTTTCCGCGGCAAATAGCAATGTTTATATGCCGTGAAATGACCGATTTTTCCACGACAGAAATAGGAGAAGCCTTCGGAGGCAGGGATCATACTACAGTAATGCATTCCATTGCTAAAATAGAGGGGTTATTAATTACCGATCCTACTCTTGATTCAACCATAGAAAACCTTAAAAAGAATGTAAAGGAATTAAATACAAGACAATAATATTCTAATAAAGTACTGTATAAGTTGTGTCTAAATACGTAACTTGCGGAAACGGTGAAAATTCTTGATAATTTTCCCTGTTTATGGAATAATATAATTATATAAGCCATAAGGAATTAAGTGAGTTTTCCACATTTCCGGCGGCTTATTATTACTATTATTATATTTATATAGTATAATAATAAAAGGAGTGGAAAATGAAGTTTATCTGTGAAAGAAACATTCTCCTTAAGGAAATATCCATGGCACAGGAGATTATAGCGTCAAAAAATGTCATTTCAATATTGTCTAATATATACCTGGAAGCGGAAAATGACAGTCTTACAATAAAAGCAACCGACTTAAAAGTTAATTTTGAGACTAAGTTACCGGTAACAGTACTGGAACCCGGTCCTGCAACGGTATTTGGAGATAAATTTTTTAGCATAATTGGATCTGTTCCGGAAGGAGAAATGGAGTTTGAGTACAATGATAACAAAGTTAAAATAAAGACAAGCGTTAAAAAAGCAAATTTTCAGCTTAAAAGCATAGCTTCTGATAAATATCCGGAATTTCCGGTATCCAACTCTGAATACTTTGAAATTCCTGTAAAGGAATTTAAAGAAATGATTAATCAAACTGTTTTTGCCATATCAGATGATGAAACCAGGTATTTTATGAACGGTGTATTTATGGAAAAAACCGACGATAAAATAATAATGGTAGCCACTGACGGCAGAAGACTTGCCTATGCCGAAAAAGACGGAGGGGGAATAAATAATTTTCCCGCTGTTATTATACCGCCTAAAATATTAAATATTATTGTAAAAAGATCCGGAGATGAAGGAAATATACAATTATCCATCACCGATAAAATAATGTATGTCCGTTTTGGAACATATAATTTTTCTTCGGTTTTGCTGGAAGGGCAATTTCCCAATTACCGTAAAGTAATTCCCGAAGAACAGATAAATACCCTTTCAGTCAATCGTATTGAAATGCTGGATGCACTTCGCCGGGTTTCACTTCTTGTAGAACAAAAATCTCATAGGGTCTATATCGGACTTAAATCGGGAACAATGGAAGTATATTCCGAAGAAGGCGAAATAGGCGAGGCAAAAGAAGAAATTCCTTGCAAATATGACGGAGAGGAAATAGCACTTGCATTTAACTATCGTTATATTGAAGAACCGTTTAAGGTAATAAGCAGCGATGAAATTTGCATCCGTTTTACCGGGCAAAGTAAAGCTATAACCATAACACCGGTACCAAAGACCGATTTCTTTCACATTATAATGCCCATGCAGTCATAATAAGGTGATAATATCATTTTTACGTACAGCGGCTTTCCGTAATCTCGCGGATGCTACAGTTGCTACTTCGGCGAAAAATATATTTCTTGTCGGTGAAAACGGGCAGGGAAAAAGTAATTTCCTTGAAGCGATTTATTTTTGTTCTTACGCCTCATCATTTCGCGGGGTGCGTGACAGTGACATTGCTCAAAATGGAAAAAATAATTTTTCGGCTGAAATTACCATTACACCATTACCGGCGGCGGATAATCCCCACAGTGATGTTCTTATCAAATTTGAAAAAAATAAAAAAACGGTTCTCATTGACGGGAAGAGGGCGGAGGATCGTAAGCAACTGCTTTCCATAGCGCCCTGTATTGTTTTCTGTCATGAGGACATGGAATTTATTACAGGCAGCCCGGAAAGGCGGCGTTGGTTTTTTGATCAGGTACTCAGCTTGTCTGACCCGGTGTACCTTGACGATCTGCGCCGTTATCGCTGGATTTTAAAATCGCGTAACAGCATATTGCGGAACCTGACCAATGGCACTAACATTGCCTCTCAATGTAAGGATGATACTGCCAGTGGTCAGGAACTGCTGGATGCGCTGGACTCCCAATTTGTAATATACGGTTTAAGGCTCATGGAAAAAAGAGAAACCGCTGCACGGCTTTTTTCAGAAGTTTTTACAACCCTGTATGAAGAGGTTTCCGGTGTTAGCGGTATGACTGTACAGTACATGCCGTCATGGAAGAATGTTGATGAAAATGAAACGCTTGCATGTTTGTTAAAACGAAGGCCGGCAGATTTTGCTGCGGGAATTTCGCTTTCGGGGCCGCACCGGGACCGATATGCTTTTTCTCTGGACGGCACGGATTTTGCCGGATATGCATCAACCGGACAACGCCGGCTGCTGGCTTTGCTGCTTAGGGTAGCGCAGGCTCGCCGCTATTCCGGAACAACCGGAAGAAAGCCAATACTGCTGCTGGATGATGTTTTACTGGAAATGGACAGTGAGAAACGGCGTCGTTTTCTTTCGGTGCTGCCCGGCTACGATCAGGCTTTTTATACTTTTCTGCCGGATGAGCCATACCAGCGTTATCAAAATGAAGATACCCTGATATACTTTGTCAGGAATGGTATATTGGAAAACGCATCGTGCTATGGCAAGAACAGAGGCTGAATAATGATTAAACGCGTAGGGGAAATTTTTTCCACGCTTTTTGACGATACACAGATGAAAATGGCAGGAGAATATTCTGCTTTTTTTTCCTGCTGGAATGACCTTGTTGCTAAAAACAACATTCCCGCTGCCGCCGCGCATTCGCGGATAAAAACCGTCGAGAAGGGCCTTGTTTGGATTGAAGTGGATCACCCCGGCTGGAAACAAATTCTTCAGACCAAGAAAAGCAAGCTGTTATCGGATTTTCACTACCGTTTTCCGAAAATGGATATTTCCGGTATATCAATAGTACTATGCCGCCCTGAAAATGGGGATCGGGGAATGGAAGACATGGAACAGAGAGCAGCGAGTGAGGATGTGCAAGGTGTTTCTGCGGTTGACGTTCAATACAGCGAATATGAGGGAATTAAAGATCCGGCTTTGAAAGAAGTTTTGATGCGGCTGGAACGGAGGATTCTTGAAAGGCAACAATCGGGTTAAAACCGTAAAGCCTCAATCATGTAGCGAATGTCGTGGGTGCCTCTTTCGTTGCGGCGTTTCATTTCTATCACAAAAATAAGCGAACTGCCTGAAGGATCAATCAGCACTCTTTTTATCCGGTAAGATAAAATTAGCGGGCGCCAGATTGGTGTACCAATGGTGAATGATTTTGCTGTGTTGTTATGGTCAACGGCTTCCAGAGTGATAAAAAACGAAGATCGCAGGTTTTGATTGCTGCCTTCTATCGTTTCATCCAGGCTTGCCCTGTAAGTGATCCCGGACACAAAATCCCGGAATGTTATCGCATGACCGTCATAAGCCGGATCTCCTTCTAATGCAATGTACAAAGGCTGACCCTGGCTGGGGTATATTATCCCATACCGTCTGGCAAGAGCTGCATTTTCCGCAATCAGGCGGTACATCGCACCCGTCCCATCCTGCCCGGCGGCTATTGGCCTTTCATGTATATAAGATATTCTTCCTTCTCTGACAAAATTGTTTCTTGCAACATCTACCAGAAACAAGTCTGCCCAGGGCCTCAGTGTAACTGCTCTTACCCCATGCTGTGCAAACATGTAGTAACTGCCATCTTGTGAAAAACCAAGGTCCACAAAAGAAGCCGAATCGCCTGCCCAAAGAGCAGATGTACTCAAGATTAAAATTACCGTTATTGCAGGAATTGTCCGTTTTAATATCATACTAGTCCCCTCCTTACGATTATCGGCTGCTTAATGTGACTCTTGAGTAAAACAATGGCAGCGGTTACACTTGATATATGACTCTATCAGAAAGAAATATTTTTTTTAAGGCGGGAATAGGTCTTTCAATATTATGCCTGATTATATGTATTTTTGCTTCCATTAAGTTAATCCCCGTTTATGCCTCAATTGAGGCAAGTATAGCACATCGTTCTGAGGGGATTTCTCAGCTGTTCATTGGACAGTTTCTGGATGCAAGGCTCGTTGCGGCGAATGGGAGTATTTTTGGCATGATTTTAGTTTCATTAATAACATTAGTTTTAATATACTTTTTTTTCGAAAAGACCCAATCACCGGAAATACTTTTTTTGGGTATTTTTGCCGCTTCGTTTTCCATTGAAACATTGCGATTAGTTCTTCCACTGGAGCAGATGTACGAAATACCTTCGTTGTATGTACTTTTGTCGACAAGGATTCTCCTGTTTGCCAGGAATTTCGGCATTTTTTCGCTGTTTGCTTCAGGTATTATTGCCGCAGGTTATGTGGTACAGAGTTATCGCAATGTAGTTTTATTTATTATCGTACCGGCTCTGCTCATAGCTCTGGGAATTCCCATTGATACTCAAGCCTGGGATTCCAGCCTGATCATGATTACGGGTTATGTTACCATGTTTCGCCTGGTTGAAGCAGCACTATTCCTGAGTACTGCCATCAGTTTTTTTGTTGCAGTATGGTCAAAAGGATCTCAGAAATATATTTTAATCGGTATAGGTTCTGTGCTGGCTATTCTTGGCAGAAATATTTTGCTAAGTGCAGACACGTGGGCAGGGATGTCCGCCGGGCTGGTATTACTTGCAGTTGGTATGTGGCTGATTTGTACCCGTCTTCACACGATATATCTTTGGCTGTAAGAAAATGAAAGCGGTGTTTAAATAACAATATTAACTACAACGCCAACGACCAGAGGCAGGACGATATTGTCATAGTCTTTTAGAGGTAACGCTTCTACGATCGTTGCGGTCACCGCTGCAGTCAGGGAAACAATGTGGTTGTGGGAAACCATCCACGCCGAAATAAATGTCGCAATAAAACAAGCCGCAGAACCTTCCACACTTTTACCCAGAAGAAAATCGGGGCGAATTTTACCGTACATTTTACCGACAAGGCTGGACAAACCGTCGCCAAGAGCCAGGGCGAAAATACTGATGTACGCTACAGGCGGAGGAAAAAGCAGCAGAGTTGCTAATGCGCCTAACCCCAGAGTTACGGGACCAAGTACAAAACGATTCCTTTCCCGTCTGCGGCTAACCATAGTGGTAAGATCGGAAACCAGAGGAACTTTTACGCCAATAAGACGCATGAATTCCATAATGGTATAACTCAACACGCCTGTGATGAGAAACAGTACAGTAAAATGATAATTTAACGCAGCTAATGCCGGGCTTAAGGCGATAAGAAGATGAATAGTTTTTCTGACGGTTTCTTTTTTTACATCAGAAATATGTACCGCCGTCCCGGGATAGAGGACGGCGGCAGGAGGATAAGAAAAACTTTTTTCGATAAATACTTTTTTCAACATCAATACTCTAGCAAATTCCATGCCAAGTTTATCTCCATAATAAATAATAATCATAAAACCTTAAAAATAGGAGAATACTCAATAAATTCTCATTATTTGACAGTATACAGTAAATAAAAAATCTGAGCAAGTTGTCGCGGTACATACAATTGTATGAAAAATGATACATTTCGAATTCATGAATTACTATGACTTGCTTTTTTCCTAAAAATCAGTATCTATATAATTATGGATAATGTTAAATTTGGCATTATTGGCATTGGCAATATGGGGACTGTCCATACTCAAAGTGTCTTTTCAGGCAAGGTTCCGGGGTTGGAACTGACAGCTGTTGCAGACAGAAATCCGGCGCGCAGAGAATGGGCAAAGGGTTATTTACCGGCCGGGTTTCCCATTTTTGATGAAGGTGTCGAGCTTATTCAAAGCGGCCTTGTTCAGGCAGTCCTTATTGCTACCCCTCATTATGATCATCCTCCGCTAACAATAAACGCGATCAACGCTGGTTTGCATGTTATGTGTGAAAAGCCGGCCGGTGTTCATGTTAAGCATGTGCGGGAAATGAATGAGACAGCCGAAAAAAGCGATCGTGTATTTGGGCTGATGTTTAATCAGCGGACAAACTGCAATTATCGTAAAATGCACGAACTGGTACATTCAGGGAAATACGGTGCAATCAAACGGATAAGCTGGATTATTACCAACTGGTATAGGACACAGGCCTATTACGATTCCGGTGGCTGGCGGGCAACATGGGCAGGAGAAGGGGGTGGTGTGCTATTGAACCAATGTCCGCATAACCTTGACCTGCTCCAATGGATCTGCGGGATGCCCGATAAGGTGCGGGCTTTTTGCCATAACGGCAAATGGCATGATATTGAAGTAGAAGACGATGTAACCGCGTATTTTGAATATTCAAACGGCGCTACCGGGACATTCATTACATCTACAGCAGACGCGCCGGGAACAAACAGATTTGAAATAACCCTCGAAAAAGGCAAGCTGGTTATCGAGAATAATAAAAATTTAATCCTCCAAGAACTTGAGGTCAATGAACGGGAATTCTGCAAGACAGCCAAAGGCGGATTTGATCAGCCCCCCATGAACCAATACAATGTCGAAACAGACGGCAGTAACGAAGAGCACAACGGCGTTCTTAGGGCATTTGCCGGTAAAATTCTGCACGGAACACCCATGGTGGCGGAAGGCACGGAAGGCATTCATGGCCTTACTTTTTCCAATGCAATGCATCTTTCAAGCTGGCTCAACACAACCGTCAGTCTGCCTTTTGACGAAGATCTTTTCCTTGAAGAACTCAATAAACGCAGAGCGCAATCCAAACATAAAACCGCAACAGGCGTAGTATTTGATATAGGAAAAAGTTACAACTCCGGTGTATAGAAAAAAATTGCAAATTCCTCAGAGTTGTCTTATAATTATACTTAATGAACTTCGTTGACTTTACCATCAGCGTCGGCAAACCAATCCCTCTGGGTGCAACATTATACAGTGAAGGGGTAAACTTTGCCATTTTTTCCCGTCATGCAACATCGGTTACACTTGTCCTTTTTGATTCCCAGGAAAAAGACAGCTCCTATGTTGAAATACCCCTTGGCAACAAAGGCGGTAAAACCGGAGATGTATGGCACATTCTGGTTCACGGTCTGAAAGCCGGAGCTTGTTATCTGTACCGGGTAAACGGTCCTTATCAGCCTGAGCGGGGGCATCGTTTTAATCCTCACAAAGCTTTGTTAGATCCTTATGCAAAAGCCCTCACCAGTCTTGAAAACTGGGATTTAGGAAAAAGTGCAGGTTATGATCCTGATGCATCGAAAAAAGACCTTTCGTTTTCTACTGTAGATACTTTGCTTGATATGCCGCGTTGTACAGTTATTGACGATAACGATTTTGACTGGCAGGGAGATGCTCCGTTAAACTACCCTTTGCGGTTCAGTGTTTTATACGAAACACATGTTAAGGGGTTAACAGCTAATCCCAATTCAGGAGTGCGGCATCCGGGAACCTACCTGGGGGTTATTGAGAAAATTCCATACTTGAAAGAATTGGGTGTTACCAGCCTGGAGTTCCTCCCATTGCAGGAATTTAACGAACGGGAGTATCCCAGAATTAATCCTAACACCGGGAAAATGCTAACCAACTACTGGGGCTATTCGACAATGGCTTTTTTCGCACCCAAAGAATCTTATGCCGCAGATCGCAGCCCCGGAGGCCAGGTGAGGGATTTTAAACTCATGGTGAGGGAACTGCATAAAGCAGGCATAGAAGTAATTCTGGACATTGTTTTTAACCATACTGCCGAAGGTAATGAACATGGTCCAACGATTTCTTTCAGGGGGTTGGATAATTCCATATATTATACTTTAGAAGACAACAAACGGTATTATAAAAATTACTCCGGGTGCGGTAATACAGTAAACTGCAACAACCCCATCGTCCGCACCTTTATTATGGATTGCCTTCATTACTGGGTAGTGGAAATGCATGTGGATGGATTCCGTTTTGACCTTGGTTCGATATTGGGGAGGGATCAGCACGGCAATTTAATGGAATCTCCTCCTGTACTGGAACACATAGCACAAGACCCGATATTAAGCTCCACTAAAATAATCGCCGAGGCTTGGGATGCCGGAGGCGCATATCAGGTTGGCTGGTTTCCCGGCGGACGCTGGGCTGAGTGGAATGACCGCTATCGTGATGATATCCGCAAATACTGGCGCGGGGATCCTAAAGAATCAAGATGCCTGGCAACGAGGCTGTCAGGCAGTTCTGACCTGTACCTCCGCGATGGCCGCAAGCCTTTTCACTCGATTAACTTTATCACCAGTCATGATGGCTTTACCCTCATTGATTTGGTTTCGTACAACCACAAACACAACGAAGACAACGGCGAAGAAAGCCGGGACGGAAGCGATAACAACATCAGTTATAATTACGGCAGTGAAGGCCCAACAAGCGATCCGATACTGAATAAAATCAGGGAGCAACAGGTAAAAAATTTCTTTGCCACCCTCCTGGTATCGCTGGGGACGCCCATGCTCCTGGGCGGTGACGAAATTGGCCGAACCCAGAATGGGAATAACAACGCTTATTGTCAGGACAATGAAATATCCTGGTATGACTGGACCTTGTTGGAAAAAAACAAGGGGCTGTTCCGTTTTGTTAAAGAGATGATTACATTCCGCCTCAGTCACCCCGGCTTTATGCGGCCTGAATTTTATACCGGACGTGAAGGCAGCTATAAAGCAATTCCCGACATCAACTGGTATACGGATAAAGGCATGAGTCCGGACTGGGATATGTTAGGATATAGCCTTGCTTTGCAGATTAACGGCCGCAGGGGCGAAGTAGCACGGGACAGAGATGATAATGACTTTTTTATTATGTTTAATGCAGGCCTCGATCAGGTGGTTTTCACCATTCCGCCTGCCAATGACCTCAAACATTGGTATCGAGCTGTGGACACGAGCATGAATTCTCCCAATGATATTCTTCCCAATGGCAGCGAAAAACCGCTTACCCTTTCGTATAAATATAAAGTTAATGCCCGCAGTATGGTAATTCTTATATCAAAAGCCCCGCCTAATGGAGATGAATTATAAAATGGATGATAGCACTTTTATTTTTGGCGTTGATCTAGACGGTGTTGTTGGTGATTTTTATGATGCAATACGAAAAATTGCCGCTGAATGGCTGGACAAACCCCTGGAAGCACTCACCACAGAAGTTACTTACGGCCTTGATGAATGGGGAATTAACGAATTAGGCGGATACGACCGGCTTCACCGTTTTGCCGTAACCCAGCGGGATATTTTTCGCGTTATGGAACCGATAAAGAACGCCCCCGCAATTCTCCGAAAACTCTCAAACCAGGGAATCAGAATCCGAATAATCACTCATCGGCTGTTCCTCAAATTCTCCCATCGCACAACCATCACCCAAACTGTTGACTGGCTGGATAATTATGATATTCCGTATTGGGACATTTGCTTTATGAAAGACAAAGGCGCCGTAGGAGCCCATGTATATATTGACGACGCACCGGAAAACATCATTAATCTGCGAAAACTTGGCTGTAATACCATTGTGTTCAACAATTCCACGAACCGTGATCTGCCCGGCCCCCGCGCAAATAACTGGTTTGAGGTTGAACGTATGGTTATGGAAGCCAGGGATGAATGGAAAACCGGCACAGTGGGGCTGTTTAGGGAGTAATGTTTCACGTGAAACATTAACCGGATGCTTCTATAGCCGGAATGCAGGGAGTCCTTTGCTTTCAACGTACAGGCTGCCGCCGATTAATTTGCTGGGCAGTATGGGAAATTCCTGTCCTGTCTGTTCCAGCAGATAGGTTGTATAATTACTGATAATGCCTGCTGTATCACTGACGGGGTTTTCGCTTTTAGTTACGCCTTTTAATCCGGGAAATAAAAAAGACACCACAGGATGAGTAAACGGAAAGTCCTGGTAGTCCAGCGGGCCGGCGCTTTCGATCGCTACAAGGGCAGCAGGACCGGAACCGTCACGTAAAGTGTCAAAAACGGCTTGGTAAGGCTTTTGTACTCTTTGATTATTCATCAATGCCCTTCCGGAAACCAGATACAAAACAGGTATTCTTTGCAGGGTTTCCGGGGAAATATTCTCGCCGGGCAAAGGCCCGGAACGAACAATTCGCTGAGGTCTTAATTCATTCATACGATTAGTAAAGGTCAGCCAGTGACGCCGGATTTCTTGATCAAGATATCGAATAAAGGAACTTCTGATCCTGCTTCTTCTCTCCACAGCTGGAGTTTGCGGAGCTTGATAATGTTCGTTTTGATATGAAGACCACAGATAGCTTTCAATGGCGGTGACTCCCAACACATTACTGTAACGGGAAGAAAAATTTTCATCTCCTGCTAAATAGGCAAGAGCAGAACCGCCGGCGCCATAACCGGCAAGTATCAGCGGCGGTACATTATTATTCTCGGTATCATCAAGTAAAGCGGGAAGGTGTGAAAGTAAAAATTCAACATCGGCCATTCGCTCAGCTTCGGAATTTTTCCCTTTTCGATTTATTGATATGTGGTTGACAGCTTGTCTGAAAATTCGCCAGTGTCTTAGTAATATAACAGGAGAGGTTGGGTGTTTTCGTCCAGTATCATCTATTAGCGGGGAATCATAACCTTTGCGAAAATAAGTAACAAGAGTATAGCCCATTTCCAATAGCTGTGTGCATATAAGATCAATGGAAATGGCAGAGCCAATATCCGGCGGAACAATAAAAATAACAGGGCGTTCTCGCTGATAGCGGGTTTCCGTTGCTGCAGTGTGGTCTGTTGTATTGCCGGGATAATAAATCCGAAGAAAATACTCCTTGCCCGTATTTTCCAGTTTAACCGTTATGTCCGGTTCGGCAATTGCAATCTGGTCATCTGCAAGCAGTCGGATGTATTCTCTATGTCTGGGGAAAAAAATGAACATGGGAAGAGTTGTCATCAAAAGGAAAAATAATGCAAGAATTGACACAACAGGTTTTCGGTTATAATAAAATTCACCTGCCGGAGAAATTATTCGTGTAGCAAAAGAAATCAAGCTGCCTATACTCATTAATAGGGCATATATCAGAATAGGCAGACATTCAGGACGGAAACCATAAGCCGGAAAAATCCCCACCACAATTCCAAGAGCGATAAACGAAAGCCATGACAACCCGTCCGAAGACACCGGTTCACTCAGGTTTTGAATTGGTTTGACAATAGACTTGATATGCGGCAACGCAAGGAGAGCAATAACAATAACTTCCAGTACCCAAATTTCATTAATCATAATTACACTATACTATGTTGATTAAGAGGGGGATAGCCGGTAAAGTGGTGAATACATGAATCTTAAAAAATTTTTCTATAATGATGATTTGGAAATAGCCGGGTTAAAAACAGACAGCCGTTTAGTCGGGCCGGGGGATCTCTTTGTCTGCATTAAGGGGTATACCGTAGACGGTCACCTTTTTGCGAAAAATGCTGAAAAAGCAGGAGCTTCCGCTATTGTATGCGAGCGTTTTATTGAAGGGATAACCGTTCCTCAGATTATTGTGGAAAGTACCCACATTGAATTGCCGCGTCTGGCACACATTTTTTTTAACGAACCAACACATAAGTTGAACCTGTTCGGAGTAACAGGAACTAACGGAAAAACTACCATTGCGTATATTACTGAACATTTGTTAAGTGGCTTTGGGGAGCCTGCCGGGTATATCGGTACCAATGGGATTCGGTACGCAGGAACAATCATTGAACCGGTAAACACAACGCCGGAAGCCCTCAGTTTGCAGGAAACTTTTTTTCACATGGCAAAGGCAGGTGTAAAGAATGTCTCCTTTGAAGTTTCGTCTCATGCCCTTGCCCTGCACCGGGCGGATTACTGTCTGTACAAAGCTGCTGTTTTTTCCAATCTGACCCCCGAACATCTTGATTTCCACCTGAACATGGAAGACTATTTTGAAGCTAAATACCAGCTCTTTACGAGAATTATACCTAACGGTTGTGCTGTAATTAATATTGATGATGATTATGGCGTACGGATTGTTCAGCGTTTGCGGAAAAACGGCATTCACACCTACACCTATGCTGTAGAAAATGACGCTGATTTTCAAGCAAGAGATATTCACATGACCACTGCGGGAACACAATTCCTCCTCAACAGTCCTGAAGGATCCTTCCTGGTCAACTCGCCGCTTTTCGGGAATTTTAATGTATATAATGTATTGGGCGCAGTGGGCGCTGTTTATTCAGCCGGGCTGTCAATGGAAAAAATTATAGATTTAGTTGCCATATTATCCCCGATAGATGGACGCATGGAGATTATGGATGAAGGGCAGGATTTTACCGTCATTGTGGACTATGCCCACACTCCTGACAGTGTTAAAAAAGCTCTGGAATATGTAACATCAATCAAACAGAATTTGGTAACCATCGTGATTGGCTGCGCGGGAGACCGGGATCGTGCCAACCGCCCGGTTATTGCAAGACTGTCTGTTGATAATGCCGACAAGGTTATTTTTACAACCGATGATCCTCATTCAGAAGATCCAATGGCTATCCTGAACGACATGGTAAAGGGGCTGGACAATAAATGTTATGAAGTCATTACAGACCGGGTAAAGGCTATTGAAACCGCTATTACCACAGCCCAAAAAAACGATATTATTCTTATTACCGGACGCGGCCATCAGAAACTCCAGTATTGGAAAAACGGCAATGTACAACTTGACGACCGGGAAGTAGTAAAAAACGCTCTCCGAGGGTTCAGAAAAGTCTAAAACATGGACGATACTGGATTTGAACCAGTGACTTCCACCGTGTGAAGGTGGCACTCTTCCACTGAGTTAATCGTCCGGTGGTTTTTTTACCCTACCATTCCATTCAACGCTTGTCAATGTATGGAATACCCTGCTGCTTGCGGTGAAGTATTTTATTTTTGCCTCTTCAATTCTTTTTTCTGTATTTTTTCAAGGTTTTTTACTTGTTCCAAAATATAGCCCTGAAAATGGTTATTTAACCGCTTGTTTTCCGATGATTATTCTATTTCTTGTTCATTGCCTACACCAGGGCGTACAAGGCGGAAACCCTGGTATTTGCTGTAGCGATCCTTTTTAGTCGGACTAGAGGCTACCCTATTTGCAGATCGGGCATGCTGATCCGAATCATACCCACCCCCGCGAGTCACACGGAATGCACCGTCAGACGGACCAGTAGGATCGGTTTGGGATTCACTGGGATATCCACGATGTCTGTCCCAACACCATTCCCATACATTCCCGTGCATATCATTCAAACCCCATGCATTAGGAGCCTTTTTGCCTACCTCATGCGTCCTACTTCTACTGTTAAACCAAAACCAACCTATCGGATCAAGTCCAACTTTATCTTCCCAATCATCTATACCATTATTAAAGGCTGTTGTTGTCCCTGCACGGCAGGCATATTCCCACTGTGCTTCAGTTGGCAAACGGTAGCCAGACGAACCAGCGACAATTTCTACACCATGTACCGACGGAGTTTTCCCCCAATCATCGGGATTGGTACTATTGTAAATCCTATATGCAGGACTCAACCCCTCAATTATACTCAACCTGTTGGCAAATATAAGCGTCTCAAACCATCTTATATTCTCCACAGGCCGTCTTTCTTGAATTTCACCTTCTGACGGCTCTCTACCTCTTCCCCCATGAAAATGGCTTGGATTAGTTCCCATTACTGCCTGGTACTGCTCCTGTGTTACTTGATACACACCCATATAAAAACCGCTTAATGTTACTTCACGTTGTGGATCCTCATCACTACGGTATCTATCACGACCTTTTTCTGTTGCAGGGCTGCCCATGATAAAGGTTCCTGCGGGTATCCAGACCATTTCAATACCTATTGTTTCAGGGGATTGTGCACGCCAATCGTTAGAAACTGTCGAGCAACTGCCAAATGAAAATATGATTACTGCCATTACAACAATAATCCCGAAAAATTTTAATAAATTTTTCATACAGAACTCCTTTTGCGTAAAACGCCCGCCGACTAATATTACAACCCATATGGGAAGTTTAATAATAATACTATTTTTCTTCTTTTTTTCTCACCCCTTTTGAAGAGGTTGTAAAAACATAGGTAATTAACCCGCTCAAAAGGCAGATATATTAAAGACCGGATAATACCAGCCCTTAATTGCAAAAAATCTACATCATAAACATATAAAACACATGAATATGACCATATAGGCAAATTATAATAACCATATCGGAAATGTGTCAAGTAGGAAAAGCAAGTTATTATTGCCTAAGAGGTAATTTTTGAAAAATAAAGGAATTAGAGAGGTGTTAGCGGCGAACCTGAAGGAAAACCGCCGAAAATTGGGAATGACACAAGAAGAACTAGCTGAAAAAGCAAGTGTGTCTACACATTATATCGCTATGATAGAAACATGCAAAAAGTACCCTAAGCCAGATATGCTGGAACATTTAGCGAAAACCCTAGAAATAGAATCTTATAAACTATTTAGTGTCGAATCTGATCCCAATGAACCACTTGAACATTTACATCAGAAGATTGTTACAGATATGAAACAGATTGTAAACGAAGCCGTAGAGAAAGTAATAAATTCTAAAAAATAATTTTTTTGATATATACCTAAGAAATTTTGTCAAATGGCATTTAACTTCGTAAACCACAGGCTTGGACTTCCCCCAGTAAGGTGGACAGATAGTTAAGCCCATGATAAACCTTAAGGAGAGGAAAACATGGGAAGAAGAAGAAAGTTTACCAGAGAATTCAAGGAATCAG
>Ga0099364_10001526_pt1 | contig 37813 bp, 40 predicted proteins | sample TergutTh196P3_FD_73070 | JGI IMG/M metagenome (GOLD analysis project Ga0099364, IMG submission 73070) | Microcerotermes parvus P3 segment gut microbial communities from Pointe-Noire, Republic of the Congo - Th196 P3 | ecosystem: Host-associated > Arthropoda: Insects > Digestive system > Gut ... | reverse complement strand
TTTTTATTCTTCCGAGTCATCTAAATCAAAAAGAATAGATTTAATTTTTTCTTTGAGCCGATAGCGCTCCATACGAGTCAGTTCTTCTCCTCGCATTTGGCGGACGAGAAGCTCTTGGTAATGAGGACGAAGGCACTCATACACCTCTGCTAGAAGGTGATTAAATACAAGGGCACTCTCTGGAGTCTCTCCGTGTGACGAAATGACATCCGAATACTCATAGATATCTACCGCTCCTAGTTGGTCAAAACCTCGTTTTTTCGCTTGGCTATGACGGATTTCATCTATCAAACGTTGGTGATATTGGACTTTGAATTTCACTGGTAGTCCCTCGAATCCCACACTTGATTCAAGTAAGTGATACAGAACTATCATTCCTTCTTGAAGATAATCATCATATGTCCAAGAGCGAACTCGAAGTTGTTTCATTGCTTTTAAGACAATTGGTTTAAGTCTTGAAAAGGCTTGGTCAAAATTTATTTTATCTTTTTGTGGCAAACACACTTTCTCCTATTTATTTTTTACTAACGTATTTTTATCTTTTTAGATGTTCGGAGGAGAATGATAAATGAACATGATATTGATATCCTTTCAAAGTTTTATCACTCCTTTCAATTTTAATTCTATTATAGGTCTATTTTTCTTTTACTGCCAATAATATGCAAATTATTACGTCTAGAAAACAAAAATAAAAAGACGAGAGTACTCTCGTCTTTTTAAAAATCATAAATAATCTGGTTTAGCTTTATCTTTAAAATATACTCCTGAAATTCTCGAAGCTGCTCCTGGTTCCACAAGCTCTAATGTTTTCGATATTTCATCAAATGAAGCATTGTAGTCTCGATCGCGTTCAAATAATTGGAGAGCCCGTGAGATTCCTGAAGCGACCTGTTCATTTGAAGCCTTATAACGGTTGGCGTATTGAATAAGTTGTTCTGCCAACACTGCATGGTCTGTAAGATTATTTGTTGCTTCTTTCAAAACATGCATATCTTCTGTACTGACATCAACTAGATGATTAATTGTATCTATGTTAATTCTGACACGTCCTAACTCTTTAAAGAGATTTTGAATACGGTCACCTGTCATGAAGAACAAATCCAAATAGTCTTTAGGGAGACCTGGAAGATTTCTCTTCTCAACATATCGTTTTATTGTCCTGAGCTCCGAATCAAACTTTTCAGCAATTTCTTGTGCAGCCTTTTCCTCATCTTTCAATCCTGTTAAAGTATTATTGATTTTTATTTGATTCTTTTCCATTTCTTCTAATGCATTAACAATGGAATTTACTCTACGCGAAAGTACAGAGTAAGGAAGAGCTTTTTCCTCAATAGCTTTTAATATATCGTCGGCATCAACTTCTAATGTTTCTAAGTGTTCTTGATAACCTCGGACATAACCTTTTTCATTTCCAGAAAGGATGTATGATTGTGTAATATGATCAATTTCAAGAAGTAAGTTTTTATTATTTGAACGAATATGTTCAATATATTCTTTGAGCACAGCCGAACGCTTTTCAACATTTCTGCGCGCACCATATTCCTTATCAAATATAGCATATAGACTCTCGATTTTGTCTTGAATGGAAACAAGCTCAGTTTCTACACGATCAAGTTCAAATTGTTCCAAAAGATTTCGTGTATCATCAAGATGTTCTTGAATATCTGCCATCTTTTCCTCAATATCAACACTTTCGGGAAGGATGTACTCTTCTTCTATAAATTTATCGCTCGCTTCTTTGAGATCAGCAAGCTGCTTAGGAATATCTTTTTCAATTTTTTCGATAAATTCAGGAATCTGCTCAGTAATTGCTCTCAAAGCAATAGTATGTTCTTCTGCTGTTTCCAGAACCTCAGCTGCCTCAATAGGGTCTCCTGTAGAGTTCAAAGTCACAAATTGAGAAAACTCTGCTTCAATATTAGTCAAATGTTTCTCAAGCTCATGAATAACCGTTCCATACAAATCTGCATTATCAGTAATATCATTTCGTAAACTATCGTACAGATCCAGAGATTCTTGAATTTTATTAGAATTCCTTTTTTCTTGCTCCGTTAATTGTGCCACACCTTCGCGAATGGATTCTACTTCTTCTTCCATCAGTTCAATTTGCGCTTCACTATCTGCAACTGATTCACGTGCACGGAAAAAATGGAAAGAATCATTAAGTTGTTCTGCCTCAAAGATGTGATTTTCAAGGTCAGCAAAAGAATTTGATGACAAATCAATCCATTTTTGATTCCATTCTCGGAAGATCGTTTGTGACTGTCCGACAAGATGCATTTTTTTAACTGAATCTATCTCTTCTTGAACCGGAAGATCGAAAAGCGTTTCTTTTCTTTCTTCCATGGCTAAAATACGATCTTCTGTTTTCTTCCGCATCAAAATTGCGAAAATATAAAAGCCAACAACGATAACTACTAAGACAACGATAAGGATAATGACAGTACTTGACATGCTTTACTCCAAAAAATTTTTAATTACTTTACAGGTTACAGATTTCATTAGATAGAAAATCTCAAATATAATTATAGCATATTGCAAGAAGAATTACACTATTTTTTGGACCTATTTGGTTAAAAAATACTTTAATAAAATTGGTACACAAAAAAAGCAACTCACTCGAGTTACTTTTCATTTTCAAATTAAAGGCCAGCTTTAGCTGCTTCAACTTCTGCTGCAAAGTCTGTCTCTGCTTTTTCAATTCCTTCACCAACTTCAAAACGTGTAAAGCTGATTGCTTTGGCACCTTTAGAGTCAAGGAATTTTTCAACAGTCATGCTGTCATCCATGATATAGAGCTGAGCAAGGAGTGTGTATTGTTGGTCAACTTTAGTGTTGTCTTCAAGGAATTTAGCCATCTTGCCTGGGAGAATTTTATCCCAAATTTTTTCCGGTTTACCTTCGGCTTTAAGTTCTTCTTTGATTTCTACTTCAGCTGTCGCAATTGCTTCAGGAGTAATTTGTAATTTAGAACCGAATTTAGGGAATGGCAATGCTGGCTTATTAACCAATGCGCGACTCTCATTATCTTGTTCAATTTTGTGGATAAGTTGAGCTGTTTCATCATGAATAAATTGAGCATCTAATTCTTCGTATGAAAGAACGGTTGGATTCATTGCTGCCACATGCATTGATACTGATTTCGCAAGCGCGGCATCTCCACCTTCAATAACTGTAATAACTCCAATTTTTCCACCGTTATGTTGGTAAGCACCAAAGTATTGAGCATCTGTTTTTTCAACAACCACAAAACGACGGAAAGTAATTTTTTCTCCAATTGTTGCTGTTGCTTGAACAAGAGATTCTTCAAGTGTCGCACCTGAAGCTGTTTTAATAGCAAGGGCTTCTTCATTGTTTGCTGGTTTATTCGCAGCAATAAGCTCTGCAGTCTCTTTAACTAAAGCAACAAATTGATCGTTTTTCGCAACAAAGTCTGTTTCTGAGTTAAGCTCCACAAGAGCTGCAACATTTCCATCTACGGCAATCCCAGTGAGTCCTTCTGCTGCTACACGATCAGCTTTTTTAGCCGCTTTAGCGATACCTTTTTCACGAAGAAGTTCTGCTGCCGCTTCCATGTTTCCATCAGTTTCTACAAGTGCACGTTTAGCATCCATGATTCCTGCACCAGTCTTTTCACGCAATTCTTTAACTTGAGCTGCTGTTACTGCCATTTTGTAAATCTCCTATATTTTATTTTCTGCCTTATAGACAGGATGTTTATTTTAAAAAACAGACGAGGCGTAAGGCCTCGCCTGTTATTAATTACTTAACTTATAAGTTTAAAATTTTGAATTATTTGCCTTCAACAATTTCAGCAAGCTCTTCAAGTGATTCTTCTGAAGCTGCTTCATCTGCTACAAATTCTTCTGCTGCATCTTCACCTTGACGACCTTCAATAATAGCGTCTGCCATTTTAGCCGTAATCAATTTAACCGCACGGATAGCATCATCATTTGCAGGGATAACTACATCGATTGGTTCTGGATCAGCATTTGTATCAACCATAGCTACAACTGGAATCCCCAAAGTTTTAGCTTCTTTAACTGCGATTTGTTCAGCATGTGGGTCAACAATATACAGTACATCTGGAATACGAGGCATATCAGCGATACCACCAATGAATTTTTCAAGACGTTCACGCTCTTTATTAAGAAGAACTACTTCTTTCTTAGGTAAAACTTCGAAAGTTCCTTCTTCTTCCATTTTGTTGATTTCTTTAAGGCGTGACACACGTGTTTGGATAGTATTCCAGTTAGTGAGCATACCGCCTAACCAACGATGGTTTACGTAGTATTGACCAGCACGAAGTGCTTCTTCTTTAACTGCTTCAGCAGCTTGCTTTTTAGTACCAACAAAAAGAACTACTGCACCTTCTTGTGAAGCGTTTTTTACATAATTGTAAGCATCGTCAACAAGTTTTACAGTTTTTTGAAGGTCGATAACATGAATACCATTACGTTCTGTGAAGATGTATGGTTTCATTTTAGGGTTCCAACGACGAGTTTGGTGTCCAAAATGCACACCAGCTTCAAGAAGTTGTTTCATTGAAATAACTGACATTTTACTGTCTCCTTTTAAAATAGTTTTATCCTCTTTTGACCGTCAACCAGTGCCGCTACACTATGTGCACTACGACAATGTCCAATCAAAATGCGAAATGGTTGCACTGCAACTCACTTATTATACACTCTTATAGAATATTTTGCAAGTCGAATTTCAATAAGTTTTATCTCTCTAACTTTTTATATCCTGACTCTATTCATATTTAGAATTTTTTCTAAGAAAAAAATTAAATAATTTCGCTGTAAACGCTTATTTATGATAAAATGATGGTATGAACTTAAAAGTGAGATAAGGAGAAACGATGAAAGAAAAAATTCTTCTAGGTGGTTACACCAAACGTGTATCTAAAGGGGTTTACAGTGTGATATTGGATACTAAAAGTGCTCAATTATCAGATTTGAATGAAGTGGCTACTGTGCAAAACCCTACTTACATTACCATTGATGAGCATAATCATCTTTATACCTGTGCTGCAGATGGAAATGGTGGAGGAGTTGCTGCATTTGATTTTGATGGAAAAACAGCCAAACATATCAATAACGTAACAAGTACAGGCGCTCCACTTTGCTACGTCGCCGTTGATGAAGCAAGACAATTAGTATATGGTGCAAATTATCATCTTGGTGAAATACGCGTTTACAAAATTCAACTCGATGGTTCTCTTAAACTGACCGATACTGTTAAGCATGAGGGCTCTGGACCTCGCCCTGAACAAAATGCTGCCCATGTCCATTATGCTGACTTAACTCCCGATGGTCGATTAGTCACTTGTGATTTAGGTACTGATGAGGTGACAGTATACGATGTAATCGGTGAAGGAAAACTGAATATTGTAACGATTTATCGTGCTGAAAAAGGAATGGGAGCACGTCATTTAACTTTCCACCCAAATGGAAAAATTGCTTACTTAGCTGGCGAATTAAACTCAACAGTTGAGGTTTTGAGCTACAATGAAGAAAAAGGACGATTTGCTCGTGTCCAAACAATCACTACTCTCCCTGAAAGTCATGAAGGCTTCAATGGCGTAGCTGCTATTCGCATTTCTTCTGATGGAAAGTTCCTCTATGTTTCTAATCGTGGAAATGATTCCTTAGCAATTTATCAAGTTAGCCCTCTTGGTACAAAACTTGAAATCATAGGATGGGTACCAACTGAAGGAAATATTCCACGTGACTTTAACTTTAACAAAACCGAAGACTTTATTATCGTTGCTCACCAAAATTCAGATAATTTAACTTTATTTGCTCGTGATAAATCAACTGGTAAATTGACTTTAGAGCAAAAAGATTTTTATGCGCCTGAAGCAACTTGTGTCCTTCCCTTATAAAACAAAATAATTGAACGTAAAAAATATTGTCAAATCTTTAAAATCATGGATTTGACAATATTTTTACGCTTTAATGTAAGCGTTATCTAATTTATCTGATTTTTTAATTTAATAAAAATTGTAAAAGTCATCACAATATTACTTGACATGGGAATAAATGTTTGTTAAAATATTCACGTAATGGTAAGTGAAAAAAATCACAAAGGAGAATCTATTTACTTATGCCAAAAGAAAAAACTGAGCTGACTGCTGAAGAAAAAATGGCTCAAGCCGTAAAATATACTGACGGTCTTGTCAAAAAAGCTCACGAAGCTGTACTAAAATTTGAAGGTTATACTCAAGAACAAGTTGACACAATTGTGGCCGCTATGGCACTAGCTGCAAGCGAACACTCATTGGAGCTTGCTCATGAAGCTGTAAACGAAACAGGACGCGGTGTGGTTGAGGATAAAGACACTAAGAATCGTTTTGCTTCTGAATCAGTTTATCACTCTATCAAGAACGATAAAACGGTCGGTGTGATTGGTGAAAACAAGGTTGCAGGTAGTGTTGAAATTGCAAGCCCTCTTGGAGTCTTGGCAGGTATTGTTCCAACTACCAATCCAACTTCTACTGCAATCTTTAAATCATTATTGGCAGCGAAAACACGTAACGCTATTGTTTTTGCTTTCCATCCACAAGCTCAAGGATGTTCAAGTCATGCTGCTAAGATTGTATACGATGCTGCAGTTGCAGCCGGAGCTCCTGAAAACTTTATCCAATGGGTAGAAAAACCTAGTCTTGACAATACAACTGCCTTGATTCAAAATCATGGTATTGCATCTATCCTTGCTACTGGCGGACCAGGTATGGTCAATGCTGCGCTCAAATCTGGTAATCCTTCACTCGGCGTTGGTGCTGGTAATGGTGCAGTCTATATTGATGCTACAGCTAATGTTGAACGCGCAGTTGAAGACTTACTCATGTCTAAACGTTTTGATAATGGGATGATTTGTGCAACTGAAAATTCTGCTGTTATCGCAGCTGAAATCTACGATGAATTTGTTGCTAAAATGCAAACTCAGGGTGCTTATATGGTGCCTAAAAAAGATTACAAAGCTATTGAATCATTTGTTTTTGTTCAACGTGGTGGTGAAGGCTGGGGAGTAACTGGACCCGTTGCCGGTCGTTCAGGTCAATGGATTGCTGAACAGGCGGGTGTAAAAGTGCCTACTGATAAAGATGTTTTACTCTTTGAACTCGACAAGAAAAACATTGGTGAGGCACTTTCATCTGAAAAACTAAGCCCATTGCTTTCTATTTATAAATCAAATTCACGTGAAGAAGGAATCGAAATTGTCCGTAGTCTTCTGCACTATCAAGGTGCTGGGCATAATGCCGCTATCCAAATTGGAGCTATGGATGATCCATTTGTTAAAGAATTTGGTGAAAAAGTCGAAGCTTCTCGTATCTTAGTCAATCAACCTGATTCAATCGGCGGTGTTGGGGATATCTATACTGACGCAATGCGTCCATCGTTGACACTTGGTACTGGTTCTTGGGGGAAAAATTCGCTCTCACATAATTTGAGCACATATGATCTATTGAATATTAAAACAGTGGCAAAACGTCGTAATCGCCCACAATGGGTTCGTTTGCCAAAAGAAATCTACTACGAAAAAAATTCTATTTCTTACTTGCAAGATTTACCACACGTGCATAAAGCCTTTATCGTAGCTGACCCAGGTATGGTAAAATTTGGTTTTGTTGATAAGGTGTTGGAACAACTTGCAGTTCGTACAACTCAAGTACAAACAAGTATCTATGGTTCTGTTCAACCTGACCCAACTCTATCGGAAGCTATCGCGATTGCTCGTCAAATGAATGAGTTCCACCCTGACACGGTCATCGCAATCGGTGGTGGTTCTGCCCTTGATGCTGCAAAAATTGGTCGTTTGATTTATGAGTATTCACATCGTGGAGAAGTTGATTTAGCTGATGATAAAGCGTTGAAACATCTCTTTGAAGAATTAGCTCAAAAATTCATGGATATTCGTAAACGTGTTGTAAAATTCTATAACCAACGTCAAACTCAGATGGTATGTATCCCTACAACATCTGGTACAGGTTCTGAGGTAACTCCATTTGCCGTTATCACTGACGATGAGACTCATGTAAAATACCCACTGGCCGACTACCAATTGACACCTCAAGTAGCCATTGTTGACCCTGAGTTTGTTATGACTGTACCAAAACGTACTGTAGCTTGGTCTGGTATAGATGCACTCTCTCACGCTCTTGAATCTTATGTTTCTGTTATGGCTTCTGACTATACTAAACCTTATTCATTGCGTGCGATTAAGTTGATTTTTGAAAACTTGGAAACTTCTTACAAATATGATCCAAGTCATCCGTCTAAAGAAGGTCAAGTTGCTCGCGAAAATATGCACAATGCGGCGACTATCGCTGGTATGGCTTTTGCTCAAGCTTTCCTCGGTATCAATCACTCACTTGCCCACAAAACTGGTGGTGAATTCCACTTGCCACACGGTCTTGCGATTGCGATCGCAATGCCACATGTCATCAAGTTTAATGCTGTAACTGGTAACGTTAAGCGTACACCATTCCCACGCTATGAAACTTACCGTGCTCAGGAAGATTACGCCGAAATTGCACGTTATATCGGCTTGACTGGTAAAGATGATGCTGAATTGGTGGATGCTTTGATTGCTAAAATCCATGAACTTACAGATGCAGTTGATATTGACGTGACGCTTTCAGGCAATGGTGTGAAGAAAGAACAACTTGAAAGTCAACTCGACAAACTTGCAAACTTGGTTTATGATGACCAATGTACGCCTGCTAACCCTCGTCAACCTCGAATTGATGAACTTAAACAACTTTTGTTGAATCAATTTTGATGTTTGAATCCTTTAGTGAAGGATGATAATAATATGTTAAACCCGTCTGTTTAGTCACAGGCGGGTTTTAAATACACAAGAATAAAAAGAAACTACCTTAAAGCATAGTTTCTCCTATTGCGAGTAATATCTCGAATAATCCAAGCAATCAAGAAGAGATTAACAACGGCAAACACATAGTAACCCCAGTAGAGCATATCGCTAAGCATAAACTTGATTACCTCAAGTCCAACCAATCCTTCGGATAAGTTTTTAAAAAGATATCCACCACCGAGATAGAATGCACTAAGTGCTAAAGCTCCTCCAATGATGTAGGATAGCTTTTTCGTCCTATTTCTCACAACAAAATAAAGGACAAACAAAGCAATAAATATACCCAAAGCAACTCCATGGAAAAGCAAATGGTTAAATACTGTCGTGTTATTGTGTCGCTCAATATCAAGACTTATCTTTCCGCTAACTGCGATTATCGGATGAATGGGACGTAAATATGGTAAAAATAGCGCGAATAGATACAATACACTCAATGTAACTAAAGAAATATTTTTTTGTATTTGTTTCATTAATTTTCCTTATTTTTCTATATGTTATAATTTACTCCATTGTTACTTTGAATAAATTAATTGGATACAGTAAATATAAGAGTGTACTACAAATCTACTGTATCTTTATGTTTTTTATTTTTGGGAGTAAAAGCTACAAAAATAGCCCAAACTGAAATTATAATACTAACTATTGTTGGAATCCAGTAACCTACACTTGCTACTTTCAAGATTATTTTTGCATTTTCTAATCCTGCACTTGAGTACAAAAACATCGGTAATATCATCAGTGTGGCTAAATCTAGTGTTGCCATAAACAATATAATCGATATAATACGAGATATTTTTTTATTTCGTTTGATAAAGGGAAAAACCATACCCAATACAATAAACGCAACTAAAGAAATCTGACTTCTCAAATAAGCAATTCCTACAAAAAGAATTGTAAAGATATTAGAGTTTCCTGCTCCTTGAACCGCATCTGTAAAATACGGAAATAATGAACCGATGGTATAAATTAAAACGAAAAAGAGGAATGCAACATCTCCTTTATTCAATCTAATTTTTCCCATCGAAAAGATTCTTTTGGATTTTAAGACCTTATTGTCTCCTACCATCTTCTAACCTCATGAATTCTAGTAATATACGTAAATGTATTTTCCATTATATTCGCTTTGATATTCAACATATGCTGAAGTAATCGCAATAACTTTATAATAAAATCCATCAGAACGAAGAACAATTTCACCTACATATACTCCTCCACCATCGTCCATCACTTGTGTCAATGGTGCGATGGCAACTGGTGTTGTAACAGTATCTGCGCTTGCTTTGAGTTCTGGAGTAGCAAAGAATAATCCTGCTGCAAGAGCTGCTACTGCAAGAAGTGCGTATTTTGGAGCTTTTGCTCCTGAAATTTATGAGTAGTCCATGATATGAACCTCCTTTGTATTTGTCAAGGTTGCACTTTTAGTTTAATCACTCTCTTTACATTTTTGCCCTCTCTATCAGAACTGTGATTAATAAACATATCTCTGATCAACCAACTGATTAGCATAACACTTGCAAGTGCAAAAGCATAGAATCCCCAATTCATTACAATTGGTACAACACTAGGAGAAGTTATACCACCCAAAAATCCTGTTTCTTGGAAATTTCTAATCATAATATAGCCCAAGACAAGATAGAATATCGTCAAAATCGCTACTGTCCCTGAAATAATTGCTAATTTCCTCAGACTTTTTCGTAAGACAAAGTAAGCAACTAACAAAACGAGAAAAAAAATAGTCGTTTTAGTATGTTCTATCACCTTAGTAAAACCAGTGGCTGCATTATATAGATCTATATTTCCATGAGTCGCCGCCTCCGTCCAAGAGGTTATCTTAAAGGGTTTGTAGTAGGGTAAAACAAAACTTATCAGATAGAGTAAAATGCTCAATCCTAGCCATAAAAAATTTATTTGTTTTTTCATTTCTCAGCACCTCCTAGGCAAGATAATCAGCATAAAACTTAAATTGTCCGTTGACAAGCTTATAATATCCTCCAGAAACCGTATTATAATACAATCCATTTCCTACATAGGCATATGTTCCTCCACCATCGTCCATTACTTGTGTCAATGGTGCGATGGCAGCTGGTGTTGTAACAGTATCTGCGCTTGCTTTGAGTTCTGGAGTAGCAAAGAATAATCCTGCTGCAAGAGCTGCTACTGCAAGAAGTGCGTATTTTGGGGCTTTTACTCCTGAAATTTGTGAGTAGTCCATGATATGAACCTCCTTTGTATTTGTTAATGATAGTCTATCACTTTAAATGAAGGTTCATTTAGTTTTTGGAATATATACCAAAGCGCTTACAAATTTTCGATTTCTTCGTAAAGTATTTTTGCTTCTTCTTTGTACCCATAATATTCTAAGGTCTCAACACATTTTCTCATATCATTGACTGCACTTTTCTGTTTTTGCAATATCCTATAGTGAGCTTTGTGATAATTAAGAATTATTTTTTCATAAAAGAAATCAATTTGAATGTTTATAGATTCAAGATAATTAATATATTTAAGCGCAAAAATCAGATCTCCTCGTCGTAAAAATGTATCAATGATATTTAAAAATGTTCTAATAACGAGTTGTTGATTGAGATGTATGGATTGATAAAAGTTTGTTTTCCCTAAAATATACTTCCCATAATATTTCAGAGAATTATCATCAAAAAATCTTAAGCAGTTTGAAAAAATCCATAGTTCATAACGTCCCCACTCGGTAACTTGTTCTAAATGATTCATCAAAAAATCCACATCTTTTTTTAGAACAACTGAGTTCTGAGCCATTACGAGAATTATCCGAATTACTGTTTCATTTATTTTAAAATATTTGACAGATGGTTTTTCTTGGACTTTGCTTTCCCAAAACTTTAATATTTCTTTTATTTTAACTATATCTCGCTTAGAATATGCGTTCGCCAAATCTGTTCTAAATTTCTCCTCCTCATCCATGCTATAGTCATTATAAATACTTTGAAATTCATCCAAATAAATATTTGAATTTTTTAATATAACAAAAAATTTCTCAACAGTAATATCAGACTCACCTTTTTCAAATCTAGCAAGTAGCGACTCAGAAAAGCATCCCTGCGTGACTTCTCTGAGTTTTAGACTTTTTGCTCTTCTCAACATTGATATAATTTTGCCTAACTTTAAATCTTTTTTTTCGTCCATTTTTACTCACTTTACCAAATATTCCAAAAATTCTACAAATTATCTTTTTATATTATATCATTATTTCAAAACAACCATAAGGAGTTAATAATATGAAAAAAAGATTTTTTTGTTTCTTTGCATTCATTATTATGGATGTGATTATTACAAAATACTCACTTGTTATTCCCATCATCCAAAAATAAAAAATTCAGCTTATAAGCTGAATTTTTTAATCATTTATTTTCCCAGTTTCTAGATAATCAAGTGCATCATGAATTGTTTTTACTGGTATGATTTTCATTTTGGTGTTGAGTTTTTTGGCTGCTGCTTTGGCTGCAAGGTAGTTATTACTACTGTTTTTCTTCGTGCCTGAGTCTGGCACAATAAAGACGTCTGCTCCTTCTTTGCTCGCCGTGGCAACTTTTTTATCTACACCACCGATTTGGCCGATACTACCATCATGCTCAATGGTTCCTGTACCCGCAATTTCTCGCCCTTGACGAAGATTTTTCCCTGTAAGCTGACTATAAATCTCGAGTGTGAACATCATCCCAGCACTTGGTCCACCAATACTGCCTGCATTAATCGTGACTTTCGGATTGGTGACTACTTCTGTGTGATCTGTCAGACTTATTCCTATTCCAGTTTTTCCATTTTCGAGCTTGATGTATTTTCCTGTGGACTTATGTTTGCTTCCATCAATCCTTGTGTACTCTATGGTTACTGAATCACCTACTTTTTGTTTTGAGACGTAATCAATCATTTCAGTGCTTGATTTGAAATGTTGACCATTTACTGCGGTGACTGTGTCTGCGAGTTGAAGTTTATTTTTAAACGTTGAATTTTTGGCAATTTGTAAAACATAAACGCCATCGTATTTTAATTCATAAGGTTTATCTGCTAATTTAAAAGCTTGATAAACCGCGGTATTTTGTGCGGTTTGCATATAAAATTGATTGACGAGGTTAAATTGTTCACTATTTAATCCACCTGTCATTTGCTGCTCACTATAAATTGTTGCAAAACTGTTAAAATGGCTATAAATCATCATTGCTACATTGGCTTGAGCAATCTGAACTGTAGTTAAAAAGAAGTCTCCTTTATGCTCATCTTTCTTGCCCTCCACTTGAACCATTTTGCCTAAAGGTTCGGTCGTACCAGGTACCTCAAGGTAGTAGCTTGTTGGATAGATGAGCGCAATTACAGCAATTACAACTACTGCAATAACAAGTGACCATTTGATTATTTTGCTTTGTTTTTTATTATTTGCTTTCTTCATTTCGTTTCCTTAATTCACGCGCGACATTTTCTGGAACCCACTGACTGACATCCTGCCCAAAGCTGTAAAGTTCTCGCATTCTAGTAGAATTCAATGGTTCAAGCGATGGTTTCGCTATAAATAAAATTGTTTCTATTCCTGTCATCTCATGATTAAAATAAAACATATTTTTTTCATACTCAAGGTCTTGAGTATTTCTAACTGAGCGTACAAGCGCTGTTACACCAAGGTTTTTAGCAATATTGACTGTCAAATCTCTTTCATGAGTAATGACTTCAACATTTTTTATTTCTGTCAGTGCTGACAGGCTTTCTGTCAGCATTTTTACACGTTCATTTGTTAAAAAAAGTGGATGTTTTTGGTCATTTTTGAAAATGCCAACATAAAGTTTGTCAAAATGCTTACTTGCCCGCTTGATGATATCCAAATGTCCATTGGTCAGAGGGTCAAATGTACCTGTGAATAGTCCGATTTTTTGGCTCATGATTTTCCTCATGTAATTCTATAAAATTGAGTGATTAGGGCAACAATAATGCAGAGAAATACTGGGCTAAATGATAAAAGCACCTTGAGTGCGGCGTAAGGTGTATTTCCATCTATCACGACCATAGCAAAGAATGGACAGACTACACTCATCGGAAATCCAAGAATCGATACAAGAGCAAGTAAGCTACCAAAATCAGATGCTGGAATCATGGATTGAATTACCTTATGTGAGGCAAAGAAACTTCCAAAAAGAAGTGCTAAAATCAATATAACACCTAAACTATAAGTTAAAATGGCAAATACTTTCAAGCCATCATTCAAAATTTTCATTGTTTTTAAAGTGATTACTTCATTGATGGGGGATTCTTTCTCCCCCACCAATGTTAGTAGAATGAAAGTAGAGCTTAGTGCGTGATAATTTAAAACTCATAAATAGATATTTTTGAAATACCATAAACTTTTTGCTTCGTTAGTTCCAATTGTGCAATTTTGTCAGGTAATTCTACAGTTTTGTCAGTTTCACAAACAACAATACAGTGTTCTGTCAGCAATCTTTGTTCTTGTAAGTACTCCAGATTTTTGACAATCTGCTCTTTAGCATAGGGCGGGTCAAGCAAAATCAAATCAAATGGTTCTGTCAGCACTGACAAACTTCTGTCAGCTGGCATTTTCAACAGTTGAAACTTTTCTGCATCTTTCGTCATTTTGATATTTTCCAAAATCACTGCTTGCGCTAATCTATCTTTTTCCACCATCACTGCGAAATCCATTCCTCGTGAAACCGCTTCAATAGATAAGGAGCCTGAGCCTGCAAATAAATCTAACACACGTCCACCGTCAAAATATGGACCAATCATATTAAAAATAGCGCCTTTAACTTTGTCAGTAGTTGGGCGTGTTGTTTTGCTTGCCAATGTTTTTAGCGGACGTCCGCCATAGTTTCCTGAAACAACTCTCATGGAATCAATTATAACAGAAAAAGAGTAAATCTGTCAGCGTTCTGACAGATTCTCTATTCGTTAATGACATATATTTTTTCTAATTTATATCCTGACTTCATTACGCTATAACTGCTTAAACTCGGATATACAAGGCGAGATGACTGTAAAAATCGTAAGTGATGGAACAATGTTAATCGTTGTTTGCTTTTGACCATAGTCGCTACTGACAGAAATCCTGTCAGCACACTTTCCTTATCATACTGCTTGTTTAATCCTAATCGAGCGCATGGCAGGAAGAACGGCGAAAACAATGATAAGAACCATGAAAAATGCCATGCCGACATTGCCATAAACTGCTGAAAAAGAAACGAGAACTCCTGATAATACTGAAGCTACAGGTTGTGTAATTGTGAAAAAACCTGAATAAGTTCCCGCTGAATCACCCTCCATCAGGTCGGCGCGATATGCTTGAATAAAGCCAACACCAATCATCTCACCAAAAGTTGCAACACCTGTTGCAATAAGCTCAACTGATAAAGTCGTTCCTAAAAATGCCACGATGAAGCCGCTGCCTTGTAAGACTAGACCAACCAAAATTCCTGTTTCACGTCGCCAATTTTTAGTCCATCGATTAATCCCACCGATAAATAATACAATCAAAAGCGTGTTGACAATCAAAAATATTGATAACATTCTTTGTCCGTAAATTTCTATGCCAAAAATACTCGTTGTCACAAAGTGGTCTGATAAATGAACTGGTAAATAATTATCTAACTGATTAAAAATCATTGCTGTAAAAATCGCCGATAAACAATACCACATAAACGCTGTATCTTTTGCTACCCATTGATATGCTTTAAAAATATTACTCTCTGCTTTTCTCTTTGCCAATTCAGGATGGAAAGATTCACCAATCCAGAAATAAATCACCAGAAAGCTCAAAAATTCTTCTATTGAAATAACGAGCAAAAGTTCAAATAAGTAATCTCTGAAAAACCAACCTGATAGGGCCGAACCAATCAAGATTGCCATATTAATTACCCAGTATTGTAAACTATAAACCATTCGCCGATTATCCGAAGTGGTCAAATCAACCATCATCGCAGTTGCTGCCGTATTAAAAAATCCATAACCAAAAAACAAAATCAAAAAGCCGATATAAGTCAACCAAGGGTCGAAATACCAGGGTGAATTTGCAAAAGTCGCTGTCAAACCACCTATTGTCGTAACTAAGCAGGCAAAAAGCATGAGTGGTCTACGTCCACGTAAGTCTGATAAATGTCCAGCCCAAAGTCCCACAACAAAAGTCAGGATATTTGAGATGATGAGTAGAATCCCTGTAATACCTGCTCCCATATGCTCATTATAATAAATAGTCATTGAACCACCTACTGTACTAAAGCACAGTCCCCCAACAAACATCATTAAAATACGAAGTTGGATTTGTCGATTCAGTTTAAAAAAATCTTTCATATTCTCCTATTACCATTTTGTTAGTAGCTTGGCAGAAAATCTGTCAGCGTGCGCCTCGTTCATATCGTCTGATGGAAACTAGACCAGGCAAGACACCAAGAGAAGTTACAACTAATAAGATAATTCCCATCCCCATACTGCCATAAAGAGGCGAAAATGAAACTAAAGCACCACAAATAACTTGCGCCATTGGCTGAATTGCCGAAAAAGCACCTGTATAAGTTCCAATTTGTTCGGGATTCATCATATCTGCACGCAAAGATTGCTCAAAGGGAACAAAAATTAATTCTCCACCGACATTGAGTACTGCTGCGAGAAATTCAAATAGCACATTATTCGACCAGACTGCCATCGCCCAACCCAATCCCATCAAGATTGCCCCAATCGCAAACCCCCGTCGATTTGACCATTTATTGGTTTGTTTGCGGAAAAAAGACATGAAAAGTACCACGCAGATTGTATTCGTTACTGCCATAATTGTCAACATCCGTTGTCCATAAATTTCTACACCAAAAATATGACTCGTATGAAAAGCATTTCCACTCAAATGCACGGGGAGAAAATAATCTGGCTGTGTGAAAAGCATAGTAATAAAAAGTGTTGCAAGCAAATACAGCATAAATGTGCGATCTTTCGATACTTGCAAATAAGCTTTAAAAATGTTTGTCTGTTGATGTTCTGCGTGATGGGCAGGATCAAAAGTTTCTACAATCAAAAATTTGACAATCAAAAGATTGATGACATCTCCCGTAACCACAATTGACAAAAGCATAAATAAATGGTCACGAAAAAGCCACCCTGAAATTCCACTCCCCAGTGCTACTCCGATATTGAGTACCCAGTAATTAAGGGAAAACACGACTTTCCGAGTTTTTGTTGTTGTAATATCAACTAACATCGCGCTCGCTCCAGAGTTAAAGAATCCCCATCCAAAACTTGATGCAACTAAACCAACAAAAGTCAACCAAGGATTAAATAGCACAGGAGAATTGGCAAATGTTGCCAAAGCTGCACCAAAAGTTGAAGTCAACGCACCAATCATCATCGTTGGTTTCCGACCATGAATATCTGTAAAATGTCCCGACCAAATCCCAACCAAAAAACTCAAAACTGAGCTGATGATAAGTAAAAGCCCTGTCAGGCTTGCTCCCATATGCTGATTATAATAAATCGTCATCGAGCTACCAATCGTGGAAAAGGTCAGTACCCCGATAAAAGTCATAATAATCCTAAGTTTAATATTACGACTAAGTTCAAAAAAATCTTTCACTTACTCTATTCTCCAAGCTCTGTCAGTATACTGACAGGGTTTCTTTTTGATGACGTGACACAGCGATACTAGCAAGAATAATGGCTAAAATCTCTACAAACGCTAAAATTAATGAAACACCACTCGCTTTAATAATCGGTGAAATTGATACTAGTAAAGCTGCTAAAATCGAAGCAATTGGTGTACGAATTGCACCAATTCCATTATAAGAGCCTATCTTCTCAGGATTCATCAAATCTGCACCCAGTGTTTGAACACTAGGTGTATATACAATTTCACCAAGAGTATAAATCACCCCAGCAATAAAAATTGGAGTAAATGTCGTTGTCATAAAAGCAAAAATCATGCCTGCAGCCATAAAAAGACTACCTAATACGAAGCCTTTTTGATGCGACCAGTCTTTTGTCAACTTATTCATTGTTGTCATTAAAACAACTACCATGACACAAGCTAAAATCAAAAAAATCGTCAACATTCTCTGTCCATAAATCTCAAAACCTAAGATTTTCACCATTTGAAAGCTATTTGATAAGTGCACGGGTAAAAAATTATCAAACTGCATAATGATAAAAGTTGTCCCAATGTTTGCCGCCATAAAAATCATGTATGTTTTATCTCGAATGACAGTCTTATAAGCCTGCAAAATATTTTCACGAGGTTTGTCAGTACTGACTGAAGGTTTGAATGTTTCTGTCATCACAAAAGTTGTCAAGAAAAACGAAACCAACACTGTCACAAGTAAAATTCCTAAAAGCGCTTCAAACGCAGGTTTGAATAGCCATGCCCCAAGAGCTGCCCCCAAAATAACTGACAAATTTTGCGCCCAATAATCCAACATAAAAACAACTTTTCGATTTTCAGCCGTTGATGCATCAATAATCATTGCATTTCCGGCTGTAATCACAAAATTATAACCAAAACTAATCATCAAAAAAGCAATAAAAGTTGTCCAAGCATTAACATGAGAAGGCAGATTTGAAAAAATTGCCAATCCACTTCCCAATAACTGGATCGCTGTCCCTACAACCATAACAGGTTTTCTACCATTTCTATCTGCAAAATAACCCGCCAAAATTCCAGCGACGAAAGTTGCGACTGCAGACAAAGCAAGCAAAATCCCCGTAATTGCACTTCCTAAGTGTTGATTATAATAAATCGTCATTGACGAAAAAACCGTGCCATAAGAAAAGGCACCTAAAAATACAATTCCTAAGCGAAGTTGCAAATTTTTATCTAAATTCCAAAATTCTTTCATAAATTCCCTTAAATTATCAAATTTTCTTAATTTATCTACAATTGTAGCACAAATAAATTTTAAAAACTAGAAAATCTTAATATAAACTGAATCTAATCTCTCCTTTTGTTACAATAAACTGTAACCAAACTTAATCCCGTTTGTTATATAAGTGAGAGGAGGAAAAAGTGAATCTAAAAAAATATGAAACTGATATCAATCAATATGCAACAGAAATCACTAAATACCTCATCTCACGTGGAAGTAACTATGAAGATGCACAAGATACTGTCCAAGATACCCTAGTAAAGATGATTAGTCTAGACATTTTTATCCCACCTGACAAGCTTCGAGCTTGGATGTACCGTGTTGCCATTCGCAAATATATCAATACTTACAACCGAAACAAACATTATCAAACGCTCATTCAACAATTAAGCACTGAGGTTATGACTTCTGAATTTCTCATCGAAACAAGTCCTCTCCCCACATTTCTTGAACAACTTCCCCCTTATCAAAAACAGCTTCTGACAGCTTATTATTATAAAAATTATTCTACAAAACAACTTGCAGATATGTTTGATATTAGTCTAAGCAAAGTTAAAATTGACCTCTATCGCGCACGTAAAAAACTTAAAAAAATTTTAGAAAAAGAAGGTTACGACCAGTGGTCTTTGTAACCCTAAATATGAAAAGGACTCAAATCAATGCGTACAATTATGATTTTCTTTTATCTCATCCTACTCATTACATTAGTCATCGGGGTGGTTCGCTTTATTCTCTATACCATCAAAAAAATCCGTCACAAAAAGTTGCCTCAGTCTCACCCTATCTCTAATCTGGGAAAAGATTTTACTTCATTTGCCAACAAAACCAAATGGAAACGCTGGGGAATCACTGCATGGATTGCTTTAGTAATTATTTCAATGGTTGGAGCGTTGGTCTGGAACATTAATTCCTACTATATGGAAAAAGCTTATTTCAAAGCAAGTAACGAAAGTTCTGCTTATTTTATAGCTTCCGCTCCAAATATTATTGCCAATAACCAAATCATTGATGATTACGGTATATTCAGCTCTAATATCCACTCTGATACTTACAAAGATGTGGATGGTTATCATGTTCCTTGGCGTTCTTACAATTTCGGTTTTGGCACATTAGGTACAACTAATCTAGGTATTCCATTTTTCTCTCCTGTTAATAGTGAAAACGGCTATTACACACAGGACACTGGACAAAAAATTGCAACATTTTTCTCAACGAAAGTTGACTATCACAGTAAAGATTACACAGGAATTCTTCCCACTCACGATGCCGATAAAATCTCAAAACTCTCAAATCATGTTGCAGAAGTTGCTGTAACTTTCAATCAATCCTACAGCTATAACGATATTCAAAAGATGATTCCAAAAAATTTACTCATCAACTGGTACTGGATTGGCTACAACAATCCGACATCTGCTATCGTTGCGGCTCAGGGCAACTGGTATGGTTTAATGAGTAACAGTAGCCCTACAAAAACAAACAGTAACTCACAACTAAATGGAAAACTAGATGATAAAAGTTATGCCTCCTTCATAAAAAATCTTCAAGTCATTACACAATCTCAGCAACTTATCATTAATAATTTCAATTTAACAAAAGATGTACTAAAACAAAGTCAAAAATATCCTTCCCTTAAAACTGCTAAATTTTCAGGTGTTATCCTCACAGGGCGTACTAAAAATTTTGAAAATCTTGATAAGAACTCTTGGGTTTATGCGACAAATGTAGGCGTGACAACTGAAATACGACCAGATATTCCCCCTATCAAATAAAAAACTTACTGACAGAATACTATCAGCAACTATCACAAAAAACCGTACTGACAGAAAGTTGTCAGTACGGTTTTAATCTCTTTTTTTAACCAAGCAAGTGTCTGCTACTCCGCCCACCTCTTTTAGGTGGAGAGATAAGCAACACTATCTCCGCTCCGCTGTCCATTTGCTTAGCTGCTAAAGCAGCAAGAGCAAAAGGCGAAGCGATAAGGCGAAATGGCAAGCTTTGCTTTCGTTCTACTAACAGAAAGAATCTCCCACTGATGAAGTAATCACTTCAATTAAAGACGTGAGTTCAATTCTTTTCCAAGTTCTTCAAATCCTGGTTTACCAAGAAGCGCAAACATATTTTTCTTGTAGGCTTCAACACCTGGTTGGTTGAATGGATTAATACCATTCAAGTAGCCAGAAATACCGATAGCAAGCTCGAAGAAGTAAATGGCATATCCAAGCGTGAAAGCATCTTGTTCAGGCAAAGTCACAATCATGTTTGGTACATTACCATCAGTGTGAGCAAGCAATACACCATCAGCGGCTTTCTTATTAACGAAGTCAACATCTTTGCCTTGCAAGTAACCTAAACCATCCAAATCTACATCAAGCTCAGGAATGTTAATATTTTTACGTGGTTTTTCAATACGAACAGCTGTTTCAAAAACAGTACGTGTTCCTTCTTGAATCCATTGACCCAATGAGTGAAGGTCTGTTGAGAAGTTAGCTGAAGTTGGGTAAATTCCTTTTTGGTCTTTCCCTTCAGACTCGCCAGCTAATTGTTTCCACCATTCTGAGAAGTATTGAAGTGATGGTTCGTAATTAATCAAGATTTCTGAGAATTTACCTTTACGGTAAAGGATATTACGGAGCGCAGCATAAGCATAAGCATCGTTTTCACGGACATTTGTAGAAGTGTATTCTTTACGTGCAGCATTTGCACCGTCCATGAGGGCTTTGATATCAGCACCAGAAGCTGCGATTGGCAAAAGTCCAACAGCAGTCAATACTGAGAAGCGTCCACCAACTGAGTCTGGAACTACGAAAGTTTCCCAGTTATTAGCATCAGCATTAATTTTTACAGCACCTTTTTCTTTATCAGTTGTTGCGTAAATACGTTTGTTTGCTTCTTCACGACCGTATTTTTTAACCAACATTTCTTCGAAGACACGGAAAGCAATCGCTGGTTCTGTTGTTGTCCCTGATTTAGAGATAACATTTACAGAGAAATCTTTGTCAGCAACATAATCTACAAGGTCAGCCAAGTATGATGAAGAGATAGAGTTCCCTGCATAAAGAATACGTGGTGCTTTGCGTTCCTCAGCAGTTTGCAAGTTAACAAAACTGTTATTCAAAAAGTCAATCGCAGCACGCGCACCGAGGTATGAACCACCGATACCGATAACAATGAGGACTTCTGAGTCAGATTGAATTTTTTGAGCTGCTTTTTGGATACGAGCAAACTCTTCTTTGTCGTAATCTTCTGGGAGGTCAAGCCATCCGATGAAATCTGAACCAGCACCTTTTCCTTCGCGGAGCAATTTATCAGCGCCGTCAATTTGCCATTGAATTTCTTCAAGTTCATTTTCAGCTACAAATGGTGTGAGTTTTGAATAGTCAAATTTAATGTGAGCCATTTTTGATTCCTTTCAAGCTCTTGCACACTGCAAGAATTTATCTATCAGATGAACTGCAAATTTTTACTTTTCATCTTCGAATTTTCTAGTTAATTTTATCACTTTTTCGCATTTTTAACAAGATAAGACATAGCTAAATACTATTTTTAAGCGTACACGCTTTCATTTTAAGCTTTCAGACAAATTTATTCGCCACCAAATTCCACACTGCTTCAAAATTTTCCTGAAAATGTTCATCCCAACGATTTGCAAACTGCGGATGTTGAAAAACCATAAATGCCTGAATCAATGCTTGATAGTCTTCCATTTTATCGCAGTAAGTGCCTGCTAACACCCCTCCCTCATCGGCAGGGGATGAATCAGCACTAACTTTGAATTTCGTCCGACTAAATTCAGTAGGGAGTGAAGCTCCCACTGAATAAGTCTTGACTTCATTCTCTGAGCTAAAATCACACAATAACTGTGCCAGATGTTGATTATGCTGGTCTTCGAGCGCGCGATTTGTGGAAATATAGTGCGTATAAAGCTCAAACATTTCTCTATCTTCTGTGTAAGCTCTTTTTTTGCAAGAAACAAGTAGCCAGAGCCAATCATGCACACTGTTTCCCTCAAAAGTAATCACAGGAAGCAAGATTTCATCTAGCCAAAGTAATGCCAGTTGCTCCATCAACTGTTTTTTGCTTTTAAAATGCTTGTAAGCCGCCTGATGCGTCACACCAATACGCTCCGCAACCTCAGTCACTGTCACACTTTTCGCCCCTTTTTGAGCTACCAACTGTTTTGCAACTTGTAAAATTTTGTCTTGTGTATTCATAATTTTGATTATAGCACAAGTTGCAAAACTTGACAAACGAAACTCAAAAAGATATAATCATTTCCAGAAAGTTGCAAAATACAAAAAACGCAACTCAAAAGGAGATGAGATGAATCATTCACAACTTACCAACTGGGTGTCAAAAGAAAAACTGCCTAAGGGAGCACTTTTCGCTTTGTTCTTCAGTGGCTTTGTTTCACTATTGACAGAGGCACTGCCTGCTGGACTGCTTCCTGAGATGTCAAGAAGCTTGCACATTACTGCTTCTTTGACAGGGCAAACCGTTACGATTTATGCACTTGCGACTGCTTTAGGCGCCATTCCTCTTGCCAGGTGGACTGCGACTTGGTCACGCAAACGTGTGGTGCAAACGGCACTCGCTATCGTCTTTATCGCTGATTTATTGACTGCTTTTTCGCCATTTTTTGCCTTGACTATGTTTATTCGTTTCATTGCTGGGCTTGGGACGGCGATGATTTGGCCTTTGCTTGGCGGTTACGCTTCTAGTATTTCGCCAGAAAGCAGTCAAGGAAAAGCTGTGGCTCTCGCTTTGGCTGGAAATCCTGTCGGTTTAGCGTTAGGGATTCCAATGGGGGCGGCACTGGGCAAGCTTTTGGACTGGCAGTTGGTCTTTTTGATCGCAGCAGGACTTGTTTTGCTTAATTTTTTGTGGAATTTTCATTTCCTGATTGATGCCCCTGGGCGTAAACCTGAGCATCAGTCCAAGATTGGAGAAACACTTGCTATTCGAGGATTTAAGCCTATTCTTTTCGCCCTTGCGACTTATATGGTGGCACATAATATCGTTTACACCTATATCACGGACTATCTCGGACGGATTCACTTAGCTTCTGGGACAAGTTTGATTTTGTTTACTTTTGGAGCGGCTTCTATTTTGAGTGTGCTTTTAGTTGGCTCACTCATTGATCGCTACGTACGTCGTCTGACTTTGTTTTCAGCTTCTGGATTGGCATTCGCAATGTTTCTGTTGTCAGTTTTCACAGAGAAGCCTTTTATCATTTTTCTTGCTAGTGGACTTTGGGGGTTGGTTTTCGGAAGTTCGGCAAGTTTATTTATCCACTCAGCGATTCGTGCAACTGGCAAACATGCTGATATGGCGCAAGCGCTTGTCGTCACTGCATTTTCAGGTTCTATCTCGATTGGAGCTTTTAGTGGCGGCTTACTTATCTCAATCTTTGGCACTTTGTCCATCAGTTGGGCTGCTATGCTCTTACTGATTTTGTCTGCTTTAACTGTGTTTTTTGGGAAAAAGTTCGCTTTTCCTGTGAAATGATTTTGCACTTGACTCTGACCTTGGTGGAGAGTTTATAATGGTTCTATCAGGAAAGGAGATTTCATGTATACAGTTCATCAGGTTGCGGCGCTTTCTTGCGTAACCGTCAAAGCTTTGCACCATTATGACAAGATTGGCTTGCTTGTCCCAGCTACACGCTCTGAGGCAGGTTATCGGCTTTATGATAAGGCAGATTTACGGCGCTTACAGGAAATTTTGTTTTACAAAGCACTGGATTTTTCACTGACAGATATTCAGAAAATGCTGTCAGCACCTCAGCAGCGACTGTCAAATTTGACTGCGCAGCGACGACTGCTGACAGAAAAAATTCAGTACTTACAGACCTTGATTACGAGTCTTGACGAAACTATTTCCGCAGAAATTAAAGGAGAAAAAATGACAGAAACCGCACTATTCAAAGGTTTTAAGACAGTTGACGAATGGGATCATGCTTTACAGGCGCAAAATGAATATTTACAAAATATTTATCGGACGCAGGTCAAAGTCGCGGATAGCGACCGTCAAAATTCACTGACAAAAGAAGCACAAAGCTTTACACAGCAAGTGATTACAGCATTACGCGCTGACAGAAATCCGTCAGAACTGACAGAAATTGTGCGCGCACATCTCGATTTTCAAAAAGCTTATCAGCTCCCTCATACTGCTGACAGCTTTGTCAAACAGACAGCATTTTTCTTGTCAGATGATTTTCATCGTAAAATGCTGGAAGACCAACAGGCAGGGCTTGCAGGCTATTTAGATGAAGTCGCTCAAGCTTATCAAAAGCAGGAAAATTCTTGAAAATTTTGTTAGAATATGAGCAATGAAACATAAATTCCAAGAAATTGACATCGCTCATTACCGCGACCTCGCCCAGCAAAAACAGAAAACGCACAAAAAATTTCTCACTGGACTTGCCAAAAAGCCACCGAAGAATCTTGACCGTGTCGCTCAATCTGTGCATGATGACGTTTTCCTTAAAATCGATTGCACTCTCTGCGCCAACTGCTGCAAGACCCTAGGACCACTATGGACGGAGGCTGATATAGAGCGCGTCGCTAAACATTTGCACATGAAACTACCCGACTTTGAAACTGCTTATCTGCGCATTGACGAGGATGGCGACAAAGTTTTTCAGACCATGCCTTGTCCCTTTTTGTCTACTAATAATCTCTGTAGTATTTACGAAGTTCGTCCCAAAGCTTGTCGCGAGTTTCCGCATACTGACAGAAAAAAGATTTACCAAATCAATCATCTGACCATTAAAAACACCTTGACTTGCCCTGCGGCTTATGAATTTGTAGAGAAATTATCGGAGAAAATAAAATAAAACTTACTGACAGAAAGTTGTCAGTAAGTTTTTTATTAGTTTTCCAATTCCTCAATACGCTTCGCAACCGTATTAAATTTCTCCTGATATCTACGCTTCGCTTCGGTGTCCGTTTGATTGCCATTTGGCATTGCCTCTATTCTTGTCACTTTAGTGACTTAGAGATAGAGGACAAATGTCCTATGGTCATGCGAAGCTAGGCGCTATCTTCGCAACTTCTTTGCTACGCTGTCCATTTGCTTAGGCGCTAAAGGCAATCCCCCTTATTTTTTCAGTTCTTCAATTCGTGCCTGAGTGGCATTGAACTTATCAAGGTAATCCTGTAATTTTTCTTTTTCTTTTTGCACCACTTCAGCCTTGGCATTGGCGACAAATTTCTCATTTGACAGCTTGCGGTTGACAAGGTCAAGCTCTTTTTGCCATTTGGCAAGTTCTTTGTTCAAGCGCGCGATTTCTTCGTCAATGTTGATGAGTCCTGCAAGTGGCAGGTAAATTTCTGCGCCTGTGATGACCGCTGACATGGCTTGTTCGGGCGCTGTCAGTTCCGCTGAAATTGTCAGTTCTGACGGATTGGCGAAGCGCACAATATAAGGTTTGACAGAGTTCAGGAAGTCTGCATTGTCAGATTTGACAAAAATTGGCACTTTCTTAGACAATGGGGTATTCACTTCCGCGCGAATATTGCGCACCGCGGTAATCAGCTCAATCAGCAACGCGACGCCGTCAGACGCTTTTTCGTCATCAAATTCTGGGCGAACTGTCGGATAGTCTGCCACCACGATGGAGCCTGACGTATTTGGCAATTTTTCAAAAATTTCTTCCGTGAAGAAAGGCATAATCGGGTGCAATAAACGCAGGACATTGTCCAAAACGTGCAAGAGAACACTACGCGTCACATCTTTGTCCGCCTCGTCATCGCCAAACATGACTTCTTTCGTCAACTCCAAATACCAATTAGCGAACTCGTCCCAAATGAAATTGTAGAGAATATGGCCCGCAACTCCGAACTCGAACTTGTCCATCTGCTCAGTCACGCGCGCAATCGTGTCATTGAGCCGTGTCAAAATCCAACGGTCAGTCACATTACCAACTTTTCTAGCTGACAGGTCTGTCAGAACTGACGAAACCTTGTCAGCACTGATATCCTCTGCATTCATCAGAATATAACGGCTGACATTCCAAATCTTGTTAATGAAATTCCAAGCAGCATCCATCTTATCATAGCTGAAACGCACATCCTGACCAGGCGCAGAGCCATTTGACAGGAACCAGCGGAGCGCGTCCGTGCCATACTGCTCGATGACATCCATCGGATCAATCCCATTGCCGAGCGATTTCGACATCTTGCGCCCTTGCTCATCACGGATTAAGCCGTGAATCAGTGCACGCTCAAATGGCGATTGACCTGTAAACTCAAGCCCTTGGAAAATCATGCGTGACACCCAGAAAGGAATGATGTCATAGCCTGTCACGAGTGTGCTAGTTGGATAGTAACGCTTGAAGTCTTCCGCATTTTCATCAGGCCAGCCCATCGTGCTAAAAGGCCACAAAGCCGAGCTAAACCAAGTGTCCAGCACATCTTCTTCCTGTACCCAGCCGTCGCCCTCTGGTGCTTCCTCACCAACATAGACCTCACCGTCCTTGTACCAAGCTGGAATTTGATGACCCCACCAAAGCTGACGACTGATAACCCAGTCATGGACATTTTCCATCCATTGCAAATAAGCATCACCAAATCGTGGCGGATAGAAAGTTACGACATCATCTGTACCGTCTTCTTTGCGTTGATGCGCGATGGCATTTTTAGCCAGCCCGTCCATTTTTACAAACCACTGTTTCGACAAACGTGGTTCCACAATCACACCCGTCCGCTCAGAATGCCCTACTTCGTGATGAATCGGCTCGATTTTAACCAAAATCCCCAGCTTTTTAAACTCTGCCACCACTTTTTTGCGTGCTTCAAAACGGTCAAGCCCGTCATAGTCAGGTCCACAGAGTTCATTCATCGTGCCATTGGCATTCATGACATTCACCTGTGGCAAATCATGCCGCTGCCCAACCAAAAAGTCGTTCGGATCATGCGCAGGCGTGATTTTCACGACCCCCGTGCCCTTTTCCATATCTGCGTGCTCATCGCCAATAATTGGAATTTCCTTGTTAATAATCGGCAAAATCACGGTTTTCCCGATGTATTTGTTGTAACGCTCATCCGCAGGATTGACCGCCACCGCTGTATCGCCAAAGAAAGTCTCAGGCCGTGTCGTTGCAACCTCCAGCACGATAGAACTGTCCGCAGAGGCATAATTCACATGATAAAAGGCGCCCTCCACATCCTTGTGAATGACCTCGATATCTGACAGCGCCGTCTGAGCTTTCGGATCCCAGTTGATGATTTTCTCGCCCTGATAAATCCAGCCTTTTTTATAAAGCTCGACAAAAACCTTGCGCACCGCCTTGTTCAGCCCTTCATCAAGAGTGAAACGCTCACGGTCATAATCGACCGAAATACCCATTTTCGCCCATTGTTGATGGATGGTCTCGGCATACTCATCTTTCCACTCCCACGCTTTTTCAAGAAACTTCTCACGTCCAAGGTCTTGCGGCAAAATCCCATCTTCAGCCAATCGTGCAGCCACTTTCGCCTGCGTGGCAATTCCTGCGTGATCCATCCCTGGCAGCCACAGCGTGTCAAAGCCCTGCATCCGCTTTTGCCGAATGATAATATCTTGTAGCGTTGTATCCCAAGCGTGCCCTAAGTGGAGCTTACCCGTCACATTTGGCGGCGGAATCACGATGCTGTAAGGGTGCGCTTTTTTATCGCCGCTCGGCTTAAAAACGCCTTGTGTCAGCCACTTTTCATAGCGACCTTCTTCTACTTCTTTTGGGTTGAATTTTGTTGGTAGTTCTGTTGTCATGTTATCTCTCCTCAATTATTTCGATGTTCAACTCTCGCCGACTAAATTTGACGACACCATTTTCTTCCACAAAATTATCTTCATAGCAAATATACATGACAAGTAAGCTTCCATCAGGTTTCAAATGGTGAGCGATGCAGTAGCTCGTCGCATGATTGTCGCCAAATTTTACCTGACCATTAAAATGAAAGGTCTTTGTGAAATTTGACAGGGCGGATTTGATGCCGTCAAGGAGTTCAGCCTTACTGTCAAAAATTTGACGCGTACCATCAGGCATGATTGTCACATTTTCAAAGCTGTCAGTAAAGAGTGCGACTTGTTTTTCGTGCTGCTTGCTGTCAGCGTAGAAAGCCCAATCATCAATCAGCTGTTTCATTTTAATTTCATTCATTTTCAAAGCTCCTTTTTTCAGTTTCTCGTGGGTTGAATTTTAGGGTTAGTTGTGTTGTCATGTTATGTATCTCTTTCATTAATTATTATTCTTTTGGAAATCATAGGCTTGTTTAACTAAACTTAAGAAGTAGTTATAATCTGTTGATTCATCAAGCCTAATTTCATAATCTCCATTTCCTCTATGCCCTGTTTCAGACATATCTCTTGCTACGCGGTTTCCATCCTTAAGCGTACCTTTCTTCAAATTAAGTGTAACTCTCATATTTCTCTTAGTAAATTCTACATCCATAAAATTTGAAATTAATTTGAAGGCAATATAAACTTTTGTAGGAGCAACTTTTATATCCATATCCCAAGATGTTATTTCATCTCTCAACCTGAAATAAAGCTCTTTTACAGAATCATCAACTTTTTTCATAAAATCCTCCTCTGTTTTCACTGTAATCTGCCGCGAAACAGATGGAAATTTTATTGCTGATTCATAAGTCTTATTCACATAATCAATATCAATGATATTTCCCTCATATCTGTTCACTGTCATCAAATCGAACGGAAGTTTTTTATTATTCATCGCTTCCCTCTGATGCTTATTAAATGCTGGAGCTACAAATAACACTCTGGTCTGACTCCAATCAAATTCTTTCGGTTCTCTAAAAGACTTTTTGATATTGTTATACGCTAAAACTAATGATTCTTTATGAGATTCTGCGATATTTAGATAAGCATAACCTTGATCAACAACACCGTCATTTTCTTTTCTCTTATATTCAACAATTAAAAAAGCATTATTTTCATTATCAAATAATAAACTATCAAATCTAAAACCAGCAACCGTTAATTCCGAAGCAATGAAATCACAGTTGGGAAGAATATAGGACGTATTTTTTTCAAAAAATCTTTGTAAATCTTTTTCAAGTTTAAATTCTTGCTTTCTGATTCTACCACTTATTTTATCTTTTTCTATCTGATATAGCATTTAATTCCTCTCCTTAATAAATTTCAAAATCTCCCCTACCAAAATCTCATACCCAGCCTCCGTAAAATGCAAGCCATCAGGTCTTAATAACGAATTCGGCTCAGGAAAATCAACCATTGCCTGAAAAATATCAATCACAGGAAGTTGTTTTTCTTGCGCAAGGTCAAGAACGGCAGCTCTGAAAAGTTGAACCTCAGAAAGCTTGCTATAATGCGTAGGCTCAAGTTCATTGTAGTAAGGCGGCGTGATGAGGACGGTCTTGTCCGCACCCAGCTCGTCAATGATTTTGGCCAGATTTTGACTATACTCGTCAGGACGGATGAGATGATAGGGCGAAGCATCGTTGGCACCGAAGAAAACAAAGTTCAAGTCGGCATTTTCAGCTTTCACGTACTTAATCCGAAACTGTGCACCGTAGGTGTCGTCGCCGTTGATACCGTGCAGCTTGACTTCGATTTGTGGCATTTTTTCTTCAATCAAGTCCTTCAAAATCAGTGGATTTTCTGCCATATAGCCATTTGTGATGGAATCTCCGAAAATTGTAATTTTCACGGTCATCTCCCCTTTACTTTTCCAATCTATAAATGCACTCTGTAATCTCGTTTTGCCTTGCGGGCGCATAACTCATCAAGCTGTCAGTACTGACAAATCCGTTTTTTTCTAAAACACGCTTGGAGGCAATATTGTCAAAAGCAACTGAGGCAAAAATTGGACGTATTTTTATTTTTTCTATCAGCAACCTGACAGCTTCTGTCGTTATCCCTTGGTCAGCAAAGGCTCTATCTATCCAATAAGTTATTTCTGGAAGCCCATCTTGCTCATATTTCCCAACCATTCCAACGCTTTTTTCGTTCCATGTAATCATGTAAGCGTCAATCGTTGAATCTCCAAAGCGTTGTTCCCACTTTTTAGAAAATTCATCAAAACTTTCTGGCTTTTCTTCTGGCATAAAAGCGGCTTGAAAGCGAGAGTTTTCATCAAGTTGCCATGAATAAAAAATTGGTAAATCTTCTTTTGTCATTGTTCTTAATGAGATTTTCATATTTTACTCACTTTCCAACAAAAAATACCGCACGCAAACCTCCCACAAAATAGGACGCTCACGCGCGGTACCACCTAAATTCATACGTTATCGTATGCACTCTTTATTGTTTTAACTTCTGAGTTTTAAAGATGTTGCGCTTAAACATTTGTCCGTTTTCTCTAGTCGCTAAAGCGACTGATAAAAAGGCACGCGCGGTACCACCTAAATTTCTGTCAGTATGCTGACAGACACTCGTTGTATTTTATTAATCTGAAATGATGCAACCTTCACAAAGTCTGATTGATAGTTTTCAGCATCCACTACCTCTCTTTAAATCTCGCTTTGTTACTCCTCATCAAGTTGTTTTCATTTTATCAGATTTTTTTGACTTTTACAAGGTTTTTTACGGTTTATCATTACCTGAAAATTTTCCTTTATCATGCATTAGCTCAATCCCATGTCGAATGAAATTGTGCTTCATGACAAACTGTAAAAGTGATTTGAATTTCTCTTCATTCAAATCATAAGGTACTCGGAGAGAACCTTTTCCAACTTCAACGCCTTGGCGAATAAATGTCGCAAAATCTTCTGGCTCTAGTCCATCTGTACCATAAATTCCAAGCCAATTTTTCTGCGCTTGAACAAGGAAAAGTTGTTGATTTGACTTTGTTGCAAGCTTTGGATAAAAGCCGGGCATATTGTAAGCCACACGTTCTTGTACTTCTGGATACATCTCATTAACCAGAGTTCTTGTCAATTGTAATCTTTCTAACTGACTTACTGACAGACTTTTGTCAGTAAAATATTCATCAAAATCTTTTTTATCCATTATTTTTCTCTAATTATTTCTAAAAATTGTTGCAGACCTTGTATTGATTGAACTTGCTGGTTACATTTATCCGAGTCCAGACAAATATAAGTTCCATTTTTTGTGTAAGTTCCATCAGCTCCCGTTTTCGTTACAGCCAAAAACTGAGTCACTATACTTGTTTTTTTGCAAATTGCGCAAATGTTTTTCATACTTCCCGACATTGTACCATAAAAACCGTGGCCATCAGCTGTCAGAATATACTTGCGACCGCTTGATACCTCATTCCAAGCGAAATAAGTCACCTCGCGCATATCCCAAAGTGTTGTTGCAGGGATTTTGAGTTTCTTAACTTTTTTAAAGATTTTTCTCATTTGATTTTCAGTCATCAATGGAAAAGGTTCTATCAATGGTTTTAAATCAAGAAGTAATTTTTCAGCTTGTTCTCGTGAAAGTTTTGGGCTCTCAATTACTGACAGAAATTTTTCGATTTCTGGTAAGTCTGTCAGTGCCAAAATTTCACTAGCAACTTGCGCATAAACAGCATTAACTGTAGATTTATCATTGACTGAGTGGTAAATATTAACCAAGTCAAAAGTAAGTGATTTTATTCTATTATATTCATAAGGTTTTAACATTTTTCTTATTCCTTTCTTATAGTTAGCCCACTCTAAAATCACCCTAAGATTCTTAGAAATTTTTTGACAAACTGAGGCGGAAGGACGCCGGTTTACTTAGCGTAAGCCAAGAACGACAACGAAAGGCTGTCGGAAAATTTAAGTAAGATTGGGAGGATTTTAGAGTGGACTGGCTATATATCCGCAAAGAAATAAGACTTTGCGGTAATCTAAGCGAGAGCTCTTACTCGCACTTGATTACCAGTCATAAATTCTAATTTCATTTTTAATTCTTTCTAATAGGTCTTTGTGTCAAAATCTGGCATATCATGAAAACCTTTACCATTTTTATAATTTTCAAATTTTCCTTGTAGGAACTGGTAAGCATCCAGACGACTTTCGTAGCGAATGACTGCATCTTCCGCTTCTGGTTTGTGGTCTTCTTTTGCAATTTTTGCAGCTGCCTTCATCGCTAAATCTGAAATTTGTACTTGCTGTTCAATCCATTCTGAAAAATCTTTAAGAAATTGTTGTTCATAATTCATTTTTATTTTACCTTTCTCTTAGGTTTTATTAAATCATAACTATTTTCAATCATATTTTGGAGGATATCATCTGGAACATCTCCGCCCAATCGAATATCATTCCAATGTGCTTTATTCATATGAAAGGCAGGCGTTACATCCACAAAAAATTCTCGGAGTTCTTGGGAAATTTCTGGATTTTGCTTAAGAGCAACAATCAAATTCTCATTGCGTTCATAAATAATTGCAAAAATTTTCTTATTTTTTAAATGACGCAATACTGCATAATCAATAGCTCCACTATTTTGACTAAATGGGAAGTCAAGATAGGTTGCGCCTAGAGACAAGCCAAACTCGATTATCTCCTCTTTAGTCATTTTCTAATCCAATTCTAATTGATAAGCAATACGCTTGCCTTCAATAAACACAAAACCACGTCTTATAAAACCTTCTCGCTCAAAAACATGCTGCATGACTTGATTCATCTCATGAGTATCTACCCGAAAATCATGATAATCTCGCGAATTCATCAAACTAAATATCGTTGAAAAAAGAAATCTTGTTAATTGTTGACCTCGGTATTGGTCTGAAAAAGCAATGCGATGAATCGTCACATAATCTAAACTATCATTTGACCACTTTCCGTCCGTAATTTCAGTATACGCTGGCTCCTCACCTGTAATCACAGCACTATAAGCTGCAACCTTATCATTTACAACAAGAACATAAGCTTGATTTTTTGCCATATCATTTTCAATATCTGCTAACGCAGGATATTGTCCTTGCCATTGATCCGAACCTGACTTTTTCAGGAAACTTTTAGCCTCTGTCAGTATACTGACAATTTCTGGTAAGTCTGTCAGTACCGCTTTTCTTAAATAAATCATATTTCTCTCACATTTTTATCCGAACAATATGTGTTATAACACATATTTATACTATAATTAATCCGTAGTAAAGACCAACAACGAATTGATGTTGCGACCCAACTTTATGGTACACTACTTGGTGCGACGTTCTGTTCGTTTGTTTGTCTGCAGTTCCCACTAGCCACTTCCCCGATTCAAAGTGAAGCAAGGGTTCATTTCTAAAAAATTAGTGGCTGAACTGCAAAAATACCGCCTTACAATGTAGTATAGCAAAGTAATTTCTAAAAGAACTTTTAGAAATTAAACATCATTAAAGATTAAGACTCGGATGATTTTTATCAACAATCACAGCAGTAGTCGTTAGTCCGAAATGTTCATTAATGAGTGTAGACAATGCATAAGTTGCCTCACGTACTGCATTTTCTTGTTCTGCTACACAACTTTCAACAATCAGGAAAGCATTTCTTGTTTCGTCTGTTAACATCGTACGTTTCCCATCACGCCAGTTCCAGCACCGACAAACTGCGCCCGCTTCATCCAAATAAGCCACTTCATCTTCAAGGCAAGGCTCAGACTTTTCTTCACCGATACCAACGAACTCTTCTCCACCATGTGCTTTAGTCAGGCGCATATCTCCTACAAATGCGTCCAAATCTTCTCCACCAGCAGGAAGTCCATATGTTAGGCTGATACTATTATATAAATCGACCAAAGGGTTGATTGTTCCTACTTCTTTTCCTTTACTTACACGTTTTAGAAGATTTTCAATTGAACTGCGTGCCCCTTTTTTCGTTTTAAACTTTTTATAAGCCTCGCGCCACACTGCAACAGCAGGGTTCTCGCTAAAAATATCCTCTTGCGTAAATTTTTCAGATTGTTCATTTGCTTTATTTAACAGTTGCAAAACTTTATCAGGTGTTTTTCCACTATTATCAAAATCTTTTGCCAACACAATACCAAAATGTGCATCAGGAAAAAGTTCCCAGAATTCATTTGTTACAATAAATTTTGCCATATTCTCTTCTTTCCAGTTATCTCAATCCCTCATTCATCGCATTCAACACTGTTTAACCAAGCAAGTGTCTGCTATCTCCGCCCTTTGGGCTACGCTGTCCATCCTCGCTAAGACGAACGATCTTCGCAACTTCGTTGCTCCGCTGTCCATTTGATTGCCATTTAGCGTTGCCTCTATTCTTGTCACTTTAGTGACTTAGAGATAGAGGACAAATGTTCATCGGCACTTTGGTGCCTTACAGCCAATGGCAATCAAACGGACAGCGAAGATAACGACTAGAGAAAATGGACAAATGTTTTACGAAACTCCCACTAAATAAGTCTTGACTTCATTTTATCATAAAAACGAGGTTTTCAACTCCTCGTTTTCATTCGTCAGTACTGACAGAATTTTTGTCAGTAGCATTTTTGAATTCTGTCAGCAAATTCAACGCTTATTCACTCGTTTTCGAGTAGAATGATCTAGTTTTCTTCCTCTAGAGGCCCTTGGATTTTCATCTTTATGTTCAAATTTCACAATTTTTAATGGCTCTTTACGTTTGGTCAATTTTACCACAGCCTCCGTACGAGCAGTATGAGGAAACATGTCAACAGATTGAATATATTCTACTTTGTAGTAGTTGGCAAGAACCACCAAATCTTTGGCAAGGGTTGAAACATTACAGCTCACATACACCATACGCTCAGGTGGAAATTTCGTGATTGTCTCAAGCAGGGCATCATCAAGCCCAGTACGAGGCGGATCAACGATCATCGCTGTTGCACGGTGACCAGATTTATTCCAATTTGGAATAATCCGCTCTGCTTTACCAATCTCATAGTGACAGTTCTTCAAGCCTAGACGTTTTGCATTATTACGCGCATCAAAAATCGATTCTGGCGTGATGTCCATGCCATGAACAGATTTAACTTTTTTTGCGACAGCAAAACCAATCGTACCCACACCACAATAAGCATCAATCACACGGTCATCTTTTTTGGGATTTAGCGCTTTGACTGCTTCAGCATAAAGGACATTAGCCTGCTCAGAATTCAGCTGATAAAAAGCACGTGGACTTAATTCAAAATCATAATCTAAAACACCTTCAGTGATTGTTTCTTTCTCATTAAACAAAATTTGTGTTCGTTCACCATAAATTTCACTCGTTTTTTTCGGATGAAAATTCACTGCAACCGTTACAATCTCTTGAAATTGTTCTGTCAGTGCTGACAACATTTTGTCAAATTTGACAAAGCTATTTTTCTGACGTTTTGATGGTTCTTCCCGTAATTCAGGCCAAACTTGTCCATCCAAAATAATCGGTGTGGAGCTGATAAAAATAATCTGCACCTCACCAGTTTTTTGAGAACGACGCACCATTACTGTCCGAATTCCACCAATCTTACGTTCATCATAAACAGGCAAGTCAAATTTTTCAATTAAACGGCAAATTTGGTTAATAATCTCTTGCGTTTTTACATCTTGTACCAAACAGTTTTCCAGATTGACCAAATGATGGGTACCTTCTTTGTAAAGTCCCGCAATTACTGTTCCGTCATTAAGACGTCTCACTTGAAACTGCAATTTATTACGGTAATGCAAAGTATCTTTCATGCCAAAAGTAGGACGCAATTCATAAGAGGCCCACCCTGCTGGTTTATATTTTTCCAAAGCCTGACGCAGCACATCACGCTTAAATTCCAGCTGCATAGGATAGGAGAGGTGCATGATATGCGATTGACTCATCTCATGATAAGCGCGGTCCATTGGTTTTACACGATTTGGTGATTTCTTTTTTATTTCTACCAATTTTGCTCGGCTAAAATTCCGCGCATTTTCAGTAATTTCAGCAACAATTTCTTCACCTGGTAAGGCATAAGGTACGAAAATCAAGCGTCCTGATATGACTCCGATTCCCTCACCATTTATTCCCATTCGCTCAATTTCAAGCGAAATTTTTTGTCCAATTTTTAAATTTATCATAGCTCTGATTATACCATAAAAACCCTGTATTCTTGCATTTCTCTAAAAATATTTACTGACAGAACTTCTGTCAGTAACATCTGTCAGTTATTTTCGTATATAATAAGACTATGGGAAAAATTACTGAAATAAAAAAACTCAAAAAACTATATCGGATTAATTTAGAAAACTGTACCGAAGATAAAATATATGTTTGTGATGACACCATTGCTCATTTCATACTAACCACAGGCAAAATAATCACTGACGAAGAATTAATAAGTATCATCAATTTTGACCAGTTTGCGAGGGGAAAATCACTTGCCCTCTACTACATTTCTTTCAGACCCCGCACTTGCGCAGAAGTTAGAAAATATCTTTATGAACATGATATATTGGAGGAACAAGCCTCCGAAATTCTGTCAGTACTGACAGAAAATAAACTCATTGATGATAAAAACTATGCAGAGAATTTTATTCAAGGAAAAATTTCCATGTCCACCGCAGGGCCTTATCAGATTAAACAGAAATTATATCTAAAAGGAGTTAATAAATTCATTATAGAACAAGCACTCCAGGAACTTTACACTGAAGAAAAACAGATTGATGTTGCGTACAAACTTGCAGAAAAACAAGTCCGCTCAAACGCTCATAAGCTCCCCTTGAAGCAGCTTAAACAAAAAATCATTCAAAACTTAACCACTAAAGGTTTCTCTTATTCTATTAGTTCAATTGCATTAGACAGCCTAGACTTAGAGTCAGATGAAGACAATGAAATGACACTTCTCATGGGCGAGTTATCAAAAGCTAATCATCGCTACTCACGAAATTACGACGGATACGAACGTGAACAAAGAATTATCCAACAGTTACTGCGCAAAGGGTTTTCCTATGCTATGATACGCTCCGCCCTCCAAGATTATCCCCTCAACTAAACTCGCCTTCTAAAACGAAGGCTTTTATCTTACCTCAACTTCGTAAAATAAAAAAAAGAGGAGTAACGCTCCCCTTCTCCCCAAACTTGGCCACTCGCCTATCTCCCAGGGGGCAACCCCCAAGTACTTCCGCCGTAGATGGACTTAACTGCTGTGTTCGACATGGGAACAGGTGTATCTCCATCGCAATGATGACCAAATCT
>Ga0099364_10001525_pt1 | contig 37816 bp, 23 predicted proteins | sample TergutTh196P3_FD_73070 | JGI IMG/M metagenome (GOLD analysis project Ga0099364, IMG submission 73070) | Microcerotermes parvus P3 segment gut microbial communities from Pointe-Noire, Republic of the Congo - Th196 P3 | ecosystem: Host-associated > Arthropoda: Insects > Digestive system > Gut ... | reverse complement strand
CATTTTTCGATGTGTGATATATTGACGACATAAATGATTGCGGCGTAAAAAACCGCCATCAAAAACATTCCTGCAACCGGCTGGAACCGATTGCAAGAATTGACGGCAAAACCTAACACCAGTAGGATTACCGCTATCTGTATTATAGCCAGCATTGGCTATCTCGCAATAGCAGTGTTCCCACACCCGTATCGCACGTTTTCCGTGCGCTCTTTTTACAAAAGAGTGAGGGCATTATGGAAACAGTTATTAGCAAACGTCAATATCCGCAGGCACGGTGGGGTTACGTTGATATTACAGTGGTCGGCACTGACGGCACGCGGATCGCTACCTTGCGTTGGGATTATTTCGGCAAGCGCAGTAACGTGACGTGGCATTGCCCTGTGCCCCCCCACAGAAGAGTTAGGCATGTTGAATCATGCGGTCGAGGCTTTTGGGACAATTTTTTGAAAAACTCCGACTGGTACACTACGATATTGCGATGAAAACGATTCGGCAACCGATAGTCCCATTTGCCGTTCTGCACAGATCGGCTTCCTTTATCGATCATGTAATCTTCTTCGATGCTGCCAACCGCATCCCAGATGAGTGGCGTTATTGCTGGGTGCCCGCCAAAAACTAGCATAGAATCTCGGATGACAACAGAAACAAGAGCCTGAACTGCATCACGGACGGCAATTGGATCAGGTTTATACTCCAACGCACGTTTGCCATATGGAACACTCGCCGATAAAAAATAAATTCGTTCCTGATTGTTCATGATATAATCCAATGTCTATAAATTGAGGAGCCAATTGTCGATACTATCAATGCTCCGAATTATAAACTATGATTTGATGACATAAGGACATAGTTGTGTTACTTAAAAAATTTGAAAATGACTGACGTACAGACCAACGAAAACACACCGGAACGAGAAGCACGCCAAGTATCGGCGAAGCGGGATTGGTTTATGTTTTTTTAATCGGTTGTATTATGCTTGTTTTGGCGATAGTCGGGACACGGTTTAACACAGGCATCCGAAGTCCCGGTGGTGTTTCGGCATATTTTGCGGGAATCGTTGGCACTTGCATGGGAGCGAACTGTATTGTACATGCCGTCATTTATCGACTGAATCAAAGGCGTGTCTATTGGTCTGCGGTGTTGTTGCTGATTCATCTTTTGCTGTACATTTATAATATATGGCTTTGCCGGAATGTGTGCTGTTAAAGTCAGTTTTACCGAGCAACAGATTTATGCACAGATTGAGAGTTTGGGGTGAGTATGGTATCAGCCACGGATAGGCACTGATGATACTATCCGTGAGTATCTGTGTCATCCGTGGCAAAAATAATTGGACAATCACAATTTGAAAATGACTGACGTATGAAGTAATAAGTTAGAGCGTGTTCCGAATTGGTCTGGACTCGCCTCCGTCATTCCGGCGCAAGCCGGAATCCAGACGAGAGACATGAATCCTGTTTTACTGGATTCCAGCTTGCGTCTGAAGGACGGGTTCCAAACATGTTAACGGACTGGGCAGCGGACACACCCCGAGGCAGGTGCGTCATTTCCTTGCTCTTGACGAATGGCGACCATTTCCGTACCATGGAACTGTTTAACCCTCAGAGGAACCATGACCACAGAACAAAAATACCTTGACCCGCGTGATCAATCGCAACCGGAAAATCCCGAACGGCGGAAAATGCTCGGTAAAATTCTGCTTGGCGGAGGACTTGCGGCGTTTGCCGGACATGCAAGCAATCCCGAAGAAAACATCCTCTCCACGCATCTCCGTGCCGCCGAACCTTCAGTGGACACGCCCGAACCAGATGCTCTTTCCGGTGCATCGCGTCTGCATACCAACTGGGCAAAGTTTGCCGACCTCAAAAAGCCGATGAAGAAGGCGAAACTTGCCGGTCTCACAATGAGCCGAATGATTCTCGGCGGAAACCTTGTCCTCGGTTATGCCCACGCCAGAGACTTGATTTACGTTTCCGATTTGGTGCTGGCATACCACACCAAACAGAAAATTTACGCAACTTTCAAAATGGCGGAGGCGTGCGGTATAAACACGTTTTTCATGAATCCCAGCCTCTGCGATATGTTGAAGGAGTATTGGGAAAAGCACGACGGCACTTTGCAGTTCATGACGAATTGCAGCGGAAGGGATCGTGAGGGCATTTTGGCTAATCTGCAAAAATCGATCAACTATGGTGCTGTGACGTGTGTCATTCAAGGAGAAGTAACCGACCGGCTTGTTCGGGAAAAGGACTTTGATTCGATTCGAGCCGGTACGGACCTTGTCCGTTCACATGGTTTGCCGGTCGGCTTGGCAGCCCATCGTTTGGAGACGCTGACGGCGTGTGTGGCGGAAGGGATTCGTCCCGACTATTGGGTCAAAACATTTCATCACCACCGGTATTGGTCGGCAAATCCGGGAGAAAAGGAGCACGACAACATTTTTTGTCGAGAGCCGGAAGAAACGGCGGCGTTTATGGCAGACCAGCCGGAACCGTGGATGGCGTTCAAGGTTCTTGCCGCCGGTGCGGTTCAACCGTATGACGGTTTCCAGTACGCTTTTGAGAACGGTGCCGACTTCATCTGCGTTGGAATGTATGATTTCCAGGTAGTCGATGATGTTAACATTTGCAATGCCGTTTTGGAGGGGGAACTCAACCGTTCCCGTCCCTGGCGGTAAATGGAGTTGTCTAGTGCATCCCTTAAATGGGTCTGGACTCGCCTCCGTCCTTACGAGATCAAAGGAACCGACCGGAACGTTTTGCCCGACTACGTCGTCATTCCGAAAGAATTACCGTTCGGCGTTGATTGATATCATATCAAGACGCAAAGCGGCTTTTCGTCGCGTCGGACACTACGCATCGTCGAGCCCTAGGAACGGATCGTTGAGGAACACCGGCTTGTATCCCCGTTCGGTGACGAACGCAAACGCCCGATCCAGGCGGTCCCAATGATCCGGCAGATAATTTTTGTAAAACGGCCAAAAATATTGTTCGTGTGTCATCAGATCGACGAATTCCGCCGTGTTCGGATCGGCAACGGACTTTTCGAGCGTTGGCACGACGGCATCGAGCGGAACGGAGTTGATAACTATGTCCATCTTGGAAAAGACGATGCCGCTATCAACGTCAAGGAGAAAATCATGCCGATTCAGATATTCACTGCGGCAGTCGTCCATCTGATAATTGACGGAATACCCACCGCCGCTCCGCTTGGTAAAATAACCGCTAAGTACCGTAACCCCCTGAGCCGCCAAGGGTTTGTACGTTTCTAGACGGATTTGCCCGAAGTGAATGACCGTTGCCGGAAGATAGGACTCTTCGCCGGCAAAGCGGCAGACTTCACGTTTCAATTCGACGAAATCGCCGACCAGGGTTTCAGCGGAAGCGTCTTTGTAGGGTTCGCCGGGGAACTCCCGCTTGGCATGGAAGAGCAACCGTAGCCAATCGGCGTTGTCTCGCCACTCCGCTTTGTATCGGTCCGAAAACTGCGAGAGATCAAAATGCTCCCTTTCGACATTAAGCCGCTCTTTGTCGCCGGATGTTTCATAAAACAAATTCAGCGCAACCTTCGTACCGTACTTGCGGTGAAGTTTCTTCATGTTTCCGAGAAAATAGTCGTCGAACAGACTTTTGTAGCCGTTTCGATGGATTTCCCGCAGGCAGAAAATCGTGTCATCCACCGTAAAACGGTAGCGCGGCACTGAATTTTTGAGCCAAAGAATCGTCAGGCGGGATTCCTTGACTTCGTTTGAAGGAAACGTCGCCTTAATGGCGATTTCGTTCGTTTTTTGCCGCAGTTCGATTTCCGCTTCAAAAATCCGTCCGTTCCGTTGGCAGGGAATTCCGTTGGCGGTTACGGCGGTGTCCGGTGGTGCTTCGCCGACGACCTTGATTTTCAGCACCGACGGTTTGCCGTCGGTGCCGTTGACGACACCGATCACTGGCTCTTTCAAACGGCGATGCAGAACGGCACCATGAAACGGCTGGTCGATTCGGAGGATTCCGGTGTCCGGTGTCTGCGCAGATGTGCCGGAAAGTCCCAAGGAAAGACCGGCTGTCATACCGGTCACTGAAAATAAAAATTCTCGCCGTTCCATAGTGTTTACCCATTATTACGCAAACTGTAAATACGAGTAGCCTATACCCCCATTCTGTCATATTTCGCACCCGCTGTCAATCGGCAGTGAGCAAAATTGTCCTTCCGTCCTTCCTGCTTGCGCCGGAATGACAGATTCCAATAACATGTTGTCAACTTGGGCGAACGAGGTAGGTTGCCTACCTGCCCACTCCAAATCCGAAACGTGTCAACGGACTGGCGGCGTGGGCATACCGATTGTCATCCTGCACTTTTTCATTTACAATAGGGATATAAAGAATGAATTTCCTTTAACCCCAAAAATCAAAAATGCCTTCACTTAAAGGTACCCAAACGGAAAAGAATTTGCTCACGTCGTTTGCTGGCGAATCGCAAGCACGAAATCGTTACACATTTTTTGCGTCCCAAGCGAAAAAAGAGGGCTACGAACACGTTGCCGCCGCTTTTGAAGAGACCGCCGCTCAAGAAAAAGAACACGCGAAGCGGTTCTTCAAGTTTCTCGAAGGCGGGAACGTAGGAATTACGGCAATGTTTCCCGCCGGACTAATCGGTACAACGGCAGAAAATCTGAAAGCCGCCGCCGAAGGAGAACACGAAGAATGGTCCGATGCCTATCCGAAGTTTGCGGAAACTGCCAAACAAGAGGGTTTTCCCGAAATCGCCCAAACTTGGCTTGCCGTCAGTGTCGCGGAAAAGCAGCACGAAAAACGTTATCGCGGCTTCTTGAAAGCGATTGAAGAAGGCACCACATTCAAGCGAAAAGGCGTTGTGTGGCGTTGCCGAAATTGCGGATTCGTGTCCGAAGACGGTTCCGCTCCCAATCAGTGTCCCGCCTGTGTACATCCGCAAAGTTACTTTGAAATCCTTGCCGAAAACTGGTGATACACAGACCGTTCTCCCTGCGAAGGCAAGAATTCAGAGAAACAGGTTTAACCCTTTACGTCGTCATTCCCGCTTGCGCAGGAATGACGATTTCGAGGGTTGTGAAACAAGTCCATTAGCACTTTTTGACATTATGTTGCATATTTACAATCAAATTCAGGAATCGCTTCAATTCATCCGTTCCCGGTGGTCGGGAACGGCAAAGGTCGGTATTATCCTCGGCACGGGACTCGGTAATCTGGCACAAAAAATCCAAGCCGAATCGGTCTTTGCTTACGAAGAGATACCGCACTTTCCCCGCTCGACCGTTGAAACGCACGCAGGCAACCTCGTCGTCGGAACACTCGGCGGCGTGCCGGTGGCGGCAATGGAAGGACGCTTTCACGCTTACGAAGGCTACGATCCGAAGCAGATTACTTTTCCTGTCCGCGTTCTCCGGGCACTAGGAGTGGAAATACTCGTCGTGTCCAATGCCTGTGGCGGAATGAATCCGCAATACCAGCAGGGGGACATTGTGGTCATTGAGGATCATATCAGTCTGCTCGGCATCAATCCGTTGGTGGGTATTAACGATGATCGGCTTGGACCGAGGTTTCCTGACATGAGTGAACCTTACGACAAAAAGTTGATCGACTGGGCATTGGAAATCGCCCGCCGGGAAAATTTCGTCGCTCACAAAGGCGTGTACGTAGCGGTATTAGGTCCGAATCTTGAGACCCGGGCAGAGTATCGGTTCTTGCGGGGCATCGGAGCGGATGTCGTTGGCATGTCCACAGTACCGGAGGTTCTCGTAGCGGTGCATTGCGGTATGAAAGTTCTCGGCTTGTCGATAGTTACCGACATGGCACTGCCCGATGCGCTTAAGCCTGCCGTCGTAGAGGAGATCATTGCTGCGGCAAATGCAGCGGAACCAAAATTGACAAAAATCGTTATCGGGATACTGGAAAGAACGATGCAAAAGCCGGAAGGAAACGAAGCGGAATGACGGGAAACAACTCACGCGTGCCGCCATTGCACTGCGCCCCAGAAAAACAACGAGTCGGCTTTTGTTTCCCCATCTCTTGGTATCTACCGCAAACGGGATCAAATGGGTCTTTTTCCTTGTGCGCCTTGGTGCCTTTGTGGTTCATTCTCTTTTAACCACAATCGAATGGGGGACGAATTCAACGAAAAGTTTTCAAGTGAGGTAAAAACATGACTAGAAACAGAAACGAGTTATCCTCTATACTAGACAAGGGGCGAGGCGTTTTGCCGCTCACGCCCACATGGGTTCCCCGTCCATTCAACCGGGCAGGAAAACGGTTGCGGCTGCACCCTGACGACACATATGCTCTGGGAATGCAGCGCGGAGCACTCTTGGAACGCTGGCTCTCCTCTATCACGAAGGCAACAAACAAAGACGGCGACGAACACGAAGGCATGAGTTTTGTCAACGCGGACGGTAATCCCGACCATGTGATACTCTTCAAAGATTTCGTAGATGAATTGGGTGCCGATCTGGTCGGTCAGGAACTCATGAACAAATATGGGACGTGGCCCATGTATTCCAAACTTTTTGACTACAACGAACCGCTGTTTCACCACGTCCATCACAGGGAAGAGGCATGTGCAAGGATAGGAATGAAACCCAAGCACGAACACTATTTTTATCCCCGGCAATTTAACAACCACTTCGGAACTCGTCCGACTACTTTTTTCGGATTCGATCCTTCCGTAACGAAGGAGCAGGTGCGGGCGCGGCTGGCAATGCATGAGGCTGCCGATTCGAGGATTTTGGAACTTTCGCGGGCGTTTGCCTTGCAGTTGGGGACCGGCTGGTTCGTCCCTGCTGGCGTGGTTCACGCACCGGGCTCGCTATGTACTTACGAACCTCAGTGGAACAGTGATGTTTTTGCTTCGTGGGAAAATGTCGTGGGTTCCGGCGAGGTCTATGACTATTCGTGGTTGTGCGGCTTTCTGCCTGCGGGAAAAGAGCGCGATCTCGACGCTATTCTGGACGCAGCGGATTGGGAACTCAACACGGTTCCCAACTATCGAGAGCGGTTTTTCCGACCGCCTGTTTCCGATCAAATCGGGGACGGATACACACAGGATTGGATCTGCTACGGGAACGACTTCGTTGCCGCGAAGGAACTCATTGTTGCTCCCGGTGCGTCCGCTACCATCAAAGATAAAGCAGCCTATGGATGTATTCTTGCGCAGGGACGCGGCATATTCGGCAACTTTATCTGCGAATCTCCGACTCTGATTCGCTATGGTGCGCTCACAGCGGACGAGTTTTTTGTCTCAAACCAAAGGGCGACAGAAGGTATTGACATCAAAAACACATCCTCTGTGGAGCCGCTGGTCATTCTGAAACATTTCGCTCCTGACTGCGGAATGCCTACGATAGGAAGGAAGAAAAGGTAGGCAACCGACCTCCGGGCGGTTGCGTCGGCGATAGCCGACCAAAGAGCCGGGGATGGAACGCAGCGCAATCCCAGGATTCCAATGCCTTTATGAGGCAAACTGTCGACGGGCTGGGGCATAGTGAGGGTTTACATTCCGGTAAAATTTGTTATCATGCCGTCCGGTGTCCATTTTTCCTTTTCTCCTACAAGGTTATGCAGCAATTTTTGTTTTTCGGTTCGTTCATCGGCGGAGGATTGATCCTGTTGGTGCTCTGTATGTTGTTCTTCTTCTACGGACAACTCTGGTTTCAAGCATATATGTCCGGGGCGAGAATTCGGATGCTAAACCTCGTCAGTATGAGTCTGCTCAAAATCCGGTCGAGAGTCGTCGTGCAGGCACAAATTATGGCAAAACAGGCAGGCTTGCCGATCAGCGGAGCAATGGGAATTACCACCCGGCGGCTGGTCGCTCACTACCTTGCCGGTGGAAATGTTCCCAATGTTATTCGGGCGCTGATTGCCGCCCATCGGGCATCGCTCGATCTGAACTTCGATCAAGCGGCAGCGATTGACCTCGCCGGTCGGGATGTACTCGATGCCGTCCGAACGTGCGTCAATCCCAAAGTGATCGTCTGTCCTGATCCGAAAAAAGCGGGCGAAACCATGTTGAGTGCGATTGCCAAAAACGGGGTCGAACTATGCGTTCGGGCACAGGTTACGGTGCGTACCAATTTAGAGCGTCTCATCGGCGGTGCGACCGAAGAGACCATCATCGCAAGAGTCGGCGAAGGAATCATTACCGCCATCGGTTCGGCAAACACTCATTTTGAAGTGATGGAGAATCCTGACAACATTTCCAAAGCGGTGATTGATCGAGGATTGGATTCGCAGACGGCGTTTCGGATCGTTTCAATTGACATTGCGGACATTGATGTCGGACAGAACATCGGTGCGCGGCTTCAAGCGGATCAAGCGGAAGCGGATACCCGAGTGGCGCGTGCCAAAGCGGAAGAACGCCGGGCCCAGGCTCTTGCACAGGAGCAGGAAATGAAAGCGCGGGTTGCAGAGAACCGGGCGTATGTCGTGGAAGCGGAAGCCGCCGTTCCACTTGCCCTAGCCGAAGCCTTTCGGCGCGGGATGAGTAGTTAGGTAGCCGTTGGCTATTATACCGTAAGCGGCATGAAATTATCCTTTGCGCTCCTTGCGGTTGAAAAAAGGATTTAACCGCAAGGCACGCAAGGAAAAGATGTCCCATTTGATCCCGTGTACAGTATATCCCGCCGCCGTTACAGCGATACATAACCGAAACTCACAACCTGCGTGTCATGCGTGATTTCCGCTTGACTCAACACGATCAAGCCCGGTATCGTTGCACTCGTCATGTACTTCAGTGCCGAACGAATCTGCGGATTCACCAAAATAATCGCCGGATAATTCTGCGTCGTCAACTTATCCGCCTCTGCCAAAATCTTCTTGCAAAGATGCTCCTGCGCCTGCGGAGACATGCGGATAAACAAGCCATTCGGTCCATGTTCAAAACCGGCACGGATTTGATCTTCGAGCGCAGGATCAAGCATCACGACATTCAACACATTATTTTCGTCCCTGTATCGGGTACAAATCGACCGAGCGAGTTTCGTTCGAACGAACGTCGTCAGCACAATCGGGTCTTTCGTCTGACCGCCGTAATCCCCCAGTACTTCCAAAATCGTGCCCAGTTGCTTGATCGGAATCTGTTCACGCAACAACAGTTGAAGAACCTGTTGTACTTGGGCAACGCTCAATACTTTTCCGACTTCTTCCACTGCTATCGGACTGTCCTTTTTGAGTTCGTCCAGCAATGCCTGAGTGGCATCGCGGGTCAAAATTTCATCGGCATGTTTGCGGACAGTTTCCAAAAGGTGCGTTGCGATGACCGCATTCGGCTCGACAACAGTATAACCGTAAATCTGCGCCTGCTCTTTGACCGATTCTTCAATCCACAAGGCAGGCGTACCATAAGCCGGTTCGATAGTCTCCAAACCTTCGACCTTGCCGGTGGACATGCCGGAGTCGATTGCCATAAAAAGATCGGGATAGACCAGCCAACCCGCCACGGGCTGTCCGGCAATTTTGATTCGGTAATTCGTCTGATCAAGCGAAAGCGAATCTCGAATCCGTACTCGGGGCAAAATGATTCCGATTTCGGAAGCGACCTCTTTCCGCAAACGGTGAATACGGTCGAGAAGATCGCCTCCCTTTGCCGGATCGGCAAGCGGAATCAAGCCGACACCGAGTTCCAATTCCATCGGTTCGACGCGCAGATGGCTTTCAGGCGTATCTTCCGCCTGTTTTGCCTGTTGTTGCTCGGCGGCGGCTTCGGTGATCTGCGTTTCGGTTTCCTGTATTTTTTTGTTTCTCCGTGTCATCACCAGAGCCAAGCCGACGGAACTGGCGGCAATCATACCGAGCGGCAATTTTGGCAGTTCCGTCAGCATCAAGATCGTCAAAAAGACGGAAGTTAAAATCAACACCACCGGCTTGGACAAGAGTTGTCCCACGAATTGTTCCGGCAGATTGGTACTATGACTGCTTCGTGTAACGAGCAAACCGGTGGCAATCGAAATGAGCAACGCCGGAACTTGCGTTACGAGACCGTCGCCGATGGTCAATTTGGTGAAAATGGTTGCCGCATCTTGGAGTAGCATGCCGTGTATGACCATTCCAATAAAGAGACCGGCAACGATATTGATCAGTGTGATGACGATTCCCGCGATGGCATCGCCGCGCACGAACTTACCGGCACCGTCCATTGCTCCAAAGAAGTCGGCGGATTGAGTAATTTCGTCGCGCCGCCGTTTCGCCTCTTTTTCGTCGATGACACCGGCATTGAGGTCGGCATCGATTGCCATTTGACGACCGGGCATTGCGTCCAGTGTGAATCGGGCGGCGACTTCACTCACTCGCGTGGCACCTTTGGTGATGACAATAAATTGAATGATAAAAATAATGACGAAAATGATGAGCCCGACAACGACATCTCCGCCGGCAACGAAGTCGGCAAAGTTGTAGATGACGTGTCCGGCGGCGTATTCGCCGTCCTCGTGTGCGCGGCTTAAAATGAGCCGGGTGGTCGCAATGCTCAAGACAAGCCGGAACAGGGTCGTTGCCAACAAAACGGACGGAAAAATACTGAAATCGAGCGGCTTGGTAACGAACAGCGTTGTCAGCAGAATGACGATGGCGAGCGTGATATTCAGGGAGAGCAGCACATCGATCATGTTTGCCGACAGCGGCACAAAGATGACCATAATGCTTGCGGTGAGCAGGATCGGCAGGACGAGATCGAGGAGTCGACCTTGTTTGAGCAAACCCTGTATGTACGTAAAAATCCCCTGCATGGGGGGAAAGTAACGATTTTTTGGGAAAAAGTCCAGAGGGAAAAATCGCCGAAGAGCGCATTATGGAAAAGCGGGGCAGTGTCCCGTAAATCTTGTCAATTCCGTCTAAATCGTCATCCTTTTTCCTGACGCTTTCTGACGTTGGGTGTGTTAGACTTCGCCTTGAAAATTGAAATCGGAGACCGTGAGGCAACGCACGGAGTAAGCCGCCGTGTTCCGCGCTGCCAAAGAGTGACGACAGTGAGGGTTTAGGTCGTTTTTCCATTGCTCACTGCCTTATTTAATCAAACGACTTTGTTGCCTTTCAGTTTTCCGATCCAATTTTCACTTTCAAACGAGCGGCAAAAACGCAAAACAGACAGAGCCCGGAATGGAAACTCCGGTTCACAGAGCCCGTATCGTAAGATAGGGACTCCCTGACTTACGTCACGGGCTCTGATTATTCAGCCTTCTATGTCCTAATTCAGGTTCGATGCTTCTGTTCACCAGCAGTGCACAATCTGTACGCAACGCGTCGAGTTGAAAACAATGCTCCGTCAGGCAAAACGCTCGGCTCGTTATCGGCGTGCCGCGGTGGTTCTTGGTATCGGTCTTGTAACGGGCGGCGTGCCGGGCACGTAGGGGGCGCGTTTTTTCAAGAGGACTTCGTACATTACTCTCGACTGACCCACTCTGGCATCAATCGCATCCCAGCCGATATGGTACGTTTGGGCATCGAGACGAGCCTGACGCGGATTGATCGCTGGCACCACCACCACTTTGTAGTCCCCTTCTTGAGAAAGTTGCCGGGGAGCATAGACATAACGCACCGGCGGTATCTCGTAATTCCCCCGATTTATCTGACCGAAACAAACGGTAGAAACCGCAAAAACGGAAAAAAATACGCAATAAATTATCGATTTCATCATTTTAGTGTGTGGTTTATGCCGTAAACGGTGTGAGATGTCCGTCTTTTCTTTGCACTCCTTGCGTACTTTGCGGTTAGGCTTTGTCCAAAAAATTGGATGTGTCTAACCTTCTTCCAACGGCAGAGGCGACGTATGAGACTCCTGTTCGTTATATCGGCTGCGTTTCTTCTTGGGGAACCGTGAAGTTTTCTTTTTTGGCACAAATTCCGAGGACAAGCAGGGCATATCTGAATTTTGCCTCATTCTTTGCAGTTCACGGACGAAATCATCCGCATCCTTGAAATGGCGATAGACACTTGCAAACCGGACGTAGGCAACTTGATCGAGTTCACCGAGATAGTGCATCACACGTTCGCCGATAAATTGACTTTGAACTTCGGTTTCAAAGGCTGCGTCAATGTCATGTTCGACTTGGGTAATCAGCATAGAAATCTGCGTATCGCTGATTTGCCGTTTCCAGCAGGCGCGTTCGATTCCTTGCTGGAGTCTGTCCCGGTCAAAGGGGACGCGTGAACCATCCCGCTTGATGACCCGAATTTGTGTTGCTTCGACCCTTTCGTAGGTCGTAAATTTTCTGCCGCAGGCGAGGCAAGAACGCCGCCGCCGCACAACGAACCCATCCGTGCTGGTTCGCGTGTCGCCGACCTTATCGTTTTCCTGCTGACAAAACGGACAACGCATTTTTAAGGAAACAGGAGATAGGAGTGGGTTTACGGATGGCTATTGTATCACAAAAGGTGCGAAATTTCCAGATCAGGCACCGGCAAAGCCCCCAACACCGTCATTTCCTGCGAGAATGGAAATGACGAACCTTGTGTCCTCCGTGCCTTTGTGAGAGAACAACATGACGTTGCAGTTGACCCGTGTCCCTGATTTTACCATCCCAGCCCGCCTTGGCTGACCGGCAGTCTTGCTTTCTCGTCATCGAGACAGACGGCTTTAAGCCAATCTTCCAGCGAAATGTCGTCATTGATAACCTTTGCCGTACCGTCCGCAAACGCTGCGACGAACACCGCTGGATGCTTTGACGATGGACGCGGTATTCTGTCGGAAGAATTCGGAAGCAGATTGTTATTGCGACCCCAAACAAAACCAAGATTCTCGACGGCAACCCTGCTCCGCGTGTCTTCATTCGAACTGCTGATGGGCAACTCATTGAGTAGAGCAAAGAAGTCCCAGTCCTCGTCGTACCAAACGCCGGCAACGTTTGTATTTACATTTTCCGAGAGCAAGATGGTATTGCTCATTCCATTGGGAATGTCCTCGATTTTGACCTTCTTATTGATGGCAAGCAGATCGGATCGGCGGTCCTTGAACAGCGTGAAATGAGGGGCGTTATCGCCGGTGATTCCCGGCATCGTTCCAGAGGGTCCGCAGTTGACGACGTAGTTTAGCCGTCTTTCCTCTCGCGGATTATCACTAGGACAAAGCAAGGCGGGAACCGGTGCGAAGACTCCGGCGGGGAACTCCTCTTTCATGAGAGCCGCGTGGCGTTTGCCTTCACCGATGTTCGGCAAAACGGCAACCGCCCAGGAGTGGATGGGCGTTCCTCCCAGTTGATTGAGAGAGCCCGGAAGTCCGTTGTTGGCAGTGTCGTAAGCGATCATTGCTATTGCCAGATCGCGTTGCCGGGAGAGACATTGGTTTCGCCGTGCCGTTTCTCTGGCTCCGTTGATTGCCGGGACCAGTATTGCTGCCAAAAGAGCAATGACGGCAATCACCACCAGTAATTCTACCAAAGTAAACGCTGACCGTTTCATAGCGACGAGAGGAAAAGGGGCAAAAATCCTGTACGTCTATTTTCGCACAAAAGAGGAGAAATTTCCAGTCTATTCCGGTGATTCCCAAAAATTTAGCCGCAAGGTGCTGGATTACCTGCTCAAAGACGTTCACAGAGCCCGGAGGGGAAACGCCGTATCCGATACGGACTCTGTTCGTTCAGCATTAAAATTTTCCGCCAGGGCAGTAATCACAAAGACACAAAGTCTGCAAACGCCGGGCTTGCAACGGAGGATAAATAGAGTACAATGCAACAAGGTCATTTCCCCGAAATTTCATATGCTTTACTCTTCTATACTTTTCGCCGAAGCCCCCGCTCCGCCGGTAGGTGATTCTCCGATTCCATGGCTGATCATTATGCTCCCCGCCTTTCTCCTGATTATGTGGTTCCTCATGGTGAGTCCGCAAAAGAAACAAGAAGAGCGAATGAGGAAAATGCTCAATTCACTCGAAAAAAATGACCGGGTTATGACTGTCGGCGGACTCATCGGTACGGTACATTCCATCGACAAAGAACAGAACGAAATCGTTCTGAAAGTCGATGAGTCCAATAACACCAAAGTTCGATTCCACCTCACCGCCGTCAACACCGTGTTCCCAAAGGACAACGGCGAAAAGAAATAATCCCCCTTACTGTACTCCATCAATCAGTAAACCTGTTGCATAGCCCGTCATCCTGCGCAAGCCGGAATCCAGACGAGTGACTCGCAACCTATTTCCCTGCCAGAATGACGAAAACATGGCGGCTTGCGCCGGAAGGACGATTTTGGGGTTATGCAACAGGTCTAATAGACATTCCACCCTGTTTAGGACGGTTATCGTTCCCATTCATTGCTGACCACAATGTCGCCGACGAGTTCATCGCCGGGAAAGTTGACCAAAACGTATGTGTTCCGTCCCGGCTCGACACGAATCGTCTTGCTCTGTTCATTACCGATCTGGGCAGAACGCTCCGATAAGACGTATCCCCGATGCGTCAATGAATAGACCCGGCTCATCGGTTGCAACGTAAGCCGATGCTCTCCCGCCGGAACTTCCAGCCGCGACACCTGAATTTCCGCCGGAAGAAGATTCCAACACCGTGTGTCCGCCGTTTCCAGTGATTCCCAAACCATCCCGCCGACATCCATGAGCAAGCCAACCCAAGCATTGGCATCCACCGCTTCCTTTGTACCGTAAAGAATCCCCTTTTTCAAAGTGCGCCGAACCACCGCTCTGGCAACGACTTGCGGTTGAATCGCCTCGAACTGTTCCTCCGCCATTCGACCAATATCGGTTAGGGTCTCCGTTTGCCCTCTCCATTTTCCGCCAATCGACACGGAGAGTGCCGACACCGTATCTTGGGGACGGACAATGTAGGGGATCATCACCGGTGCGAAGTCGGGCAGCGTCGGACGGCTACTCATCATGGCAATCAGAAACGTTGTCCAAATTTGCGCTTCCTGCAAGACTTCGCAGTTCTTTTGCACTTTGAAGGGTCCTCGCCCTACCAATGCAAACACATAGACGACTCCGTTTCCCGATTGGGCATGCACTCCGCGTTTTGCTCTTTCCAAGTCCTGCCGCCCCTGCGTAAAGCCCGGCTCCCATGTGTTGACCGCTTGATAAGCCCTTACCACGTCATCATGATTTCGATACGTTGCTTCCTGCATAGCACCGATGAGATATTGACCGATGGCAACCTGCCGATAGGCTGCCGCTTTCGGATTGATCTTCTTTTCCGAATCCTTGGGGTCTTGAACGGCTCCCTTTTGGATGATTTCGTTTTGTTTGTGCCCAATTTGCAGTGCGTATGCCGGTGCGTCGGTTCCGTCGTGCATCAGATTAGCAAGAGCAAGAAAAACGCGGATCAACACTTTTTCGTAGTCTTCCCCTGCGTAGGAAACGGTATTATCGTCGAGCAGCATCGACACCGTTTTTTCGGTTGCCTTTTTTGCCCGTTCGTTTTCGTGCCTATCGAAACTGTCTCGGACTTCGCGGAGCAGTGTTTCGGCTTCCTTTGGTTTGCCGCTGGAAAGAGCGATGATTGCCCTGTTTAATTTGAGGAGGTCGGCATCAGAACGTTTTCTGGTTTTGAGTGCTTTGTCGATTTCGGCATTGGCTTTTTCGAGATCGCCGTTGGCAAAGTCGTTACGGATTTTCACCGTCCGTTCGCCGAAACTGGCGCAGCCTGTCAGGAAACAGAGTACCACAAGGAGTAAAACCATCCGCATACTCGGCAACAGTAACGATTTTTACGGAAGTATGCAAGAGCAAACCGGGCTAAACGCCTTACAGAGCGGTTTTGTCCGTGCCTTCCGCGGCAATAAAGACCAATTTGACCCCGTAAACGGCATATCAGTCCACTGGTTGCGATTCGGCAGGCAGTCCCGGTTGGATGATGCGGTTGTAACATAATCCGCCCAACACGCTGCCGACGCATGGAGCGATAATATAGACGATCCAAAAGCCGTGCCCGTTGGGTCCCGGTATTGCCGTCTCTCCCCAACCTGCCAGGAACGCAAACAAGCGCGGAGCAAAATCCCTCGCCGGATTGAAACCCGCTTGAGTCAAGGGCGCGATCAAAGAAATCAACATTGCTATTGTCAAACCGACGAACACCGGAGTAAGAAAGCCTGCCGGTCGCGCTCCGTTTCGAGGATTAATCAACGCAAAGACAATGAATGCCAGAAAGAATGTCCCTATCACTTCGGCAAGAAATGCTGTGTGCATGGGAACTCGTTTGTGCCAGTCTGGACAGGTACGCCAATCGACGAGCACAGCCGGTACCTTAATATCCGCCGCTGCGTCCGATGAGTCTTCGGTCACTACCGGTCTATCGACTGGCATGTGCGGCGAGGAGTAGTATTCCCCGTAACATCGCGCCGTTACAATGCTTTTCTGTTCGAGTCCCTGTTCTCTTTCAAACATTTTCATACTGGGCGAAAAGAGCACGTACAGCACGGCGGCAGCGCAAAACGCTCCGGTGAATTGCCCTGTCCAATACGGCACGACATCTTTCCAGGGCATTTGGCGGTGTACGGCAAACGCCAATGTCATGGCGGGATTCAAGTGTCCGCCGCTGATGGCACCCGACACGTAGATACCGAACATTACGGCGAGTCCCCAGACGATAGCGATTTGCCAAAGTCCGACCTGTGCACCGTACATCGTGGCGGTGTGAACAACGCCGCAACCGAAAAAGACCAAAATGAATGTGCCGAAGAATTCTGCAAGAGGTTTATGCATTGACTTGAAAGTGATAATAGGGGACTGTCTATTACAGGACGTTGTCCAATATGAGACTAATTATACTATCATTACTTTTCCGGGCAATAGGGGGAGCGGTGCACCCAGTCCGTTAACGTGTTTCGCGAAAACCCCATCATTCCGGCGCAAGCCGGAATGACGGAATTTTCGCAATCTTGCACATCTGTCAACGCAACCGGGAAGAGTTGAAACACGTTTATCTTCGTGCTATATTGGGGCAGTCAATCATATTACCGTCCGCTCATGTCTAATAAAACCGCCCAAGAGGGATCGTCCGCCGAAGCAAAAACAACAGAAAAAGAAAGCAAATCCTCGCCATTTGAACGAGAAGCGGCACGTCGGGACTTTCTCAAAACTTCCGTTGCCGCCGGTGTAGCGGCTTGCGCGGTTGGTGCGTCTGTCTGTGCCGCCGTCCGACTCGTGATCGCTCCCGTCTTCGTCGAAGGCACCGGCGGAAAATCGTACCCGCTTGCCCCCCTCGACTCGTTAACGGCACAACCGCAAAAATTTACCGTCGTCGATGACAAGCAGGATGCATGGACAACATTACCCCAACAGAATATCGGATCACTCTTTTTGAGAAAATCGGGCGATACCGTACAGGCTTTTCATTCACGTTGTCCGCACGCAGGTTGTAGGCTTCAGATGGGTTATCAAAAAAATCCCCAGACCGGAGAAGAGGAAAAACTTTTTTATTGTCCGTGCCATTCCGCCTACTTTGATCTTGACGGCAAACGCTTGAACACCGTTGCTCCCCGCGACATGGATTCACTTGCCGTCGAAGTCAAAGAAGGACAGGTCTTTGTCAAGTTCGAAAATTTCACCCTCGGCATCGCGGAAAAAAGAACCCATTAGACTTTCTCCGGGAAGTATTATGCCGTCATTCCAGCGAAAGCCTTATGTTCCGATATCTTTTTTAGTGAATGTTGCCAGAACTCTTAATTTCATCCCTGGAAACTTCTTCTCCATAAAGGAAGGGCGTTGCCAGTGCCGAAAAGTCATTGTTCAGCAGCGAGACATCCCGAACGGTGCCCTCGAAGGAAATGAAAGGAACAGTATTGCTCTGGGATTTGCAACCGGACACAATAACGTTGTTCGAATCCTTGATCCGAACAGAAGCCGGTGCTTGTTCTGATACACAGAGACCTGGACTATCGAGCCGTACTGCTTGAACATCTTGAAGATGGATCGCCGCTCTTGCGTCAGGCTTTGCTGTACTCAACGTAATGTTTTCGAGCCGCAGACCGTCAACATGCCGGCAGTTAATACCGTAAGCCGGTGTGATGCCGAAATTGGTATATTCAGGATACCCTTTCGGTCTATTGTCCGTGAAATCATCAATCTTGGCATCCTTTTCTTCACAATCTCCGGCAAATCGGAGCGTCATATTACGCAACGTGATATTTTCCAGAGGGAAACCGGGTTGTCCCATGATACTGACTCCGACTCGGGTATCCTTGACATCGTCTCCGAAATGGGCATCCTCGGAAGGTTTATAGGCACCGAGTCCATCGGCAATTACATTAGAAATCGAGACATTCCGCAAGACTGGCTTTTCGCCTCGCCGGAGACCGAGTTTGATGAGAATTGTTCCATTGACGTTGTTCATCGTGATATTGTCGATGGTGATCCTATCCATACGTCCGCCGTCGACGACCTCAAGAGCGATTCCTGAAAGCCGGGTATCGGTGATGACACAGTTCGAGATCGTTACGTCTTCGAAACCGCCGACCGATTGCGTACCAAACTTGAGTGCATTACATTCACTTTTGATTTGGCAGTTGGTAATTGTCAAACGTTTGACCATCCGGTCTGACGTGCTTTTCACGCAGAGTCCGTCATCTTCACAGTCGATAATACAATTTGAAATTCTCGTGTCGTGGCAGTCAGTGATGTCGATGCCGTCATTGTTTGCGTTCACCTTTGCCCGGACATAAAGACCGTCAATGCTGACGAAATCACAATTGGTCGCTACAACGCACCAACACATCGCGTTGATGGCACGAAAATCCCGGAGGCGGACGTGCTTACAATTCACGAACTGTATCATATGTTGTCGTCCTCTCAGACCATCGTATTTCTCTTCACTCCAGAAATTCTTGTGATCGCCGTTACCGTTGATGGTCCCGCGCCCTTCGATTCCAACATTGCTGGCGTTGCGTGCTCCAACCAGTGACCACCGGTAATCTTTGAATTCGGGACTCCCCAGCAACACTGCCGACGGCGCAAGATAAAGGGAAACGTTATCCTTCAACAAGATTGAGCCGGTAAGAAATGTTCCATTGGGAATAAAAACACGTCCGCCGCCCGCTTCCGTACAGGCATCAATCGCCTTCTGAATGGCTTCGGTGTTGAGAGTGGTTCCGTCATCGACGGCACCGTATTGCCGTATGTCGAAGATGGGTTCGGCTCCATAAAGCGTCCCATTCGGGAGGAAGCAGAGAAAAGCGACCGCAACACTATAAAACAAAGTAAGGAATTTCGACATGATTTTTTCTCCGGTTAAAACAGGGATACGAGTTTGAAAACAGTTTGACTCCACGCCACACGTACTCTTTATCAGTCCAGTGTAAAAGAAAAAGACAAAAAAACAAGGCCGATGGTCTGCCGAAAGACCATGTGGGTGTGTGCAAGTTTAGTGGACACACCCAGGAATAAAAGCCGGGATGGAATACAGGTTGTCTATTGCAACAGCGCATCGAAATCAATGTCTTCAAGATTGATCACGCTGATTGTGTGTGGAGCCTCCGGCGTTTCAAGGTCAATGTTGGCAACGTAAAGTTTCATCCCGCGCAGACAGACTTCCGAACAGCGATCCAACGCCCCGGCAGCCTTCTGCTCCGCATTGGGATTGAGCGCATTCTTGGCAAGCAAAATCGTCTTGCCGTTCGTCGGATTCATCACGCATACCGAGTTGCCCACGTAGTCTGCAAAGAAAATATACCCCTTCGGACACACCTTGAGACCGTCCACACTTTCATGCGGTCCTGTGCCGTCGTTAATATCACGATGAGAGATGGCATGCCTGCCCGATGCGTCGAGTTTGACTTCAATGGTTTTCTTATCGCCGAAGTTAGCAACGTAAAGCGTGCCGTCTTTTGCCAATCCGATGCCGTTTGCCCCGACTTTCCATTCGCCGTTGCGATCTGCGTCCGTTGTTTGGAAACGGAAAATGAAACGGGGATCGCGACCGTAGGGCAAAACATTTACGACGGGTGCGATAGGCACGGCACCTCTTAGTGTCGGTCTCCGAGGTGTCAGTGCGGCAATGTCAAAGCAGAACACGCCGCTCGTCATCGGCATTTCGACAATGTTCGGATCAATTTGCGTTTCCGCCACGTAGATTTTACCGTTGTGGATTTCGAGTCCGTTTGCCTGAACAAGCCCGGTAACAACAACTTCGCTGCGCACGGGTTGTCCATTCTGGTGTATGACCCGGAGAATCCGTGATTTGTGATTCGGATTGCCGCCGAGACATTGGCTATCGGAAATGTAAAGATGTCCGTCCGGTCCGAAGGAAATGCCCAGCGGCGTTACGCGCCCGGTTTCGGGATGGGCGGGAAGTTCAAAATACTTGCTGACATTGTCGTCGGCATCAATACGCAGGAGCCAGGCGTTGCCTTTGTCGCCGATGACGGGGATGGCGAGGATGATGTCGCCGGTTCGGGGATTGACGGTCATACCGTCGGGATGCTTCATACTTTCCGGCAGGACAATGGCTTTGAAGGGTTTCGTGATCGGCTCTGCCGCTTGAAGCAGAATCGGCAGACAAAAGAGGGCGATAAACAGGGGGATCATTTTCTTCATCGAACGTTTCCTTTCTTGTATTGAGAGGGTTTAGGGGAAAGGACAATTATACCTTAACACGGACGGTCCGTCGACACGTTTGCGGGTTAGAGCGGAAAAGGTCGGCAACCTACCTCATGAGGCAAACTTGCCGACGGACTCCCGAATGTCCCCGCTTGCATTGTTGCCAAGATGGGGTACAACGTCGGGCGGTGGAGTCGAGGGGGCTTCCCGAAACTCCGAAAACCTTAATCCTTAACAAAGGAGAATTGCCATGAAATCGTTTGCGTTGTCCGTGCTTTATGTGTCCAGTATCGTCCTCGCCGTCGGGACCTTTTTATTATCTGCGTGTTTATTATCTGCGGTGCCGTTTGTTATACTTTCAGAGAGCGGTGCAAGCGAGAGTGTTGCGTTAAAAGGGAAGGAATATGTTCGGCACTTTCGCGACTACGCTAGTGCTGTTAAAACGCTCAAAATTTCCACTCTTTCGACGGATATCGAAGGAATCAGTTCGTCAAATGCTGAAATTCGCTACAATGCAGTATTTGATTTCGTCGAGAAGCGGAAAAAGACATTGTATCATAGGGGCAACAATGGAGCGCAACTTACTACTGAGGAATTGTTTGTTGCCGGAAACCCGCTGGTATTGTATCATGGCGAGAAAATGCTAGAAACTCACAGTGACGGCATTCAGCTCGTCTTACAAAAAGTTTCCGGCTCTCGATGGGCTGAGGTTGTCTGTCTTCAGTTTTTAGGGAATATATTTTTCAGAGAATCTGAAAAATATCAAGTGGCGTTTTGGGATGTAGTTGATGACATGGCGGTTCGTGACGTACGTGAGGAGAGGCTTGAATCTGGAGAAGATATTGTTACTATTATTCTGTCCTCGGACAAACGAAAGGTAGAACTGAGTCTTATTCCCTCTAAAAAATGGGCTCCTCATGCTATTTTTTGGGAGCAGGAACCGTTTTCGCCTGAATTCCCTTCTGTTCGTTCAACGAAACTCGTTTATTCCGACCACACATTGGTCTCAAATCACTGGATACCAATGTCGTGCATCGTTGAAATGTCCTTTCCGTCTGCATCTCGCACGACATCTGACGGGCGTAAGTTTGAATTACCACCCATGACATCGAAGAGTCGCCTTGACATTGCCGATATCGTTGTTAATCCCTCGTTAAGTAAGGAAGACTTTTATTTTTCTATACCGATACCAGACTTTACACCGGTTATAGTAGAAGATGAATCGAAAAAACATATCAAGCATGTTTGGCTCGATGGAAAAGTTGTCCCTTGGACAGATGAGACTGCATTAGCTTATGCAAGAGGACACAAGTTTATGCCGGGACCAGAAGAACCACGATTCTGGATGATGGCTATCGGTATTATTTTGATCCTCATCGGCGGCAGAAGATTGGCTTACAAATATTTTACCAAGTAAGACGGATGAGCATGAGAATTATTTCGCCGCTATTATGTATCCTGTTCTGTGTCTTATGTTTGGCAGAGGATTTGTCCAACCCAGAAGAAAAACCTGTTCTACCAGACTTACGCGCAATCAGGGTTGCTGGACCCTATTGCGGTATCTATTTGCTGGTTGCTATCCACTGGGTCGCTTATCTCGGTGTCGATGGCGGACTGCTCATACAGGTTAGTACGATTCAAATTGCGGTATGTTTGGAGAAAAATAAAAAAAATTCCTAAAAAAACTTGCAGTTAGACTGGGTTATCTCTACCATTGCAACAAAAGTCAAGGAGGTTTTTCTAGTCCGACCCGGTGGTAATTTGCATAATTTTAGGATAAAATGGAAAATATGGGCAAGTTTTAACATGTGGGTTGCCGATTCCAGTTACGGGGACTCGGCGCTCTTATCCTATAAGTACAATGTACAGACTCGCATTCTTTATCATCCTCTCGTTCATTGTTTTCACCCTCTACGTTCCGGAACTCCTTGCGCAACCCGGACAAGGAAGACAAGGCGGACCCGGTGCCGGTCAACGACAACCCGGAGGTATGCGCGGCGGACAATTCCCCGGCGGACAGCCCCCCAGCGGACAACCCCCCAGCGAATCCGGTGAAAGACCCGTTGCCAGCGAACGAGCCGACGACGGACAGCCGCCGCCCCAACCGGTTGTCCCGCCGCCCCCAGCAGCGAACGCCCTCCTAGCGAAACTCATGGATCCTACCGCAACGAGCATCATAGGACTCTCACAAGAACAAAACCGAGAAATCTGGCGCATTGCCGCTTCGCAAAGTCAAGAAATTGCTGCCGCCCAACGTGCCAACGCCCCAGAAGAACGGTATCAGGAAATCTACAAGCAACACGAAGAAAGAGCGACGAACGTCCTCACGCCCGCACAAAAAGCGGTTCTCGAACAGGGACACGATGAAACACAATACACAATCATTGCCAGAAATCTACCCTGGAAAGATTTTTTGCAGTCCATCGCCGACCAGGGTTCCTATCAACTCGTCTTGGATGCAACGCCGCCCGGCACATTTAACTACACAGATAGGGAAAAACGTACCATCGTGCAAGTGCTCGACCTCATCAATGGTGTTTTGATTACCAATGGATACACCATCGTTCGCAGAGATCGAACACTTCATCTGCTCAACTTGCGCAGTCCCATTCCGAATTGGTACTTTCCCGTCGAAACACCGGAAGGATTGCCGCAGCGTGCAGCGTCTGAGTGGGTTGCCGTTACGTTCTCAACGGGTCGCCGTGATCGGGAACAAATCAAACAGCGAATCAAACCCTATGAAAATCCCTATACCCGTGTCTTTGATGTCGGCAGCGGTATTATGGTGATCGACCGAGTGGAAATGGTGCGAGCGGTCGAAAACGTCATTAAAGGCATCCAAGAGCCGCCGGAACCGGAAAGACCGCGTCAACAGGAACCGCAACCCACTCCTCCGCAACCGGAGTGGAAAAAATATACCTTTGAAAAAATTGAGCCTGACACGTTGTTGCCGATTCTCCAGGCGTACGTACCGGGCATCCGACCGCTTCGGCTCGACGACAAGTCGCCGGACGTTCATATCCTTGCCCGACCGGCGGAGCATAATCAACTTGCAACATTCATCGGAATGTTGGAGACCGATTCCAGTGTAACCGACAAGCCGGAATCCAAGAAGGGGGAACTCAGACTCGTTCCCATTTCGATAGCACCGTACATTGGTTCGCAGGGGGCACGCGGTCCCGTCGGTGCCCAGGGTGCACAGGGCAGACAAGGCGGCGGACAACGTCCGCCCGGCGGTCAGCGTCCCGGTGGTCAGCGTCCCGACGGTCAAGGCGAAGGGGAACAAGCCGAGGAAGAACTTCCTCCGCCGCAACCGGTCGTTCCGCCGTCTCCACCTGCTAATTCTCTCCTCGGGAGACTCATGAACGCCGACATACAAGCCGTCCTCGGACTTTCCCAAAATCAAATCCAAGAGATATGGCGGATCGCCGGTTCGCAAAGTCAAGAAATTTCCAATGCCCGAAGTGCCAACGCCCCGGAGGAGCGGCATCTGGACATCTATAAACAACACGAAGAAAGAGCGGCGAACGTCCTCACAGCAACGCAAAGAGCCGTTTTGGAACAAGGTCTCGACGGCAGAAAGTACAGAATAGTTTTCAAAGATCAGCCTTGGAACTATGTCTTGCAGTGGATTGCCGCACAAGGCGCGTATCAACTCGTGATGGACGCACCGCCGCCAGGCACTTTTAATTTTACAGATCGAGAGGATCGTTCCCTTATTGAAGTCATTGATCTCGTCAACGGTTACTTGATTGCCGATGGTTACACCCTCGTTCGTCAAGACCGAATGTTGCGGCTACTCAACCTGAGCAATCCCATCCCGAATTGGTGGTTTCCCGTAGAAAGACCGGAAGGACTGCCGGGACGTGCTGCGTCCGAGTGGGTTTCCGTGACGCACCAACTGGAGCGCCGTGATCGGGACAGAATCAAAGCGAGCATAAGACCGCTTGAAAATCCCTACACCCGGATATTCGATCAGGGGGGGGCAATCATGGTGATTGACCGGGTGGAAACGCAGAGGGCGATTGAGAACATCATTAAAAACACGGAGAATCCGCCGGCACCGCCGCAACGCCAAGAGGCGCGTCAGCAGCCCGAACCGCCGCGACAAGAGTGGAAAAAATACACCTTTGAAAAAATCGAACCGGAAAAATTGTTGCCGATTATAAAGGAATACGTTCCGAATATCAGAGATATTCACCTTCCCGGTTCGACGGACGTTCACATTTTTGCCCGACCGCCGGAACACAATCAAATCGCCGCTCTCGTCAGAATGTTAGAGGCGGATGCGAGTGTAACCGACAAACCGGACGCAAGGAAGAGTGAACTCAGAATCGTTCCCATTTCGATAGCCCCGTACTTCGATCCACAGGGGATACCGGCGGAAATGCAGCGGGAGCGTTTGCGCCGTCAGAGCGTACAGGGTGATCAGGGTCCTGTTGGTGCACCGGGTGCCCAAGGCGGACAGGGGGAGCAAGGCAGACAGTTTGGCGGCGGACAGTTCGGGCAACGTTTTCCGAGAGGTCAGTTCGGCGGCGGACAATTCGGCGGACAGTTTGGACAAGGCTTCACTTCCCCTACGCCCATCATACCGCCGGGTGTGGACATCAACCAGATGAACCAAATACAAATGTTCGGTTTGGAACTCATTGCCTTTCTCCGGCAAACGTTCCCGGATGCTATCATAGCGGACACGCTTATCGGGGACCGCCTGATCGTTCGGGCATCGGAAGAGGATGAGAAGGCGATCATGGAATTATTGGAAACGTTCAAGCCTTCAGGCGAAAACCGGCAAACGTTGAAGTTGTACCAATATACCGAGCCGGGCAAGAAAGTGAACGAAACAACCGTGCAGTTATTGCGTGCGCTCGTACCGGGAGCGATGTTGTCTTTCGACGCGGAGCAGGGACATATCCTAGCGGTCGCAACGGCTCGGGAACACGAAGTGTTAGCGGGCACCATCAAGGAGTTCGAATCCGCAGCGGCACCGGTCGAGGAAAACATTCTGCACAACTATCAACTTACGGCTTCGTCGCTTCCGACGTTCGAGGCGTTGGTTGCGCAACTTGCCGCTCAAAACAAACTGCCGGGTTACGTTCCCGTACAGGATAGGCAGCGCAATCAAGTTCTGATTTGGGCAACGCCGGAGCAGCATGAACTCATTCAGGAACTTTACGTACAAGTTACCGATTCTGGACGAAAGGATGATCTCCTTCTCGTTCCCTATCCGGTAGCATCCTATTTTGAGCCGCGGATTCCGATAGAGGTACAGCGTCAGCGTCTCCGTCAAGCGAGTCAGGCGAGCCGAATCGGCGGTTTTCAACAGGGGGGCGGATTCCAGCAGGGAGGATTCCAAGGCGGCGGATTTCAAGGGGGACAAGGTCGCCCGCCCGGAGAGGGTCGTCAAGGCGGATTCGGCGGAGGTTTCGGAGGCGGTCCCGGCGGTGCAGGAAGGATTCCGTTGCCCGCACCCGTCATACCGCAAGGGGTCGATATCAACCAGTTGAACCAAATGCAACTGTTCGCATTGGAAATCATTGCCCTGCTCAAAAGTTCCTTCCCGGATGCCGTCATAACGGATATGCCGGTTGCCGACAGGATTATCATCAGAGCAACGGAATCCGACCATAAGGCGATCAGCGCATTTTTGGAAACATTGAAACCGACAGGGGAAAATGAGCAGACGCTCAAGTTTCTTAATTTCGCTGACCGCTCTCGAAAGATGACCGATGCTACTCTTCAACAGTTGCAGGCTCTCGTTCCCACTGCGGTACTGACGCTCAACGCGGAGCAGGGACAAATCATGGCGGTCGCTACGGCAAAGGAACACGAGGCACTGGACAGAATCGTCAAGGAACTCGAATTCGCAATGGGACCGGTGCAAGAGAACACCTTGAAACCGTATCGGCTTTCGGCGACGACATTGCCTGCGTTTTCGACAATGGTTCAGGGGCTTGCGACGCAAAACAAACTGCGGGGACATACTCTCATCGAAGACGCACAACGCAATCAAGTCCTGATTTGGGCAACAGAAGAACAGCATGAACTCATTCAAAACGTTTACCATGAAGTTACCGGTCAAGCGCAGCAGCAACCGCGTCAACCGGGCGATCCGCCTGCGGCGGCTGCCGATGCAGTGGTGATCTTCACGCCGAAGAACATCACCCTTGAAACACTGTTGACCGTGATCGAAGACATCTATCCGGCTACCCGAATCACAACAGACGAACAGCGGGGACAGATTATCATTCGGATACGCGCTGAACAAAAGGAACCGTTGGAATCGCTCCTAGCGCAATTGGATGCCGATGATCCCGAAGAGGAAAAACGGTACTTCAAGGCGTATCCGATAGAGAGTGTCTTTTACACTCTCACATCGGGCTGGAACATCTATCGACCGATGGAGTTTCAGGAGCATTTGGAAAAACTTGTTCCGAGGGCAAGAGTCATGTTTGATTCGCAGTCCTTGCAGTTGATCGTTTGGGGAACGGACGACGAGCACGCCACCATAGAAAAAGCCATCCATGCTCTGATCGGCGACAGCAATGAACAATCAAAAACGATTGTGCGGATAGAATTTCGCCGAATGGACCCGACTCTTCTCCAGCAGATCATCCGCCGTATCTATCCAGTCGAACTTTCACGCGACGGCAACGTGTTGATCGTCGAGGGGCATCCGCGAATCTTGCCCAAAGTCAAGGAGTTGATCGATATGATTGATCCCAAAGAACCTACGGACAACGATCCGGTGGCGATGTTTTACAAGTTCGATGTGCAGCCGACAGCACTCTGGACAATTTCTCAAGGTCTGCAAAGCATTGTTCCGGCACCGAGAGCAATATACGTTCCCGATACCCGGACAAGACAAATTATGGTCATTGCACGTCCTGCCGATCAAAAACTCATCGAACGCAGCACGGACTTGATCGTTGCTTCATTTAAGGAACCGGAAAGGGAGGCGCAACGGTTTCAACTTCGCCGATTTAATGCTTATGTAGCCAGTCAAATTGTCCAGCGTCGGTTCCCAGAGGTAACGCCCACGTCCGACTTTCAGGTGCCGGGAGTTCTCATCGTGGAAGGGGATCCGTTGCTGATGCCGAAAGTTGCCGAATTCATCGCGCTGATTGATCCGCTGGAACCTACGGACCACGATCCAGTGGTGATGTACTACTCTTTGAAAACAACTCCTACGCCGGCAATGATTCAAGGTTTACAACGTCTCATTCCGACGGGGCAGATTACAACCGACTGGTCCAATGACCGCATCATGGTTGTGGCGAAGCCTGCCGATCAGGAAGTGATTAAAAAAAATGCGGAGTTGATTGCCGAGTCTATGATGGCGGACTCCGGCAGAGAATTACGCCGGTTTGAACTTCGCCGAATGCCCTACTGGCAGGTACAAACTGCGCTCCGGCGGATGTTCCCGACCGTCCAGAGTTCATACGACCTCACCGAGCGGTATTTGATTGTCGATGCGTTTCCCGAATTGATGCCCAAGATCGCCGAGTTGATCGAATTGATTGATCCGGCGGAACCGACTCCGAACGACCCCATCGTCAAATTTTATGCATTAAAGACGCTGCCGACACAGGATATCCTTATGGGATTGCAACCGCTCGTGCAGTTTCCTTCCCGAATCATTCCCGACATGACGGCACGCCGGATCATGGTCTTTGCACGACCTGCCGAGCATAAACTGATCGAAGCAAGCGTCGATGCGATTGTCGAATCGTTCGAGGAACCCGTGCTGGTCATCTACGAAGCCACGCGGGAAGAGCGGATACGGTTGGAAGCATTTATGTTGATTGCTTCCGCCGAACTTCGGGAGGCGAGAGTCATTCCTGAAGGATTGACCGATCAAACGGGACTCATCATTCAACAAATGCGACAGGGACGCGGAATGGGAGGAATGTTTCCGCAGCCGCAACCTCCACCGCAACCGGCAGACGGAGCAACGGCTCCCGCAGCAACCAACAGAATTTCCATTTGGGCAAGACCCACCGAGCATGCATTGATCACAACGGTATTGAAACAGATACAGGAGAGTCAAGCAAACGTTCCTGATAGGGAATTGAAAAGTTTTCCGATGTCCGTCGGCGATCTCACGACGGCACAGAACATTTTGAGGGTATCGCATCCCGACGCAATGCTCTTTCCTGACCCGACGGGCAACCGGTTGCTCGTTTGGGCGAATGCCGCTGTCATGGAAAAAGTTACCGAAACCCTACGGGTACAAGGAAGCATAGACGACCGGGAAATGATGGTCTATCCGGTGGCGGGAGTAACCCCGGAAACCTTGCGGACGGTCATTCTGGAAGTCTTTAATGGTTTGAAAATTACCGCCGAAGCACGAAAATTACTCGTTTGGGCTTCTCCCGATGAGCATGTCCAAGTTGCCCAAATCGTGGAAGAAGCAAACAAAGAGGTCGATCCCGAATCGGAACTTGCCGAAAAGTTTGCGGCGTATTCCGCCCTCAATATTGATGTCGCAATGGTTTTGCCTTTGTTTGAGCGGCTCATTCCTGAAGCGGATGTTCACACCAGTCCGGGTAGTGAAAAAATCGTCGTTCGTGCCATTGCCAGAGATCATACACGTATTGAAGAATTGTTCACGCAACTTCGGGAAAAGGACGAGTCGCTGCGTCTGAAAATGATGATCTATCAGTTCGGCGAAACCGATCCAGTGATGATCGAAGCGCTGCTGCGTAGCCAGATGAAAGATGCCGAATCCCTGACACCGGATGACTTGGTCAGGCGGCTTGGTTATCAATACTATTATGAGCGAATGACTCGTATCCCCGGTTATTTTTATAACCCCATGGACCCCTATGGTTTGAATAGACCTCCCCAGCCGGTGAAAATTGGTTACTTCAATGTCGATCCGCAAACGCGCTCTGTTCAGGTTTTCGCCACCGAGGAACAACACGAAATCGTAAAAGAAGCCATCGAGCAGATCGTTGCCGCCGCCAACCAACCGGGACTCCAACTGACCGTCCAGCGGTATGCGTTGAACGAAACGGGCGATATGTGGACGGTGCAACAACTTCTTCAGAGAATTGCCCCCTCTGCTTTGTTGATACCGTTGTACGAAGAATTTATAACACCCCAAGGCTGGTATAGACGAAATCCAACCGGCGAGTTTCTCGCGTACACTTACGAAAGTGAACACGAAAAACTTGATACACTGGTCAAAGAATTAAATGACAAAGCCGGGGCGGGCAGAAAGGAAATGCTCTCTCTTATACTGCCGGAGAATACGCCGTACAGCCGGGAAAAAATTATCGAAACGATTCAACGTATTTACACCGACATTACGCCGATGCTGGGCGGAACGCCGAATCAAATCCTCGTTTGGGCACCGAAGCACCGATTGGAACAGGTACAAAAAATCATTGACGATATATGCCAACCGTTGCCGGAAGGGGAGCGGACGATTCCCAAGAGTTATCCGTTGCAATACATCAGCGTCGAAGAAGCAGTCGCATGGCTGGGCGTGCTCTATCCGAATGTGTTGTTTAATCCTGACGATACCGTGCGACCGCCGTTTGTGCGTCCCGATGCGGCGAAGTTTGTCGTTGCCGTTGCGACACCGCTGGAACATATCGAAATTGCCAAGACGATTGAGGAACTCGACAAGGATTTGCCCGATACATTCAAAATGATGTCGCGTGCGTACACGGTGGAGAATATGCCGCTGCTCGCCTTTCAGAATTTCTATGTTACGGTGACTCGACTCGTTCCCAATGCCGTTCTGTCCCCCTTTAATTCGACCCGAACAATCATGGTGGTTGCTTCGGAAGAGGATCATCGGAAGGTTTCTGAATTTGTGGAGACCTATCGGGAAGACGTTGATCGGATGAGTCCGCAGTTAGAAATTTACACTCTTCAGCGGCAGAATTACTATCAGGTCTATACATTAATTCAACGCATCGCACCGGGAGTTCAGTGGATTGGTCCCGGTGCCACGCCGGAACAGATCGCCGTCTGGGGAACGCCGAAAGAGCAGACCGATATTGCCGAAACACTGGCTCGATTGGAAACCGCCGCCGATGTTGCGCCTAATCAAGGTTTGAAAATTTATCGAACAGGCACCGGAAGAGCGCAACTTGCCTATCAGGCATTAACCTATCAATTTCCCGGCACATTGGTTTTCCCGATTAACCAAAACGAACTTATCGCTTGGGCAAGTCCAGTGGTTCATGAGGCGATGGAAGCCATGCTGGAATCGATTGCAGACGCATTTGACGAACCGGAATTAAAGCCCTATTTCTTCAAACACATTCAACTGAGCGAAGCGGCAATGATATTACAGCAGGCATTCGCGGGACAGGCAATTTCGATCACGCCTCGGACGCAGACGAACGATCTGTTGATCTATGCTACGCCGGATGTTCATGCGAAGATCGAGGCGAGTCTTGTAAACTTTGACATTCAGCGTCCTGCCGAATTAGAATTGATTCCGAGACCCTACGATGTGGGGGAACTTCCGGCAGAAGCGTTTCCATTGGCGATGACGCAACTTCGGGTGGCGTTACACTATCGAGTCCAGACCTTGCCGGGGGTCGTGCCGGGACAGATGATCGTTTGGGCAAGACCCGCAGATCACGAAAAGGTCGAGGCGTTCATCAAGGAAATACTCTCCGAACGTCCTGAAACAGCCGCAACCATGAAGGTCTATACCGTCCATCGCGGTAATGCACGAGCCGTCGTCGATCAGTTGATCCGGCGGATTGTCCCCGGTGTCCGCATTGATTCCGGTGCCAACACGAATCAACTGCTAGTCTGGGCAAGAGAATCAGAGCATGCCAAAGTCAAAGACATTATCGACCGGGTGAATGAATCCGATGCCGATGTCAGTGTAAAAACTTATTACTTCACACACATTGCGTTTAGCGACGGCTTGATGATTTTGCAGTCGATGTTTACGGGATCGGCAACGTTCACACCTCGCATTACAACGGGAGAACTCATGGTGTTCGCCGCTTCGGACGTTCATGAACAAATCGCCGCAAGCATTGAAAGTTTCGACGTTGAGAGACCTAAAGACATGGACATGATGCCGAAATTTTATGATGTGACCGATATTCCGGCGGATGCGTTTCTTGCAGCCTCACAGCAAATCCGCATGGCATTGCAGTACCGCGTTACATTGCTGCAAGGTCCAGCACCGGGACAAATGATTGTTTGGGCAAGACCGGCAGATCATGAGAAAGTCGAAGAATTCGTTAAGCAGTTACTGATCACCCGCACCCAGCCGAAAACCTACGATTTGAGCGATCTGCCGCCGCTGGCGTTCGAACAAGCACTCGTACAGATTCAACAAATTATGCAGGGACGCGTCCAAACGATGCGGGGCGTGGTGCCGGGACAGTTGATCGTTGTCGGAAGAGCGGCAGACCTCGAACGAGTCAACACGATCATCGAACAAATGCTCAACGAACGGCTCGACGCAACCGCTGTAATGGAAGTTTACACTGTCCATCGCGGCGGCACACGAGCAACGGTCGAACAGTTGATTCGCCGGATTATTCCCAATATCCGTATTGATTACGGTGTCAATCCGAACCAACTGTTAGTCTGGGCGAGAGAAATGGAGCATGCCAAAATCAAAGACATCATCAACCGGGTCAATGAGTCGGATGCCGATGTCAGTGTGAAAACTTACTACTTCACACACATCTCATTTAGCGACGGCTGGACGATTTTGCAGTCGATGTTTGCAGGATCGGCAACGTTCACGCCGCGCGTTACCACGGGAGAACTCATGGTGCTTGCCGCTTCAGACGTTCACGAACAGATTGCCGCAAGCATTGCAAGTTTCGACGTAGAGAGACCCGAAGGAATGGATGTGATGCCGAAATTCTATGATGTGAGCGATCTTCCGGCGGATGCGTTTGCCGCAGCCTCCCAGCAAATCCGAATGGCGTTGCAGTACCGCGTTACCGTGTTGCCGGGTCCTGCGCCGGGACAAATGGTGGTTTGGGCAAAACCGGCTGATCATGAGAAAGTCGATGAATTCCTCCAGCAGGTGCTCGTTACCCGCACCCAGCCGAAAACCTACGATTTGAGCGATCTGCCGCCGTTGGCGTTCGATCAAGCATTCGTACAGATTCAGCAAGTTATGCAAGGACGAGTCCAAACGATGCGGGGCGTGGTGCCGGGACAGTTGGTCGTTGTCGGAAGAGCGACCGACCTCGAAAGGGTCGATCTTATCGTGATGCAACTGCTCTCCGAGCGGGCTGGAGCAGTGCAGGAAATGCAGATATACACGGTTCACCGTGCGACTTCACGAGCCGTCGTCGATACATTGATTCGGCAGATTGCCCCCAATGCTCAACCCTATCCCGGTGCGAGTATAAACCAAGTGGTGGTTTGGGCAAAGCCGTCGGATCAAGCCAAAATCATGGAGGCAATCGACCGGCTGAACGAAGCCGACCCTGACGTAACCTTGAAAATTTATCGGACGGGTGCACGGCGCGTAACAACCGCTCAATCGTTGCTTACGCAACAGTTTCCCGGCTTGCTGGTCTATCCGACCACTCCGCCGGACGGACTCGTCGCTTGGGCAACGTCTGCCGAACACGCAACAATAGCGGACTTGCTGGAAACGGTTGCCGAAGCCTATCCCGACTTGATTACGAAAGTCTATCATTTCAAGAATGTTCCGATGAACGAAGGGATGTACTTCTTGAATTTGACTTTTGCCGGTGTAGCAACGCTTGTGCCCCGGGCGACAGGCGACCTTTTGGTGCATGCTCCGCCGGATATTCATGAACAGATCGCGGCAAGCGTCGAACGATTTGACATAGCGGGTCCCCTTGATGCAAAATCGTTGCCGAAAACTTACGATTTGAGCGATATTGCTCCAGCGTGGCTCCCCTATGTACCGCAACAAATTGTGACCGCATTACAAAACCGCGTTCAGATAACATGGGGGGCTCTGCCGGGTCAGATGGTTGTCTATGGCAAACTCGCCGACATCGAAATCGTGGACATGATAGTGGAGCAAATGCTTGACGAACGCCCAGCGGCAACAGCCGTAACAAAGGTTTACACACTCCAGCGCAGCAGCAACGTAACCGATTTCAGAACATTACTGCCCCTCATTGCGCCCAATGCACGAGCCAATGTCGCAAGCCTCTTCAGTCCGAATCCGAACCAAATAGTGATCTGGGCAAAGGAAGCAGATCATACCAAGATCGCTGCCACCATCGACGCATTGAACGCCGCCGAACCCGATATAGTAGTGGAACTCCATCCGCTCCGCAATATCTATTCGCCCACCGCAACTACGGTGTTGAATAACGTGGTGACCGGTCGAGGACTCGATGTCCGCTGGTTCCCAGAATATTACAGTAATCAGTTGGTCGTGTTAGCAAGCCCGGAGAATCAACAGATGGTCGCCGAACTTTTTGCCTCTCTCCGAGCGGAAGACAGGGAATTGCTAACGGTACCATTACAAATTATAGACCCGATTCAAGCGGAAATTGCTATCACTGCCTTGTTTGCCGATGAACCTTCGGCGATGAAACCAAATGTCACTGTTGATCTGGACACGAACACCATTTTCATACTGGCTATTCCGGGTCAACTGGAAAGGGTTGCCAAGATGTTGCGTGAGGCGCGCGAGAACGTTTGGTATCCTGCTCCGCCCGCCGATCAGCAACCTGGTCCGCAGGGAGGAGGAAACATGCGCAGACTCGACATTCGCGGCGGACCAGACATGCTCCGGGAATTGCAAAAGCTCTGGCCGCAATCGCAACCGAATCCGAATCCGTTGCAGATCATCAAAGAAGGGGCAACTGCAACGCCGTCGCTCTATTCAGTCGAGGACGAAATCCAGCGGGAAGGAGAACAAGCGGGAGAGAATCCAATGGACGACGAAGAAGAGTTCTTCGACTTTTCCGATGTCATGCCGGCAACTCCGCCTGTCTATGTAATTGTCAATGCGGATGGTTCGTTGACCGTAACATCTTCGGATACGGCGGCACTGGATCGTTTGGAAGCCCTGTTGAAACGGATTAACTCCGGGATTGTGATGGAAGGTCGGGAATACACGATTTATGCAGTACGTAATATCAGTGCGAACGTGGTCCTTCAGCGGCTGAATATAGCCTTGGCGGATCGGCTGGCGGCGGCACGTCAACGGATGATGCAACAACCCGTCGGGACGACGACGGCTCGTTCGACTCCATTCTCCCTTCAGGTGGACATTCCGGCGAACAACATTCATGTGCGGGGATCGAGAGCAGAACGGCAGGAAGTCGGAAGACTGATTGCGGCGTTCGACATCCCGGAGATCGGCAGCGGCGTGCAGGTGCTCAAACCGGTAACTGTACCGATTGAAAACACCGAAGTAAACAAGGTCTATACGGACGTGATGAGAGTCTATGGTATGAAGTTGCGGATGACTCCGTTGCCGGGCGGAACGACTCCGCAAATTATTCCGAACGCCACATCAAACTCGCTGGAAATTTTTGCCCCGGAGCCTTTGGCGACGGAGTTGAAGGAGTACATCGAGGAGGTCGACCGCCGGTCATTGGAGGAGCCGGGACGTAGATTTCATGTGATTCAACTGGGCGTGAGGGCGACGGTTCTACAAGCGGCGATTCAGCAACTTCGTCAATCGGCTTATGGTTACGGTGTTCAACAGCCGTATGGCATGGGCATGATGCCGATGATACAGCAGCCGTATATGATGCAACAGCAGCCTTTCATGATGCAACAGCAACCGTTTATGATGCAGCAACCGATTCGTCTGCCGGGTGTAGTTCAGCCGGGCGGAGCGAGGGCTATTTTTTAACATTTGCTGCATTAGGCTTTTGCCGGAAAATAATGAGCCGTCATTCCGGCGAAAGCCGGAATCCAGAGGGACAAGATTCGAGCCGCTCGTCTAGTCCGGCTTGCGCAGGAATGACGAAAATGGGCACGACATTTTCTGGCGGAAACCTTACTCCCCCAGTTCGCTTAGTTTCTGCTTATTGCCGAGTTGCTGATACATCTGGCGTGCCTGTGTGAGATAGAGGTCTTTTAACTCCGGATTGCCCCGCATCTCGGCAATACGTGCCAGACGAACATTGTCCTCTGCCCAATGTTCCAATAATTTCAAATCACTATGGATTGCCATCGCCCTTGTCAAGTGTTCTTCCGCCGTCTTCAAGTTGCCGATCCGCTCGAAAATCGCCCCCAAAGAAGCCCGCAATTCCGCCTCCGCTTCCTGATCGTAAATATCCTTCGTCAAATCCAATGCCTTATGGTACTGCTCCGCCGCACGTTCGATGTTTCCCATCTCGTCGAACATTCGTCCCCAAGAAGCATAGATTGCCGACATACTTTTCGCTTGTTGCCGGAAATTTCGTATTTCTTCCACGGCAGACAGAGCGGTTTTTAGGAAAACTGTTGCCTTCTGTGCGTGTCCTTGAATCCATTCTACTTCGGCTGCTAATACCAACACTTCTGCGAGGCTTGCTTTGTCCGTGCCGACTTCGTAATAAGAAACTGCATCACGGAGCCGCATATCCGCTTCGACAAGTTGCCCGGTCTCCAATGCAACCCGACCAAGAGCGAAGAGGGAAGAGGCGATCAGTGCCGGGACGGCAATCTTTCGTGCCGTTTGCAGGGCAGTTTCGTAATGTTTGGATGCCGCCCGAAGGTCTCCCTGCCGCCGCCGTAATTGTCCCAAATGAAAATGCAGTTCCGCCGCCTCGGACGATAAAGGGCTAATCAATACCAACGCCCGGTCAATCAGTGCGGCATACGTTTGATAGAATCCCAACGACAAAAACGCTTCCGAAGACCGGCAGAGTGTTTTGGCAAACAATGTCGGTCCGCCGACTACCAAAGCGTGCTCTGCAAGACGAACGGTCGCCTGTGGATCCAATTTGATTGCTCTGTGAGTCAAATCGGCATACCCTAACATCGCCCTTTGGTGCAGTTCCTCCGCTTCCGGTGTTAAAGTGCCGTCCGCTGCGTAGAGCAACGAACGCACATACGCTACCAAATGGTGATGATACAGGGAGCGTCCCTCGGATTCGCTCCGAAGCATGGCACTCAAAAAGGGATCGGCAAGAACCGTCTCAAATTGTTCGGAAGGAATATCAGCAACCCAGCATATCGCTTCGTCGAGAGTGGGTACTTCCAAAACGGCATATGCCTTGAAGAGCCGGACAGCGGTTTCATGGAGCGGATGTTCGGTAATTCCTTTCCATTGCAACGGACAAACGGCGGCAGGCATCGGCTCCGCTGGCAGTTGGTCGGGACTCGTAAAACTTGACGAAAGCCACAAGTTCAGAGCAGCATGCACGGCGTAGGGGTGATTGCGGTACTGACGAAAACGCTCTTGTGCGGCTTGCCGATCAAGAGGTTTGCCCTTGAATACGGGCAGATAAACATCGTATAGTTGTTCGGTTTCGTCGTCTTTCAAATCGCCCAGCCCTTGCGGACTCTGTTTCAGAGGGGGAATGAAGTGAACATTGGGTTGCGATTGGAATTCTTCGTTGACGGCAAGCGGGTCTTTGTACCGTTGAGCAAAGAGGAAAAAGACTTTGGGCGGAAGGTTTTTTACAACCTGCGTCCAAAGTTCGACTCGCGCTGCCGACGTGTCCAGTGCGGGATCGATGGCGAGCAAAAGCCGGCTCTGCTCCGGCACTAAATCGGAGAGAAGTTTGAGGCGGTTGGTAAATTGATCGAAAATGTTCTTCCGTCCGTCAAACCGGAGTTGTTCGAGAAAGCGGAAATCTTCTTCGGTACGTTCGTGCAAGATACCCAATTCCCGGTAGATATGGAGCCACTGTCCAAAACGTTTTCCTTCGGCATCGAGTGCTCCTGCTTCGTATCGGGCTGCTTGGAACATGTCATCGAGAATGACACGGAGGATCATACCGGGCGATTCGCCGGGTCCCATGACATAGCGGACGGCGAGGCATTTGAGGGATTGGTTTTCCTGTGCCTTTTGGATCATCTGATCGAGGAGCCAAGTTTTTCCCATGCCGTATTTTCCGACGACGACGGCGGCTTGCCCGGTGGCGTGGGAACCAGCGAGGAGGTTCGCCCATTGATTCAATTCTTGCTTTCTTCCGACGAAAGTGTGAATAATTTGCAGCATGGCAATGAGGAAAACAGGACTCGTTTCCCATTGTACCCGGTGTCAGCGGTTAATACAAGGCATAGTCTTTCAACGGACTGCAAAGTACGCAGTCCGCTAACAAGTATTTTTTGAATTTTTTGTTTTTGTTCTTTTTTTTTCCGAACATTTCTCTTTTTTTCACGTAGTAGATATAGGAGGCGAAATGGTTTCGCCCTTTTTTCCACTCACGGAGGT
>Ga0099364_10001524_pt1 | contig 37858 bp, 28 predicted proteins | sample TergutTh196P3_FD_73070 | JGI IMG/M metagenome (GOLD analysis project Ga0099364, IMG submission 73070) | Microcerotermes parvus P3 segment gut microbial communities from Pointe-Noire, Republic of the Congo - Th196 P3 | ecosystem: Host-associated > Arthropoda: Insects > Digestive system > Gut ... | reverse complement strand
GCGAAGGGGCGAAAGGGCGAAGGGGCGAAGGGGCGAAGGGGCGAAGGGGCGAAGGGGCGAAAGGGGGAAGGGGTTGTGCTATTGAATTATGCCGAGGTCGTAGAGTACCTGATTCACTTTGCGTGTGGCTTCGGCTGATTCTTTGAAAGCGGTTCTTTCTTCGTCGGTAATCGGGAAATCGACAATTACTTCACATCCGTTCTTGCCCAGCACGACAGGAACACCAATGGCTACATCACTTTCGCCATACTCGCCATCCAAAAGGACACTGCAGGCGCAGATGCGTTTCTTGTCTTTTAAGACAGATTCGGCCATGAAAGCTGCCGAAGCGCCGGGAGCATACCAGGCTGATGTTCCGAGCAGTCCGGTCAGGGTGGCGCCTCCTACTTTCGTTATAGCTACCACTTCATCTAATGTCTCTTTTGATAAAAGCTGGGTCACAGGAACACCTTTACATGCCGCTATGGAGACTAATGGCACCATTGTTGTGTCGCCATGTCCGCCTATTACGGTGGCATCTATATCGTTTGCGTTAATTTTCAATGCCTGACTAAGGTAATATTTGAAACGTGCACCGTCTAATTTGCCACCCAATCCGATCACTTTACTACGCGGCAAGCCGGAAATTTTTGAAGCAAGATAGCACATCGCATCCATTGGATTACTGACTATTATTAACGTGGCGTTAGGCGAATATTTTAAAGATTTTTCAACCACGTCTTTTACTATACTGGCGTTCACTCCGATCAGTTCTTCACGGGTCATACCCGGTTTGCGAGGTATACCGGATGTTACTACAATGATTGACGAATCAGCGGTAGCGACATAATCGTTTGACACACCTGTCACACGCACGTTCATATCTGTGAATGTGGCGGCCTGCATGATATCCATCGCTTTACCTTCCGCATAACCTTCTATGACATCGACTAAAATGATATCAGCCGTCACATTACGTTTGGCCAAAACGTCGACACATGTTGTTCCTACATTCCCTGCGCCGATAACTGTAATTTTTGACATAATCTTCTTATTATTAAATGTATATTGTAATCGTTCTAACTTTTTTCTGCGTTAAAGCCACACAAAAGTACTACCACTTTTTAGAATAAAGAAATTTATTTGTAACAAATTTCTTTGAAAGGAGAAAAAATAACAAGGTATTGTAGTCGGCAATCAATAATATTGATTGGAAAACTTTGCCAAATTGTTAAATAAGATTAAATCATTTGTTAATAAATGAAAATTTTACGGCGCGAATGAAAGAAATAATCCAGAAGAGTCTGATAATATGCGTATTATAAACAAAGTCGTTATAAGGTACGAATCTTGCAAGACCCCGATGAAAACGAGTTTTCATACAAATGGAGAGATGACAATCAGGAGATGCGGACGGGATGTCCGCGTACCCAGAGACGGCGGTTCCGGTAGGCAGGAAAAGCGCCGGTTATTACGAAGCCGGAAGAAATTTTTATACAAATTTTAAAAAAATATTGTAAAAATTTTGCGGATTAGAAAATTCATTTTATCTTTGCACTTCGGAGACAACTCCTTTTTGTTTACTGACGCACTTTTTTAATACGTAAAACTGTATTTTGAAAAGATTTGTTTACATAATAGGTGTCCTGTTCTTATTGTTTTCATGCGACAATAAGAATTTCTATAAAATAGAAGGCAAGCTGTCAAATTTGAATGATGCTACTTTGTATTTCATATTTGAATCGCCGGAAACAATCAGGATAGATACCGTCATGAGTAGTGAAAAGGGACATTTTTCCGTGTTTCACGAACATGATGATGAAGTTGATATGCAAGTAATTACAGTTTATTACCATGATCGTGAACAATGGTTTGCCATCTATCCGGAGGTCGGTCGGACGGTTCAGGTCAAAGGCGACGCCCGCTATCCGCAGACTTTGCAAATTAAAGGTGGGCGTATCAATGACATGTTATCCCAATTCAAAAAGAAAGCGGAGCCTTTGTTGAAAGAACTGTCGGACATTCCTACAATGACACATGAATTACTTAAATCCGTTCAGGATTTTATAACAAAAAATCCGGGAGAGGAGGCCTCAGCAGTGCTTATCGCCGAATATTTTGCCGATCCCGCAGAAATCGAACTAACGGAAAACTTACTTCAAATGCTGGCGCCGGAATTGGACGATTATTTTATTGTACAAAATATCCGGAAAGAAATTGAAAAGGCAAAAACCACCCAGGTAGGAGCCAAAGCGCCGGACTTTCAGGTTACCAATATTTACGGGCAAACATACGCTGTCGATTCTTTTACAAATAAATATTTTATACTCGCATTCACGGCTTTATGGTGTGACTTATGTAAGACACAAGTAATGATGCTCGACAAGATTGCCTCCAAGTACGCAACAGATTCGTTGGAAATTTTGATGATAAGCCTTGACGACGAGTTGGATGATGTTCGCGAAATGATACGTCAGGATACGATACAGTGGAATTTAGTAGCGGATTCGGCAGGTCAGGCGATTCATTTATTCGACATCTATAATGTGAACTCGATACCGAAATGTTTTTTGATAGATAAAGACGGAATAATTTTGCTCAACACAAAGAACGGGGAGGAATTGAAACAGACAGTCGAAGAAATTATGAAAAATCATCCTTTCTGAAAACTGAAAACTGAAAACTGAAAACTGAAAACTACATCATGTTAGTCAAAACGTACGCTGCCGCTGTATCCGGAATATCCGCCACAATTATAACCATAGAGGTTAGTTGTACCAAAGGCATCCAATTTTTTTTAGTTGGCTTGCCTGATATAGCTGTGCGCGAAAGCCACGAACGCATCATTTCGGCCCTGTTAGTCAACGGGTATAAATTCCCGCGAAGCCGCATCGTCATTAATATGGCGCCCGCCGATATCCGGAAAGAAGGCTCGGCATACGACCTCCCATTAGCTATCGGTATATTAGCCGCGGCAGGTGAAATAGACGCATCTCTTCTCGATAAATATCTGATAATGGGAGAATTATCACTCGACGGAAGTCTGCCGCCTGTTAAAGGCGCTTTGCCGATAGCTATTAAAGCCGCCGAAGAAGGATTCAAAGGTTTTATCTTGCCCCGTAAAAATGCGTATGAAGCAGCCGTCGTTGAAAAATTGGAGGTGTTAGGAGCGGATAATATCAAGGAGGTCATCGATTTTTTTAGCGGTAAAGGTACAATTGAACCTGTCGTCGTAAATGCTTATGAAGATTATTTATCGCAACATCTCAGTTTTGATACCGATTTCTCGGATGTAAGAGGACAAGAGAATGTGAAGCGTGCCTTGGAGGTGGCTGCTGCAGGCGGACATAATATGATAATGGTAGGTCCTCCGGGAAGCGGTAAATCCATGTTAGCCAAACGACTGCCGACCATATTGCCTCCCCTTTCGCTGCAGGAGGCCCTTGAAACGACAAAGATTCATTCCGTCGCCGGTAAGGTAAGTGAGCGGACTTCTCTGATTGCGCAACGTCCCTTCCGCTCGCCACACCACACCATCTCAAACGTAGCCATGGTCGGAGGCGGTTCATTCCCGCAGCCGGGCGAAGTCAGCTTAGCGCATAATGGTGTCCTGTTCTTGGATGAACTGCCGGAATTTAACCGTAATGTCCTTGAAGTATTGCGTCAGCCACTCGAAGACCGGCACATCAATATCTCTCGCGCCCGCTTTTCGGTCGATTATCCGGCCGGTTTCATGCTTGTCGCCTCGATGAACCCCTGCCCCTGCGGTTTTTATAATCATCCGAGCCGCCCCTGTACCTGCCCGCCGGGCGCAGTTCAGAAATACATGGGACGCATCTCCGGCCCCTTATTAGACCGTATTGATATCCAGATAGAAATCACCCCCGTTCCTTTCGAAAAAATTTCCGAACAAAAACCATCGGAGAAAAGCGAAATAGTGCGCGAACGCGTCACAAAGGCGCGCGAGATACAAAAAAAACGCTTCGAGCCTTACAAAGGCATTCATTGTAACGCTCAAATGGATTCTAAACATCTACATAAATACGCCTTGCCGGATAACACCGGCCTGTCGCTGCTCAAAAACGCCATGCAACGCTTAGACCTCTCCGCACGGGCATACAATCGTATCCTTAAATTATCACGTACCATCGCCGACATGGACGAGGCCGAAACCATCCAATCCCACCACCTTGCCGAAGCCATCAACTATCGCAACTTAGACCGCGAAAGCTGGGGGGAATGAAAGAATTGCTGTTTTCTTTTCAAGCGCTTGGAGAAAAGAAAAATTCCCCGTAAATTTGCAAAAAAATTAAGCGATCATGATTAATAGAGAACTTATCAATCCAAAAAGTATTGTCGTCATCGGAGGTTCAAATAAGACATCCAAACCGGGCGGCAATTGTATACGTAACTTGCTCAATGGCAAGTACCAGGGAGCGCTATATGCGGTTAATCCGAACGAAAAGGAAGTTCAGGGTTTAAAATGCTACAAAAATGTATCGGAAATACCGCAGACAGACCTTGCGATTATTTCGATTCCGTCTACCCGCTGCTTGGACACTATCAAAATCCTTACCGAAGAAAAAGGGGTGAAAGCCTTTATCATGTACACGGCAGGCTTTGGGGAGGAAAGCAAAGAAGGAGGCGAACTCGAAAAACAGATCGTCGAAGTCATCAATAAGGCCGGTGCAAGCCTCATCGGGCCTAACTGTATCGGCATCCTGAACCGCTATCACCACAGCCTCTTCACGCTTCCCATACCGGAGATGAATCCGTTTGGCGTAGACATGATCTCAAGTTCGGGCGGTACGGCTATCTTCCTCATGGAATCGGCCATCAAAATGGGTCTTCGTTTCAATTCGGTCTGGTCTATCGGCAATGCAGCGCAGACAACAGTCGAAGATGTGTTGGAACACATGGATTCCAATTTTAACCCCGAGACTGATTCGAAAATCAAACTGCTTTATATCGAAAGTATTAAAGACCCCGACAAGCTATTGGAACATACCGCTTCGTTGATACGGAAAGGATGCAAGATAGCCGCCATTAAATCGGGCGCCTCCGCCTCCGGGATACGTGCGGCGTCCTCACACACAGGCGCCATGGCCAACTCGGACCTGGCGGTCGATGCGCTCTTCCGCAAAGCAGGCGTCGTAAGGTGTCATAGCCGCGAAGAATTAGCCACCGTTGGCGCCGTTTTCACGCTGAAAGAGCTGCATGGCAAAAATATAGCCATCGTGACACATGCCGGCGGCCCCGCCGTGATTTTAACCGACGCCCTATCGAAAGGCGGAATGGAGATACCCAAACTGTCCGATTCGCCGATTGCTAAAGAGCTGAAAAGCAAACTGTTGCCGGGTTCCTCAGTCAGCAACCCGATTGACATATTAGGGACGGGAGAGCCGTCGCACCTTTCCATCGCTATTGATTATTGTGAGAGTCAGTTCGAGGACATCGACGGTATTGCCGTGATATTCGGCAGTCCGGGACTGACGCGCGTCTATGAAGCCTACGATACGTTGGACGAAAAAATGCGTACCTGCAGCAAACCTATCTTTCCTATCTTGCCTTCGGTAACTACGGCCTTAGACGAAACAGATTTTTTTGTCAAGAAAGGACATGTCAATTTCAGCGACGAGGTAGGCCTCGCAAACGCGCTTACCAAAATACTCCAAACGCCCCATCCGTTAGGATATATCATCGAACTCAAAGGCGTCGATATCCCGTTGATACGCCGCATCATCGACAACATTCCCGAATCGGGCTATATCTCTCCGAAATATGTTCAGATGCTATTCCGTGCAGCAAGCATACCCATGGTAGCCGAACTTGTCTCAAACGAATGGAGCGAGATAAAAACGTTTGCCGAAAAGACAAGCTATCCGCTTGTCGCCAAAGTGGTAGGCCCTGTACATAAGTCGGATGTAGGCGGGGTGGTTCTGAACATACGTTCAATGGAACATTTGGAAATAGAGTTTAAACGGCTAATGAATATCCCCGATGCACAATCTGTTATGGTTCAGCCCATGCTACAAGGCAGAGAACTGTTTGCCGGCGCCAAATACGAAGAAAAATTCGGACACATCGTACTTTGCGGATTAGGAGGGATATTTGTCGAGATATTCAAAGATGTAGCATCGGGTTTAGCTCCACTTGCTATCGAAGAAGCACTCTCGATGATTCGTTCATTGCGGGGATATAAAGTATTCGAGGGTGCACGCGGACAAGAGGGTATTAGCGAACTCCAATTTGCGCGCATCATCGTACAACTATCGGCGCTGCTCCGGTTTGCCACTGAAATCAAAGAATTAGATATAAATCCATTAATTGCTACCCCACAAGGAATCATCGCCGTCGATGCGAGGATAAAAATCGAAAAATAATGGATGAAATACAACAATTCGATATAAGAGAAGAAGCCCTGCGTATTCCCGAAAATGAAAAGGAATACGAAAACAAATTACGACCGCTAAGGTTTGCCGATTTCAGCGGTCAATCCAAAATAACGGACAATCTCCGGGTTTTTGTCACGGCAGCCCGTATGCGCGGCGAGGCGCTCGACCATGTTCTGTTGCACGGCCCGCCCGGATTAGGGAAAACGACTTTGTCCAATATTATCGCCAACGAACTTGGCGTAGGTATGAAAATATCATCCGGCCCTGTATTGGACAAACCGGGAGACTTGGCCGGCGTACTTACCTCCTTAGGTGATAATGATGTACTCTTCATTGACGAGATTCACCGCCTAAGCCCTATCGTTGAGGAATATCTTTACTCGGCTATGGAAGATTACCGCATTGACATCATGATCGACAAAGGACCCGGCGCACGCTCAATACAAATAGGTCTCAAACCGTTCACACTGATTGGGGCTACTACCCGAAGCGGACTGCTGACAAGCCCCTTACGCGCCCGTTTCGGCATCAACATGCACCTCGAATACTATGATACGGAAACGCTGACTAAAATTGTGCTCCGTAGCGCATCGATATTAGGAATACGTTGCGAACCGGACGCTGCCAAAGAGATAGCCGGACGCAGCCGCGGTACACCCCGTATCTGCAATTCATTACTGCGTCGCGTGCGGGATTTTGCACAAGTCAAAGGGAAAGGCTTTATCGATAAAACGATAACCAGCTATTCCCTTGAAGCATTGAACATCGACCGTTACGGATTAGACCAGATCGACAACAAACTGCTGAACACAATCATTGACAAATTTGGAGGCGGCCCCGTCGGACTGACTACCCTTGCAACAGCGCTAAGCGAAGACCCCGGCACGCTCGAAGAAGTATACGAGCCTTTCCTGATACAGGAAGGGTTTATCAAACGGACGCCCCGCGGACGCGAAGTGACCGACCTGGCTTATAAACATTTGGGCAAAAAACGCTTTCCCCAACAAGGTGATCTGTTCGGCTAATGAAGGGGCGAAAGGCGCGAAAGGGCGAAGGGACGAAAGGGCGAAGGAGTGAAGGGGCGAAGGCGCGAACGGGCGAAGGAGTGAAGGGGCGAAGGCGCGAAAGGCACGAACGGGTGAAAGGACGAAAGGGCGAAAGGCACAAAAACATGAATGAAGTAAAGAATGAAAGAACGAAAAGATGAAAGCGTGAAAAGGCGAATGTGCAAAAGAACGAAAGGACAAAAAGATAATTGCCCTTCAACCCTTCGCCCTTTCGCCCCTTCGACCATTCGACCCTCTTCGACCCTTCGACCCTCTTCGACCCTTCGACCCTCTTCGACCATTCGACCCTCTTCGACCCTTCGACCTTCTTCGCCCCTTCGACCCTCTTCGCCCCTTCGACCCTTCGACCTTTCGCCTCAAAGCGGAGGTGGAATAAAAAGCCTCGCGAAAGATACAGCCATTTATGGATTAAGCAGTATCATCGGTCGTTTCCTGAACTGGATGCTTGTTCCACTCTATACTCGCGTACTGCAAAACTCCGGAGAATATGGTGTCGTAACAAACATTTATGGTTGGACTGCCTTGCTTTTAGTCATCCTGACGTATGGCATGGAAACCGGTTTTTTTCGTTTCATCAACAAAAAAGAAGAACAGGAACCGATGCGCGTTTACACCACAACGCTTTACAGCATCGCTTTTACTTCCATTCTTTTTATGGCCGGCGTTTTGCTCTATCTTAACCCTGTAAGTAGCGCATTAGGATACGGCGCACATCCCGAATACATCGGTATGATGGCGTGTATTGTAGCGGTTGACGCTATTTGTTGTATTCCATTTGCCTACCTGCGTTATCAGTGCAGACCTGTACGGTTCGCAACCATCAAATTATTCAATATCTTCCTGAATATTTCCCTGAATCTCTTTTTTTTGGTACTTTGCCCAAAGTTGAATAACTCCCATCCTGAGCTTATCAAATGGTTTTATCATGCGGATTATGGCGTAGGTTATATTTTTATCTCCAACATCTTCACTACTGTCATTACATTCCTGATGCTGACGCCGGATATGCTGCCTGCTTTTCGTGCAAGATTTGATTCTCAACGGCTCAAAAAAATGCTTCGTTATTCGGCGCCGATACTTATTCTTGGTGTTGCCGGCATATTCAACCAGACAGCCGATAAAATTCTTTTCCCGTTTCTTTTTGAGGACAGAGGCTATGCGGATTCACAACTCGGAATCTACGGAGCCTGTTTCAAAATAGCTGTTGTCATGGTCATGTTCATACAAGCGTTCCGGTATGCCTACGAGCCTTTTATCTTTGCGAAAAACAAAGATAGCGACAACAAAAAATCATATATCGAAGCGATGAAATATTTCATCATCTTTTCGTTGGTGATTTTTTTGGGGGTCATGTTTTACATCGACATCATTAAATATCTTGTCGACCCCAATTACTTTTCCGGCTTGCGCGTTGTCCCGATTGTGATGATCGGCGAACTGTTTTATGGCATATATTACAATTTGTCGATCTGGTACAAGCTGACTGACAGGACGCATTGGGGCGCTTACTTCTCACTCACCGGCTGCGCGCTTACTGTGGCTATCATCATCGGATTCGTTCCTCATTATGGATTCATCGCCTGCGCATGGGCTTCCTTTGCCAGCAACCTTCTCATGATGCTTTTGTCCTATTTTGTTGGAAAGAAAAAATTCCCAATCGCCTACAACCTGCGTTCCGCACTATTTTACATCATCATAGCCGTCGCTTTTTATGCCGCCGCCATGTTCCCCTCCATCGAATCCACTATCATCCGGCTATCCTGGCGAACCGTTATCTTGCTTATTTTTATCGCCATCATCGTTAGAAAAGACATAAATAGGGGTAAATAGGAAAATTTTTCTTCTATCAATAAAAAAACAGTTAATTTTGCGATAATTTTCAACGATAATAGATAATTGAATGAACACATTCCAACGGCATAAACTGATTCTGGCCGAACTCGAAAAAGACGGCTATGTAAAAGTGATAGATTTGAGCGAACGCCTCGCCGTTTCAACGGTGACTATCCGTAAGGATTTGAAAAAACTTGAAAACAAAAAGATACTTTTCAGAAGCCATGGCAGTGTCAGCCTGATTAGTTCGCTGATAAGCGACCGGCATATTGATGAAAAGGAAAAGATTATGGTGGATGAAAAACTTCGTATTGCCGAGGCGGCCAATCGGCTTTTAGAACGTAACGACCGTATCATTATAGCTTCAGGAACGACGGTACTGGCTTTCGCCAACAAAATTAATTTTACTGAACCGTTGACAGTTATCACTTCATCAGCAAAGGTATCGTTAAGTTTATATTACCGCCAGAACATCGAAGTGATACAATTGGGAGGCGAGATGCGTAAAAGTTCCGCATCGGTGATTGGCCCCGAAGCCGAGCAATTCCTGAACGACCTGTCATGCAACAAACTATTTATCGGTATTGACGGGCTTGATATTGATTTCGGCCTTACGACAAGTAACATCGGCGAAGCGCATCTTAATCAGGTGATGATGCAGGCGGCGCAAAAGATTATTGTTTTGGCCGATTCATCCAAGTTCGGCAGACGCGGGTTCGGGAAAATAGGAAACCTTAATCAGGTGCATCATATCATCACCGATTCGAATGCGCCGGCAAATACAGTACAGATGATACGGGAAAAAGGAATAGAAGTAACAATCGTTTAATTTACAGGAATATGTTAGAACAGATAGTATATGATAATTCAATTCAGGACTGGGGGATTTCCGCCCTGATAATGATAGGGGCGCTTTTATTGAACAGGTTGATAGTCATACTGAACAAAAAAGTGATAAAGAAGCTTACTGCAAAAAGCAAAACAAATATTGACGACATCATTTTTAGCTCACTTGAAAAACCCATTTTATTAGGCGTTCTATTACTTGCTTTTTGGATTGCAACAAGCCGGCTGCAACTTGGGGATGAAGTCTTTGATATCATAACCAAGTCGTATGATTTGTTGGTTGTATTGAATTTCACCTGGTTTTTTGCCCGTTTAGCAACTTCATTAATAGATAATTACACCTTGATCAGCAGTAAAAAGAAAGATCAGGAAAAAACAAAAATTGACGCGCGGGTAATTCCTGTCATTAAGCGGACAGTCCTTACCATTATATGGATCATCGGAATTGTAACAGCGCTAAATAATGCAGGAATAGAAGCGACTACCTTGCTCGGCACCTTGGGTATCGGCGGTATTGCTTTCGCGCTGGCGGCTCAGGATACGATAAAGAATATTTTTGGAGGCTTCGCTATTTATATGGATAAAACGTTCCGCCTCGGCGATACGATAAAATTTGATTCGATTGAAGGTACGGTTGTCGATATCGGGCTAAGAAGTACGCGTATCCGCAATTATGACAAACGCATATTGACTATTCCCAATTATAAGCTGACGGACGCCTTCATAATTAATATATCATCCGAACCCGGCCGACGGATTGTGATGGAGTTGGGTCTGACCTACCAAACGTCAATAGAGAAGATGCAGGAGGCGATGCACCTTCTAAGAGATATGCCGAATCGTATTCCGGATGTGAATGACAATGATTTAGTCGTCTCTTTTACGAATTTTGAAGAATCGGCCTTAGTCATCACTTTCATCTATTTTATCCGTAAATCGGCCGATACTTACGAGACACGATCGAAAGTGAATCAGGAAATCCTCCGTTCATTTAATCAAGCCGGATTGAAATTTGCATTCCCGTCGCGAACACTATATCTTGAAATGGAAAAAGCGCCTACCGTTCTTACTAACAAATAAAGACAATAAGTCCTTTCCGGTTGTTTTATTCTTTTACCTTTACAAAAAAAGCAATTAACAAATAAAGGAAAAATAGTCCGGCTAAAACGCTCAGTCCTAAACAAACATTTGCAAAAGGAACATGATTGAGTTTCATGAACACCCCCACAAATACAAGTAAAGATGAAAGTATAAGCGTCAATAAAATTCTTTTCTTTTTTTTCATTTTGTTCATTTTTTAATATGATTCAATGTAGCGCTTCGAGTAAAGGCTCTATTGACAGAGGTTTACCGGTCGCTTTTTTTATCCATACATTAGGGGTTAGGCGGCCTTGTTGGTAGATACGGTCGACTTCTGAGGCGAAATCTTTGCCTTTCAGGTGGGTCTCCAATTGAAATTCGATGATTTGCCCGAAGGCATAGGCGGAAAGATACAACGGATAACCAATCATGTGGGAATAGATTGCAAGAACAGTCTCGTCTTTCACGCCGAAAACAGGTGCAAAATATTTGTTCCACAGTTCTTTAGACAGGCGAATGACTGCTTCTTGCAGTTCTCCGGCTGTTGCATCGGGATTAGCATACATCCACTTCCATACGGCAATATCGAGCATGGACACGCCGGTTATCTCGTAGAGACTCCATACTTTATCCTTGATATCTAAGGCGTCTTTGTCGGGGTCATTGTTTTCGACGCCCAACAGTTCAAGGTCGCGTTTCTGAAAAACGAAAGCTAATGCTTCGGTAAACGATGTGTTCGGGACACCTTCGAGCATGTAATAATCAACGTCATATAAGGATATGGTCTGCTCTACATTATGGCCAAATTCATGTATGGCGATGTTATATCCTTTGTAGTTCATTCCGTCGGCAGGTATTCGTGTGCGCAGGCGCGCTTTCTGTCCTTTCATGGAGGCGCCGGCGGCATGTCCGGAGCCGCGTGCAGCATCGACAGCTATTTTTTCGGCAAGGTAGGCGGCGCGGTTCTGTGCGTAACCTAATTTTTTCAGGATATTAGGCAGCTCCTTTTCGAAAGTTTGTGCATCAGGATAAAGCGTGCGAACCTGTTCATCCAATTTGGTTTCGTCCAAGTTCGCACGTGCTTTAAAACCGTCGTACCAGATATCGAAAGCCTCTAATTTGCGTCCAAGGCGTTTGGAAATCTGCACGCCTAATTGTTTCAGTTCGGGGGATGATAAAAAACGGTCGAAAAGCGCTTCTACGTCTTCAAGCGCCACTTCCATATCATCATCAAATTTACGTTCTATAAATGTATTCCCCATGTACACATCTATCCGCCTCATGGCATGGAAATTATTGAGCATTTTTTCGTAGCGGACAGGCGTTTCCTTTGTTCCCGTCATTGTTTTGCCGTTTTCCGTCAATATGTTCGTGAAAGGGTTCCAATCGTATTTGTCCGAGTTAATGACTTCCTTCGGTATATCCTGCGCTATGATCCGCTTCATGACTTCGTAAATGGTGCGTTGTTTTTCGAGGCCTTCTTTCGCCTGACTGTAGTTCGCTTTGATTTCGTCGCGCAGGTTCCAATGGCAAAGAAGGAGCATATCTTCGGGGAAGATATTTCGGCCTTTCGCATTGAAAAGTTTTCCCATATAGATATTGTACGCATCGATATAGCGGTCGGCATCGTTACGCACAAGCGCATTTTGTCGGAGGATTTCCGGCGGTATTCGTTCTGTAAACCAATCGCCGAGACGTGCATAAGCCCAAGCCAACCGGTTGTCGTCGAGCATTTCTTTTTCCGCCAATGTCAGTTTAGGAAAGTTCAGCGCAATGATAAAAGCAATCTTACTTTGGTATAAATCTTCAGTGAAGTGGGCGCGCGGGCTTAGTTGTGAAAACTGATAGTCGATAGGCAGAATAGGGCCGGTCTCAACTGTCACATGCCAGTCCAATCGATGCGACATCTCGCTGAAATGGCCGTTCACCGCTTCCATATAATCGCTTATCTTCAGGAAGACCGTCTTTTTTTCTTCCGCATCCGAAATGAAGTTGTCTAAGCAGAAAGCGGTAAATACTTCCGTATCTCCGTCCGCTTCCTGCCACAAACGGGCAACCTGACGAACACCTTTCTCAATATCAATCTTTCCTGACGTCGCCTTTTCGGCAAGTTTTTGAATGACGGATAAAATAGCCGTTTCGGGGATAACCATCGAAACGGTTAAAGTTGGGCGAATGGACGAATGGGCTAATGGATGAATGGACGAATGGGCTAATGGATGAATGGACGAATGGGCGAAAGGATGAACTGACGAACGGGAATCATTTGAAGCTGATAAAGAAGCCGACGCAGGAATAAAAAAAAGCAATAATAAGGTGAGCGCCAAGCAAAAGCGTAAAAAGGATTCGATAGAAATTAAATTGTTCATAACAAAGTTTTTTTAATCTTTAACAACCTCATAATCTACATATTCCCCTTCATTTTTTGAAATTACTTTCTTCTTGGGGGGAGGTTTTTGGGTACGTGATGAAGTATTGCTTTTTTTTGATTTCGATGAACGGTTCTGCTGTTGATTATCACCAAATAAATACCTCAGAACCGACCGCACTATATACGGAATAACAAAAAAAACTACTAATAATAACGATATAAATCTCCACATATCAATCTATTTAAATCGTGTGCAAAGATAGTGCAAGTTGAGTGCAATTCAAAATAAAAGTATCGCTTTTATTTTCATCAGAAGCTATTGAGTAGTTTGCGGGCGTTTGCGACGTCTTCGGCTGCATCTCTTTTCGAGATATTACCGGCTGAAAACAGGGCGACGGCTGCTTCCAATTTTTTCAGTTTTGCTTCATCTTTTTTTGTCGCAAACTCCGTGCGCAGGATACGTATTTTCTCATAATCCTGAAATCCTTCAATCATCCGTTCCATGCGGATACTGCTATATCCGTAAGGATAAACCAAATAGCAATCGCCTGCCGCCCATGTTCGAAAACGTGAATCTAAAAGCGGCTCCGTTGTCCAGCTATTGTAAGCCCAGCGTAAATAGCCGTCATACCCCCTTTCGGCGGCATGCCAGCCTATCCATGCGGCTTCAGCAGGGGGTGAAAAGGTGAAGGTGTTCGGGCGGGCTTCGGCACAACAAGTGTAATAGGTGCTGAACTTGCCGACTTTCGCGCGTGATTGCTTCGTTTCTTCCGGGAAATTATGATTGAAAGGAACGCAATAATCATATAGTTCCGGTTCTATATCAGCGTAATAATTACCTGCTAACGTTATCTTGAAGGCGGGATCGGCCTTACGAATCACTTTTATAGCTTCTTTCATGGCGTCCATTTTACGCTCGTCCATAGCGATGGTCGTGCGCTCAAACCAGCCTTTTTGACGCAGGTGTGCAGCAAAATCTTTGAGGAAGGCGCCCCAATAATCTTCGTAAGCAGCGTCGCCGGGTGTCGCCTCGACAAACTGAATACGATTGGTGGCCTGGTCGAAATAGTCAAACGTCAACGCCCAAGGGACGAGCGTGTAACAATTGATTTGCTTGTCGATACCCATACTCATCATAAACGTTACCCACTTGTCAAAAACAGTATAGTCGTATGACCAGGCGCCGTCTATCTTTTTCGTTTTTCCGACCATACTGTCAAAATGGTCTTCTGTCTGTCCAGCCCACGGTTTGTGCATGATAGTGGTAGTAATGACTTTTTGTCCGGCGTCGGCTAATATTTGCATGACAGGTCGCATGGCTTCAAAATGCGCCTCGCTCCACAACGGAACCTGATGATACCGGGCGACAGCATACGGGTTTTGCCATAAATCCAAATGAAACGCCCACTCGGCTGGCAAAGGCAAGACATGCTCCGATACCTGAATTTCCATTGTCAGTTTCAGGTCGGTAAAACCGTTGCCCGATAGGGTAAGCGTCCCTTTATAGTTGCCGGCCTTAACAGATTGCGGCACCCATACCTGCACCCAAACCGGTTGTGTCGTATTGGCTTTAATAGCCTTCAACTCCGGTTTGTACAACACGTCTGCAACAACCGACGAATCCCAGTCCGCTTTGTTCGGACGATGACCGCAACCGCCCCGACCGTCTTTGTTTAGCTCGTCCGTCATGACATAACGGACAAAGGAGGGTTTTACAGCGGAAGAGGGGATTACCGACGAACCGGAGGTAAGGTCGCTAACTGAAATACGGACGTCCGACAGGTCTGTTTTCGTCCATACTACCGCTTGCATATTTACCCTTTCGCCTCTCCAGGCTTTCGTTTTCAAGCTATTGGCTTTAGATAAAACGGGCACATCCAATTTTTTGTAACGTAAATCAGTACTGCCCCAGCTAATCTGAGGCGTAACCGGTAGTTTATTCCACACACTTTCATCATCGTGTGGCTTGGTATCTGTCAATTCGGCATAATCATCCGTTGTTTGCGAGAAACATAAGATGCAGCATGTCAGGCAAATAAATAGTAAAAAGAAAAAGCGTCGCATAATAATTCCGATTAAAATGAATGTACAAAAATAGGAATTTTCCCAAATACCGGCAATTTTTTTTGAAAAATTCATCGATTCAGATTACCTGTGATCGCGGACGGGACGTCTGCGCACCCAGTCTGAATTGCTAAAAAAAGCTGCTTTATTTTTTTTCTGTGAAAACTTGCATTATCTTCGCCGAATGATTCGCAACAAAAAGTTTTTTTTTCTGTTATCCGGATTTGTCCTGATTGCCTTGTTTGCGGCAAATCTATTCTATGGTTCCGTATCTATTCCGCTACATGAAGTTGTCTCTATCCTGTTCGGAAACGAAACCGAAAAGATAGCATGGCAACATATCCTACTTCAATCGCGTCTGCCACAGGCTATTACAGCTTTATTTGCGGGCGCCTCGCTGGCGGTGTGCGGTCTGCTGCTTCAGACGCTCTTTAAAAATCCGTTAGCCGGCCCTTCCATACTCGGCATCAGCGACGGAGCTAATCTGGGGGTTGCATTGGTGATGCTTTTCTTTGGTAATTCATTCCGTTTGTTCTCCGTTTATTCGTTCAGCGGTTCGATAGCCATGATTATCGCCGCATTTATCGGAGCTTGTATTATCCTGAGCGTCATCCTGTTTTTTTCGACGAAAGTGACAAGCCCTGTTATGCTGCTAATTATCGGCATCATGATTGGATACTTGGCTTCTTCGGCCATAGCCATCCTCAATTATTATTCATCAGCCGACCGGGTACATGCTTTTGTATTATGGGGGATGGGCGATTTCTCAAGCGTTTCCAACGAACGGTTGCCTTTTTTTATCATTAGCTCTTTGGCAGGACTATGTATGGCGACACTCCTTATAAAGCCTCTTAACGCTTTGCTTTTAGGCGAAATGTACGCAGCCAACCTCGGCGTAAATGTGAAACGGACCCGCATCATAATATTGCTATGTACGGGACTGCTGACTGCTACCGTGACGGCTTTTTGCGGCCCGATTTCATTTATCGGATTAGCCATTCCGCATATCGCTCGTCTGATGCTCACTTCATCGAATCATACCCTGCTGCTGCCGGTAACGATGGTAACCGGTTCGTCTGTTGCGTTGCTCTGCAACCTGCTTACCGTATTCCCGGGAGCCGATAGTGTATTGCCGCTCAATGCAATAACGCCACTAATTGGCGCACCTGTCATTATTTACGTAATCGTAAACCGGAAAAATATCCAATATTTCAATTGATATGTCACCAACGCCTGTCATCGAAACACCCGGCTTAGTCATCGGATATACCCCAAAAAGCGGAAAAAGGACAATCATCCATGATTCGCTTCAACTTCAACTTTTTGCAGGCGAAATGACCGCCCTGTTAGGGCTGAATGGCGCCGGTAAATCAACGCTTCTTCGCACCTTATGCGGTTTTCAGCCGGCGCTTGGCGGAAAAATCATCATACAAGGCCGGCTTATGACCGATTATTCACAATCGGAACTGTCGCGTATGATTGGCGTAGTTCTGACCGAAAAAACAAATGCAGGCGGAATAAGCGTAAATGAATTGGTCGCACTCGGACGACACCCGTATACAGGTTTTTTCGGTAAACTGAACAGTGTTGATAAACAGGTTGTCACCGAATCGTTAAAGGCAGTCGGCATGGCGGAAAAGGCCACCCGTTTTGTATCGGAACTGTCCGACGGGGAACGGCAAAAAGCAATGATAGCCAAAGTATTAGCACAACAATGTCCCATTATCCTGTTAGACGAGCCCACGGCCTATCTCGATGTCACAAGTCGAATAGAAACCATGTCGTTATTGCATCGCCTAAGCGTCGAGCAGGAAAAAGCAATCCTTCTTTCCACCCACGATTTAGACCTTGCAATTCAAATGAGCGACAACTTGTGGCTAATGGAGAAAAAACGCCCCATGGAATGTGGCGCCCCGGAAGACCTTATCCTGAACGGCTCCTTTGCCACATTTTTCAATAAAGAAGGCATTACTTTCGATTCGTCCACCGGAAAACTGACAGCCGACAAGACCCTATCCCCAATCAAAGTCGAAGGCGATCCAAACACCGCTTATTGGGTAGGCAACGCACTAATACGCAACGGCTTTCGACCCTCTTCCGGGATTGAATCGAATGTTCGTATCCACTGCTACAGTCCGAATCAAATATCATTGTTTTTCCCCGGTTCGATAGAAAGAAAAATCGGTAGCATTGGGGAACTTCGAAAATATATAATTGAAGGGTGACGTTTTTTTTGCGCCGATGTATTTTTGAAAAATAAATTGAAAAATATTTTGCTACTTAAAAAACATTGAGTATTTTTGCTCAATGAATTGAGTAATTTTGCTCAATGAATTGAGTAATTTTGCTCAATGAATTGAGTAAAAATAAAATATAAGCTAATTTATTATGTATCAAAGAGCGCAATATCAGACAATTGTAGATAGAATTCTCGAACCGAGAAAGTTTATTCAAGTTATTATGGGGCCGCGTCAGGTTGGCAAAACCACGGTAGTAAAGCAAGTTTTAAAAACGTTAGAAAAAGATATTCCTCATATCATGTTTTCTGCCGATAACATTCCTGCCAACCAAAATAACTGGATTGGTGATTGTTGGGCTTCGGCAAGGGCTAAAATGAAAGTCGAAAACAGTAAGGAGATGATTCTGGTGATTGACGAAATACATAAACTGAAAGGCTGGAGTGAGGTTGTAAAAAAGGAGTGGGATAGCGACAATTTGTATGACATCAACATGAAAGTCATCCTTCTCGGCTCTTCACGTGTGATGCTGCAAAAAGGTCTTGCTGACTCGTTAGCAGGCCGGTTTGAGACTGTTAAAATGACACATTGGAATTATGCTGAAATGCGGGATGCTTTTGGCTTGTCGCTTGATGAGTATATTTACTATGGAGGATATCCGGGCGCTGCTTCACTTATTATAGACCCGGAAAGGTGGAGCGCCTATATTCGTGATTCGATTGTTGACGCAACGATTAATAAGGATATTCTTTTCGACACGCCTATCGGAAAACCGGCGCTTTTGAGGCAAACCTTTGAATTGGGCGCTTCCTATTCGGGACAAATCGTTTCATTAACAAAGATGACAGGTTCATTGCAGGATGCGGGGAACACGACTACCTTGTCGGGTTATCTTAACCTTTTGAAAGATAGTGGATTGCTTGCAGGTATTCAGAAATATTCGGTTGATAAGGCAAGGCAAAAAGCGAGTATCCCGAAATTTCAGGTATTAAACAATGCTTTGCTTAACATTTATTCTGGCTACTCTCTTCCCGAAGCTTTACAAGAACCTAAGATTTGGGGACATCTTTTTGAATCAGCCATTGGAGCGCATCTTCTTAGCGAGTCATTAACAGGTAATTATGATGTTTTTTATTGGCGGGACGACAATTTAGAGGTCGATTACATTCTTAAAAAAGGGAATAAAATTGTTGCTATCGAAGTCAAAAGCAATGCCGATACCACGAATAAAGGCCTTGCCGTATTCAGGGAAAAATACCGGCCTCATGCTTCATTAGTAGCGGGAAAAGGTGGAATAGAGGCCGAAAAATTCTTAGAGATAAATCCTTCAAAATTATTCACATAGAACATATTTGGATATACGCATTAATCATTCACTCATCCATATAATCTAATGTAAATGTATTAATCCTGATATACCGTCCTTTGGCTTGTGCAGGCAGAACGATGTTTGTCATAATAGAACCCGTTACGCTATTGTCATAACTGTCAATGAGGGTTGTGTAGGTTGTGTTGTCATTGCTTACTTCAATCCGGATATAGTCGGGTCGGCCACGCAGGTTGTGGGCGCGTTGCGAAAAAGTGCGGTTCCAGCGAAGCATAATCCATCCTGTCAAAGCATTGGATATGGATACTGTCCAAATCCAATACAAAAGAGCCTCCATCCGGAGATAATGTGGCGAATGAGTTGAAGTTGGAATCGATGAAGGTCTTTCCTTTTGCGGATTTAGATAGCGCGTCGTTGGGTACAGAGGTTGCGTTTTCGGGGTTAATGCCGCCGTAAACCGTTTTGTTGCGGGCGAGGTTGTTGGAGCCTCCTGCAGGTATTCCTCTGTAAATGTTTGTAGCTAAGCGGGCGTCGCCGCTGTTTATCATATTGTTATAGCAATTGACGGCATAGTTCGCTTGTATCACCGCATCATCGGCGTCGGTACCCGCCAATGCGCTTAAACCCGGCGTCACGGCAGCAGTAGCCGGAGCTATTCTCCATTCTTTCAACTGCAGGGGATAAGTGTCCACATCGGCTGCACAACCGGTGATAGTAGCGACAATCACTATTATAGAGGCTGTTATCGGGAAAAAAATTGTTTTATTCATTTATGAAATTATTTTTTGAATTATCCACACAAAGCCGCTGCGCCCAGAATACTTATATCATCGCGGGTCGATATCAGGATTTGAATTTTCCTGAGTGTTTCGGGATAATCGAAGGTCGCCATTTCTTTCCGCATGGCTTCTTCAAAATACGAATACGCATGGGTTATGCTTCCTCCAAAAATGATGGCGTCGGGGTCGTAGGTAAAGAGGATTATTTTGACTAACATCCCGATATGCTTTCCAAATTCCCGCCATATTTTCAGGGCGTTGGCATCGCCTATTGCAGCACGTTCGAGCGCTTCTTTTCCGGTCGTACGATAGTATTCGACAAAAAAGGCGCTTCCGCAATAATACTCCAAGGTATGCTCCAAATAAGGCAGACAGCCTATTTCGCCGGCGCCGGTGTTGCTCCCGTTATAGAGCTTGTTGTCAATAACGATACCTGCGCCCACACCGGTACCCAATGTGACGCCAAGGATATTACGATAGGGCTGACCCGCTCCGCAACGATGTTCACCTAATGCAAAACAGTTTGCGTCATTGTTTACATACACCGGAATCTTAAATTCCGCCTCAAAAATATCCTTCAGATGAACTTCAACCCACGAGGGTATATTGGCAACATTGTATACGATGCCTTTCTGCACGTCCACAACGGAAGGAACGCCTATCCCGATGCCTGTCACCGAAGGATTGAGTAGTCGGAGAATAAGTTCCCTCAACTGCTCCAATACCACCTCTTCCGCCTGGTCGGAACGGCAGGGTTCCGACAATCTTTTTACTACGTTGCCTGCCTCTACTAACCCGCAACGCACATTACTGCCTCCTAAATCGATTCCTATTGTCATAATTTTTTAATTTTAAAATCTGTGACAAAAATACACGAAATAATAGATTTTTCCAAGTGCATTGAAAAAAAACAGCAATTCAGACTGGGTGCGCGGATGTCCCGTCCGCATTGTGCGGGCGAGATGCCTGCACACCCGGAATTTTTAGCGGTTCGACGTGTATTGTCACATGCGTCTTACTGCCATATTGTTCTTTGAGTTTCAACTCTATCTTTGTAATCAGGTCATGTGATTCCAATAAAGACATGCTGCCATCCATCTTGACATGGAACTCAATGGCATAATAGTTCCCGATTTTACGCGTACATAAATTATGTAGGTGATGTACGCCTTCAAAATGACCGACTGTCTTTTCAATTTCATTTTCCGTCTCTTCCGGAAGTGAACGTTCCAACAGTTCGTCCAAACATGGTTTAGTTATTTTGAAAGACATTTTAATGATAAAAAAACTGACGACCAAAGCCGCCAGCGGGTCGAGTATAGTCCACTTATCGCCCAGAAAGATGGCGCCGCCTATCCCTGCCGCCGTTCCGATGGAAGATAAGGCGTCGCTTCTTTGATGCCATCCATTGGCTATCAATGCCGGCGAATTAAGATTCTTGCCTTTCTTGATGGTATACAGGGAGATAACGCCTTTAGATAAAATAGTTACCAAAGCCGCTATCAATGCAATAAGGCCGGGACTCGACAGCGTTGCACCCTGTATGACAGCATAAATACTGCTTATACCACTCCAGGCAATACCCAGACCTACCGCTAACAATACTATTCCAATAATGAACGTGGCAAGCGTTTCAAATTTGCCATGCCCGTAATCATGCTCCTTATCTTTTGGTTTTTGTGATGTTTTAACGAAAACTATCACAATGATATCCGTAATAAAATCGGACAACGAATGAACAGCATCGGCCGTCATCGCCGCACTTCGACCGACAATGCCTGCAAAAAATTTAAAAAGAATTAACATCAAATTAACCACACTGGAGGCGATGGTCACTTGATATATTTGCCGTTCTCTTTGTTTTTCTGTGATAACCATAATAATTCCTTATTTCTTATTCCTTATCCCTTAACCCTTAACCCTTATCCCTTTTTTGGGTAAGAAAGAAACGATGACGCTTCCGGTCAGTGCGACGCCTATAAGTACGATAAAAGCGAGCACATAATTACCGGCGGCGTCGTACATGGCGCCAACAAGCATCGGGAAGACTGATTCGGCGACGCCGTCGGCCACCAAAATGATCCCCATCGTCCGGCCTAAGGCCTTCACGCCAAACAAATCGCCAGCCATAAGTGGAATGATCATGTAATCACCACCTAATCCTATGCCGTAAACTATTGCAAAAATATAGATCCTTCCGTGGAAATCGGGAAGCAGCAATAAAGGAATAGCTATGGCAACCATTATGTAAATCAGTATCATAACGTACTTACGTCTGAAAAGGTCGGCCAACCAACCCATCCCGACCCTGCCGACAAGGCTCATCATCAAGACAAGCGACATGATGTAGGCCGCTTTCTCCTGCGAAAATTCAATGTCACGCAGGTATAGTTTCAAATGTTGACCTACTCCGCCTACTACTCCGATAGCGCACATGCTGCCTAAACCAAGCAGGTAAAAGTTACGATTTGTTAAAATATTTTTTATAGATACTGGTGATTCGGTTGTTTCATTGCGGACGGGAGATTTTTTCCCCGCCTCTTTGATGAAAAAAACCATTGGCGTTGAGACGATAATGATCAAAATACCCAAGCAAGTCAAAGAAATGTTCCATCCGAAAAGGGTTTCAAGTTTTGTAGCGAGTATTGGCGCTATTGAGCCGCCTGCTCCTATTCCTAAGTAGGCTATTCCCATCGCCTTGCCGCGATTCTTGTCGAACCGGCGCGAGATAAGCACCTGACAGGGTAAGGGGCCGGCGCAAACATATCCAAGCGCATTAAAAATATAAAACAGATAGAACAACGACAGGTAGCCACCGGTGTGCCCTAATCCCATTAGCGCCACGCCCATCAACAACGATCCTATCAGCATCAATCGGCGCGGTCCGTAGCGGTCGATCATCCATCCGGCAATAAAACCGAAAAGCGGGGCTACAAGCAATTTTGCAAGCGCATTGCCCGAAGTGACGGTGGTTCGCGACCACCCGAAGTCGTACGTCATAAAGTCATAAAAGAAAGGTAACCCGTAGAAGGCGATGCCGACCATGGCAAACAACGAGAGGAAGGCCGTGGCAACGATATAAGCGCCCGAACTTCTTCCCGATGAATCGGAGTTCATCTTAGGGTTATCGACATTTTCGATAACCTCTCCTTTTTTATTAATGTATCCCCCCGGAATTTTATCCGCTTTGTTTATATGCATTGTTTCTACTTTATATAATTCGACGCTAAAAGGCGCAAAGTTATCATTTTTATTCAAAAAAATAAAATCGGAAATAAAAAACGTTGATTCAGACTGGGTACGCGGGCGTCCCGTCCGCATTGTGCGGACGGGACGCCCGCGTACCCAGTTTTCGGTTATTTTTTGGAGGTAATGAAAATAATCGTACCTTTGCACATCGAAAAATATGCGACTGCGATGAAGAAAAAGATTTATTTTGTCATTCTTGCGTTTGCCACTTTTACCTTGCTGGCGCATACTGCCGTGGTGCATCATTACCATGAAGATACGGGAATATGCTTTTCAAAGCATTGCCGCGACAGCAAAGAAGCGCATCGTCATGCACAGCAGGATTCGCAACCTCATCATCATGAAGGCAACCATACGCCTGATGAATGTGTTGTTGATAATGTTTATCTTCCGGCAAGTGATAAAATCACTTGTTGCCAGCATCTGGTATGCGACTACGAACAAATAATTCTCGCGCTGATTGATAACAGTCTCACCGTACAGAACGTCGTTGATACAAAATTTTATTTCAGACATAATATTGTTTTTTATCATCATATATTTATCTCCCAATCGCTCGGATTGAGAGCGCCCCCTGTCGGGTAAATTTCTATTTCTTTATTAATCAAAACTTTTAGCCGTGCACAAAACGTGTGCATGTTGCTTGCGTTTGATTTTCAATTTCAACAAGAGATTTTTAGAAATTTATAAATGATAAATTATGTTCGACGCTATCATAAAATTTTCGGTCAAGAGCAAACTCCTTATAGGGCTGCTGACGCTTATTCTTTTCTTCGGAGGCATCTATGCCATGCTTACGCTTCCGGTAGACGCTGTTCCGGATATTACTAACAATCAGGTGCAGATAGTTACTATTTCGCCTACGCTTGCCCCGCAGGAGGTGGAGCAGTTGATTACTTTTCCGGTCGAAGTGGCGATGAGCAATATTATGAACGTGATAGAAATACGCTCTGTTTCACGTTTCGGGCTATCGTTGGTAACGGTCGTTTTTAAGGAAAATGTGCCAACATTAGACGCCCGTCAATTGGTCAACGAACAGATACAGACCATTGCAGGCGATATTCCCGCCGAGCTGGGACTTCCGCAACTGATGCCCATCACTACCGGTCTGGGTGAGATTTACCAGTATTTTTTGGAAATAGCGCCGGGCTATGAAGACAGGTACAACGCCATGGAACTGCGTACCATTCAGGACTGGATTGTCAAGCGCCGTCTTTCGGGAATTCCCGGTATTGTAGAGATCAACAGTTTCGGTGGTTATCTGAAACAATACGAAGTAGCGATTGATCCCGACGCGCTCTATTCGTTGAACATAACCATCAGCGAAGTCTTTGAGGCGCTGCATAGAAATAATCAGAATACCGGCGGAAGTTACATCGAAAAGGATGGCAGGGCCTACTATATCCGCTCCGAGGGGATGATAGAAAACTTGAGAGACATAGAACAGATAGTGATTGCCAATCGTGGAGGTATTCCTATTCACATTGACGAGATAGGCATAGTTCGTTTTGGGTCGCCAAAGCGTTTCGGAGCGATGACCAAAGACGGGCAGGGCGAATGTGTCGGCGGTATTGCCATGATGCTGAAGGGAGGCAATGCGAAAACGGTAACCGCCGAACTTGAAAAAAGAGTGGCGCAAGTTCAGAAAATGTTGCCCGAAGGCGTCAGTATCAAACCGTTCCTGAACCGTTCGGAGCTTGTGAGCAGAAATATTTCGACCGTCATTTTTAACCTTGCCGAAGGTGCTTTGATCGTTTTCGTAGTATTGATCATTTTTCTCGGCAATTTCAGAGCCGGCTTGATTGTCGCTTCTGTTATTCCCCTGTCCATGCTGTTTGGTTTTATTATGATGCGTGTTTTCGGCGTATCGGCCAACCTGATGAGTTTGGGCGCCATTGACTTCGGCATTGTCGTAGACGGTTCGATAGTGATAGTGGAAGGAATGTTGGCACACCTTTATACCCATGGGTTTTACGGAAAAAAACTAACTGCCGCCTCCATGGATGCCGAAATTGTCAACGGGACAAAAAACGTAGTCCATTCGGCTACATTTGCCGTACTGATTATTTTGATTGTATTCTTTCCAATCCTTATGTTGCAGGGTATTGAAGGGAAAATGTTTACTCCTATGGCTAAAACGCTTGTCTTCTGCATCCTCGGCGCGTTGATTCTGTCACTGACCTACGTACCCATGATGGCGTCGCTGTTTTTGAAAAAGAGCATAAAAAAAACGCGCACACTTGCCGACCGTTTTTTCAACCGGCTGAATAAACTGTATGGAAAACTGCTTCGGGTATGTTTGCGGTTTGGAATCTTGACAATTGCGGCTGCCTTTCTTGCTTTGGGGGGAAGCATTTTGCTTTTCAACCGGTTGGGCGCGGAATTTATCCCGACGCTTGACGAAGGCGATTTTGCCATGCAGATGACCCTGCCTGCCGGCAGTTCGCTTACAACAAGCATCGCGGCCTCCACGCAGGCGGAAAAGATTCTTTTGAGCAGTTTCCCCGAAATAAAACATGTCGTTTCAAAAATAGGCACCGCCGAAGTGCCTACCGACCCCATGGCAATAGAAGATGCTGATCTTATGATTGTTATGAAGCCTTTCAAGGAATGGACAAGCGCCTCGTCGCGTGCAGAATTAGTGGAGAAAATGAAAACGGCGCTGGAAGTAATAAAGGGTATAGAGTTCAATTTCAGCCAGCCGATTCAGTTGCGTTTCAATGAGTTAATGACAGGGGCAAAAGCCGATATCGCCATCAAACTTTATGGTGAAGATATGGGAGAGTTATATTCAAAAGCCCGCGAAGCGTCGCAATATATCAGGCAGATACCGGGCGCCGACGATGTGCTGGTAGAGCAGGCGATGGGTCTGCCGCAGTTGGTTGTCAATTACGACCGCGGCAAGCTGGCGCGATACGGCGTCGACATCGAAGAGCTGAACACCGTTATCCGCACAGCTTATGCCGGCGAGGTGGCAGGGACGGTATTTGAGAACGAGCGACGGTTTGATCTGGTCGTCCGCCTCGACCAGCAAAAAGTCAAGGATTTTAACTTGGACAAATTTTTCATTCGCACAGCCGACGGTATTCAGATACCTGTTACAGAACTGGCACAGGCAAAATTAGTGAGCGGCCCCCTGCAAATCAACCGCGACGAAACAAAACGAAGGATTGTCATCGGCGTTAATGTGCGTGATGCGGATATCCAGCAGGTAGTAGAGAAAATCAGCGCCGCGCTCAATGAAAATATAGCGCTCAAACCCGGCTATTATTTTGAGTACGGCGGACAATTTGAGAACCTGCAAAATGCTATCCGCACCTTGCTGGTGGTAATTCCTGTTGCGCTGCTGCTGATTCTTATTCTGCTGTTCACCGCTTTTCGCAGCCTGACGTACACCTTGATAGTGTTCAGCACCGTTCCACTGTCCATGATAGGCGGAACACTTGCGCTTTGGATACGGGGGTTGCCGTTCAGCATATCGGCAGGGGTGGGTTTTATTGCGCTGTTTGGGGTAGCCGTGCTGAACGGTATTCTGATGTTAAACCATTTCAAAGACTTGTCAAAATACGGACTGACAACTAATAATATCATCCGAAAAGGAACGCCTCACCTGCTTCGTCCCGTGTTCCTGACAGGGTTGGTTGCATCGCTGGGTTTTGTACCCATGGCAATTGCTACCTCGGCAGGCGCCGAGGTGCAGCGTCCTTTGGCCACGGTGGTCATTGGTGGATTGTTGGTATCTACATTTTTAACGCTCATCATTATCCCCGTCTTCTTTCGCCTGACGGGCGAGTTTTCGGTTCTCAAAAGGAAAATAGCTAAAAGAAAATATGTTACAACCGTCGCATTGTTCACCTTAACACTGTTGATACCCACCCAAATAAAGGCGCAGCAAACGGTGACCTTAGACGAAGTAATCGCCATGGCCTTAAAAAACAGTCCCCGTATGAAATCGGCGGCGGCCTCCATCGAACGAAGCCACGCAGCAAAAGGCGAATCATGGGATTTTGGCGCAACCGTTTTCGACTATTCCTGGGGGCAAATCAATAGCCCGAACCGCAGTGACCGCGCCTTCAGTATCACCCAACCAGTAGGCTCCGTCATTACGCCCATTTACAAAAATGCGCTGGTCAAACAACAAATAGCGACCCAAACCCTTTATCGCGAATTAGTAGAAAAAGAAATCATCGCCGAAGCCAAACATGCGTGGGCGTATTATCTATATACCTTTCACCGAAAACAATTGCTTAGCGAACAGCATGACCTTGCCGAGCTACTTGCACACGCGGGAAACCGGCGTTTTCAGCAGGGCGACATAACGCTTTTGGAAAAAAATATGACAACGACACAGGCTGCCTCGATGAAAAACAAAGTCTTTCAGGCAGAAGAAGAATTTAAGGTAGCCTCCGCCCGCCTTCAATGGGTTTGTTTTTCGGATAATCAATTGATCCCCGCCGATACTGTCTTGCGGAAATTTGATTTCAACATTGCAAACAGTCAACCGGCTGCGGTATATATATCTTATTTCAATAGCAAGGCGTCGGAATCGGAAGCGATGATAAAGATAGAAAAAAGCCGCTTCTTCCCCGAATTTTCGGCAGGCTATCTGCGTCAAAACATCCTCCCCGACCGAGGCCTTGACGCATGGTTAATAGGAGCGTCTATTCCTTTGGTATTCAATGCGCAGAAAAGTCGTGTCAAACAGGCAAAATTAGACGCTGCCATCATGCGGTATGAAACGCAGGATAACATCCGCCAACTTCACCGCAAAGTGGACGAACTCCAAGCCGAACTGCGAAAACAGGACGAAAGCATCCGCTTTTATGAAACATCAGCGCTCCCCGAAGCCGAAGCGCTGATAAGAGCCGCCCACCTGCAACTGACACACAACGATATCAACATCAGCGAATTTATTCAAAGCATGAACAGCGCGCTGGAGATCAAACAGGCGTATTTGGAGATGATATATCTTTATAATGTAGCGGGGGTGGAGAGGGAGTTGTTTGAATAAGGGGCGAAAGGGCGAAAGCACGAAAGGGCGAAGGGAGCGAAAGGGTGTGGGGGTGCTAATTAAAGGTTTTATTATGTGAGTATTATATAATTATACAATTAATAAATAAAAATATTATGGACAAAAAAAAGTTTAATTTTGAGGATTTGGAAATATGGAAAGAAGGGATGCGGCTTAGTGTTGCTATCTATAAGTTAATGAAAAATTGTAAAGATTTTGGTTTCAAAGACCAAATTAAAAGAGCGTCTGTCTCAATTGCTTCAAATATTGCAGAAGGTTTTGAACGACAAACTAATAAAGAGTTCATTCAATTTCTTTATATTGCTAAAGGTTCGTGCGGCGAGTTAAGAACACAGATTTATTTAGCAAAAGAACTTGAATATCTGAATAAGGAAGATTTTATAAACATGCTGAATCAAAGCAAACTATTGTCTGCCAAGATACAAAATTTCATCAAATTCCGTAAATCCCTACCCAAATGAAAAATCCCACCCGCCCTTTCACCCCTACGCCCCTTAGCGCCTTCACCCCTTCGCACTTTCGTGCCTTCGCGCCTTCACGCTTTCGCCCCTCCACCCTTTCGCGCTTTCGCCCCTTCGCCCCTTCACCCCTTCGCTCCTTCGCGCCTTCGCTCCTTTGTACTTTCGCCCTTTCCTGCCTTATCGCCTGCAGCAGCCCCGAAAAACAGACAACGCCTAAAATAGAACAGGATAAGGCGATAATCAACGATACGGAAAAGGTCGACGCTGATGTTTCTATCAGTTTTCTTGCTGACGAAGCGGCGTTTAACGGTATTTTTGTCTTATCACCTCGTGGACATGCCACTGTTGCTTTATCAATCGAAGGAATTGTAAAAAACACTTCCTCTCGCTTGTCGGGTGAATATGTGCAAAAGGGAGAGCTTTTAGCAACGTTGGAAAATCCGGAATTTATCAACCTTCAGCAAAGCTACTTAGAAGCAAGCGCCCAATGCGATTACTTGGAAGCCGAATATAAACGTCAAGAAGTCCTATCGCAGGAAGATGTGACCTCACAAAAAAGACTGCAGCAGTGCAAGTCCGAATTTTTATCGATGAAAAGCCGTAAGGATGCGGCTGCAGCACAATTGACGATGCTTGGTTTATCGCCTCAATCAATTATCACAGACGGTATGAGCCCCCTTTTGGAAGTACGCGCTCCGATAAGCGGCTACCTATCGAACATACAAATAAACGCCGGAAAGCATATTGCGGTCGGCGAACCGCTATGCGAGATCATTGATAAAAGCGCTATCCTAATAAAACTCACCATCTACGAAAAAGATTTAAACAGGATAGAGACAGGCGATAAAATCGACTTTCGCGTAAACGGCATGGGGGACGAGCGTTTCGAGGGCGAAATCATATCCATTGGACAGCGTGTAGACAATATTAGCCGCTCGTTAGAAGTACATGCCAAAGTGATAAACAACCATTCACAGTTTCGACCAGGCATGTATGTTAGCGCGATGGTTGTGAAAAAATAATTACTGTGTTTTTAATTTAGCAATGATAACCACCTGGTTATCATCGATTTTTAGTTCTGATAACTCTTGTAAGTTTTTAGGCAATTGACTGGCTTTCTCCGGATTCGCTTCAAACCAGTCGATAATATCTTCTGCTTCATAGTAAGCTATCAATTCGCCGGATTGATTGATACTCATTAAAAGAGGATACAACGGAGCAAAACCATCGATATCATTGATTACAGGACTTCTATCAGTTTGATCTACCTCCGAAATTTTTGTTATCCCGGTTTTTTTATCATAAAATCCAAAATAACGAGATATTAGTCGCCTTTCTTGATCCGTTTTGTCATGCCGAAAAGAAAAAAATAAAAATCGGTCGGATTCATTGATTGTTTGAAAAAAAACATATTTATTCATCATTGGCTTCTCATTAGGAAAATCTAATTTTGCTCTTTCCGAATAGGGAGGGTTGAACTTTTCAAGATCAAATCGATAATAAGGAATAAGTTCATCTTTTGTGATTTGAAACAAGGTATCAACCAAATTTTCATAAAAAAATACATTATTTTTCCATTTGTAAAATATACAGGGCATAGTTGAGTACGAGAAGGGATCAGGAATATATGAATGATAATTCGGGAACTTGTTGAACACATTACCTTTATCATCAAAAAGGAACAATTTGTAAGGTTCATTTCCCGAATAATTTTCCTGGTACCAAACAAAGCTATTTTCATCTAATGCTATAAAATCTTTCGCCGCAACTATCTCCTCTGCATAGAATTTACGAAAAACGTTCCCGTCAAGATCATATTCCACTCTGTTCATTTTGTTACCTACACATTGTATTGTCTGTCTATTCTCGTCAAATCCATACCTGGAAAGAGTAGCTAAATAATCATTTGGCCCTTGACCACGGCGTCCGATTTTCCGTATAAACCTTCCCGTTTTTCTGTCGAATAAGTGATTAAGTCTAAACGATATAGCAACAATGTAATTATCTGTGGTATAAACACATAACCCCTCATTATTGACGGATTCCGAAAGGGTTTCCAATGAGATATATTCTATTTCATCCACAAAATCAGACAAGAAAATGTCGCAAGGGTTTTTTAACGCTTTTGCAATATCTATCACTGCAACAGTATCGGTTGGCGTTGGCGATGAACATCCAAAACCGAGTATTAATAAAATTAAAAGAAAGTGTTTCATATTCATAGTTAATTGTTTATATCGGGTTTTCCGCTTGTCTTCGACATCTTCAAGCATGTCTCCGTATGTTCGTAAAATATTTCTTGATAATTCATAAGGCTGTTCTAATTTGAGGGCAAAAGTAATAATATTCTTTATTTTTAAAAAACAATTTGATCATCGATCATCAGTAATTCAGCAAAAACTGGGTGCGCGGGCGTCTCGCCCGCACAATGCGGACGGTACGTCCGCGCACCCAGTCTGAATTGATGCTTTTTATTTTCGATTTTGGTTTTCTCAAAAGAAAAGGCTTACTATGCAAAAAATAATCAGGCATGGCAACAAAAAAATAATTGAATCGCTGCCGGTAAACCGCCGCGAACATACAATATAAAAAAGAAAAAAGTGATTTTTTAATTAAAAATTTGTCGATTCAAAAATAAGTTGTACTTTTGCAGCACCAGTACCCGCCGAAGCCTCTTCACAATGCTCAAATCAGGCGGGTCGTTTTATTTTTATCGCTTATGAAAGTCAATTATTCCAAAACGTGTATGTTGCCGCAAGATTTAATTCCCTTGCTGAAACAAAGAGGCTTAGTCATTCACAATGAACAAAAGGCTGTTAATTTCCTTAGCAATATCGGCTATTTTCGATTGAGCGCTTACTTCTATCCTTTGCTGAAAGAGCCTAAAAGCGACCATCTTTATAAAGACGGCTCTACTTTTGATATGGCATTGGACATGTATCGCTTCGACCGCAAATTGCGGGTTCTTCTTTTTAACGAAATCGAGAAAATCGAAGTGGCTATCCGCAGCGCAATAACTAATCTGATTTGCGATGCTTTGGGTGATGTTTTTTGGATGACCGACCCCAAGAACTTTAAGAATCACGTTATTTTTACAAAAACAACGGACATTATCCAGACGGAAATAAGCAAATCAAAAGAAGAATTTATCATTCATTTCCAAAACAAATACCATAATCCGTTTCCTCCTGCTTGGATGATTGCCGAAATTTTACCGTTAGGAGTGTTGTACAACATTTTCAACAATCTGAAAAGCAAAAGACTGAAAAAAAAGATTTCAACTTTTTTCAGACTGTCTTTGCCTGCTTTCATTTCGTGGATGCTGATTTTATCCAATCTGAGAAATCTGTGCGGACATCATGTGCGTGTGTGGAACAAAGAAATTTCCCTTATAGCAACCGACCCTCTGTACCATGCTTTCCCATGGATAGACATTTCCAAAACAGACGCGAAACGTATTTACTACCGTATTTGCATCATCAAATACCTGCTTTTTACCGTTTCGCCGAACAATACCTTTACGCAAAAACTGAAATCGCTGCTGGCAGCGTATCCGACGATTGACATCAAAGCCATGGGGTTTCCTCCCGACTGGCAAAATGAACCGCTCTGGAACTTTGTTACGAAATGAAAGGGAACCACTGATCCACCTCGTTTGTAGTATTCCCTACGCGGGAATGACGAGGGAAGCCAAAACGCATAAAATGACTTTGTAATCTTTATCTCAAATCGACAAAAAAATTTGATTTTCAACCTGATAAACACATTTTTTATGGCTTTTGCAACGAATTTGGGGTGGGCAAAGCGCATGAATTTGAGTCGCCACTGCTATAACCTGTGGCAATGCGAGTGGAGCAGCCCGAAGCGCCCTCTATTACGGTTTTTCAGTCGACGCACGTTACTGCTTCAAGGACAGGCTGGCGGACATTATTTTTAGTTTTTATTTCCTTTTTTATTTATCAAAAGAAAATCGTAACTTTGCAACAAAAAAATCAGGCATGGCAACAAAAAATTTCAAGCAATTGCCTTACGGCAATCCCGATTTCGAGAGCATAAGGACTGAAAATTATGCTTATGTAGATAAAACGCGATTCATCGAACTGTTGGAAAATGAAGCCAACAAGGCTCAATTTTTCATTCGTCCGCGCAAGTTCGGCAAGAGCCTCTTTTTATCTACACTGTCCAATTATTACGATATTCGTAAAGCGTCCCGGTTCGAGCAGTTGTTCGGCGATTTGTACATCGGCAAAAACCCTACGCCAAAGAAAAACGCTTATGTGGTCATCAACTTTGATTTTTCGGGACTCAACACCCGAAGCGAGGCAGGATTTACCCAGTCTTTTTCACGCAAAGTGCAAAATACAATTACAAAGTTTTTTATGCTCTATAAGGACTTGTTACCGAATGTTGATGCGTCAATTCAGGAAATTAAGACAGAAAAGTTAGGTGTTGACAGTTTGAACATTTTATTCGAAATAATCGAGCCTGCTAAACTCAAACTCTTTGTTATTATAGACGAGTACGACCATTTTGCCAACGATTTGATTGCCATGGGCAGTCACAGGGGCAAAGATTTTTATCGCAACATGTTTAACGCTATCGGTTTGGTACGCGACTTCTATGCAATTCTCAATACAGGTAGGTCAACCGTTATTGACCGTATTTTCATTACCGGTATTTCCCCTGTGATGCTTGATAATTTGACCAGCGGCTTAAATATTGTCGACAACCTTACATTCGATCTGCAATACAATGAAATGCTGGGATTTACGCAGGAGGAAGTAGATGCGCTGATGTACGAAACCGGCGTCGATCCTGCCAAAACAGGCTTAGATATGACCCTGTATTACAAAGGTTATCTCTTTAATGGCGATGGCGAAAACCGCCTGTACAATTCAACGATGGTTCTCTTTTTTTTTAATCTTATTTTGAACAATGAAAAAACGACTGCCGAGAACATTATCGATTCCAATCTCAAGACCGACTATGGGCGTCTACAACAATTGGTGCAAAATGAAAAGAACAGGGAAACATTGATAGAAATCATAAAGGAAGGCAGCATTACTTCCGATATTATCAAAGAATTTCCTATGGAAATGATGTACAGCGACGAGTATTTTATTTCTCTGCTTTTCTACATGGGACTGCTTACTATTAAGGAAAACTATTTCGGAGAATATCGCCTGCAGATTCCCAACTACTCCATTCGCACGCTGTTTTGGGAATATCTGAACCGTTTAGTGTGCGAATCGTCGCCTGACATGACCATCGACATACGACGCTTAAAAGAGGCTATCCAGAACATGGCCATGAAGGGCGAAGTGCATACATTTATAGAATATGTATCGGAAAACGCTTTCAGCCGTTTGTCTAACATTGACTTGCAACGCTTTGACGAGAAATATATCAAAATTTTGCTGCTTGCCTATTTGTTCCAAAGTAAAGTCTACGTTACGATGAGCGAATTTGAGACAAGCGGCGGATATACGGATATTTTCCTGCAACGCAGCCCGCATCTGCCGGAGGTGAAATATGAGTGGGTATTAGAGATAAAATATCTGAAAGTGGAGAACGAAAAAGAATTGGCCAAAGCCAAAAAGGAAGCAGAAGAACAGTTGCAGCGATACATACAGGCATACCGGCTAACCGGACGCCTCGATTTGAAAACTGCCACAGTGGTATTTATCGGCAAAAATAAATTTGAATTATTTGTTTAGGATTGTGTTGTGCATGTCGCCGCTTCGGGCGAATTCCTGATGGAAGGCAAAGCAACAATTCAGATTTTGCGGTGTTTGTCCTTTGATTCCCATGTTTAGGTACTCGTTTAACAAGGGGCGGTAACTTGGGTCGGCGCAATTATTAATAATAGTACGCGCGCGTTGGAGAGGTGATTTGCCGCGAAGGTCGGCAACGCCATGCTCGGTGATGATTATTTTTACGGAGTGTTCGTTGTGGTCCAAGTGTGATACCATAGGGACAAAAGCGCTGATCTTACCGCCTTTAGCTGTGGATGGGGCGGTAAAGATGGATAAGTAGGCGGCGCGTGTGAAATCGCCCGAACCACCCAGCCCGTTCATCATCTTTGTGCCTGACACATGGGTCGAGTTGATATTCCCGAAAATATCCGCTTCGAGCGCCGTATTGATAGTAAGCGCTCCTATTCGGCGCACCACTTCAGGGCTATTGGTTATCTCCTGCGGACGGAGCAGGATTTTGTCTTTATATAAAGGGAGGCGGGCGTATATGTCGGTCAAGACTTCGTTGGTGACGGTTAGCGAACAGCCGCTTGCAAATTTTACACGACCTTCGTTCATCAGTTTAATGGCGGCGTCCTGAATCACTTCCGTATAGATGTCAAACGGCGGGATATTGGTGTTTTTCCCTAAAGCGCCTAAAACAGCATTGGCTACATTGCCTACGCCGCTTTGTATGGGAAGAAACGTACTTGGGATGCGTCCGGCTTTGATTTCGCTGACTAAAAAGTTCGAAACATTTTCGCCAATGGCCAATGTCACCTCGTCGAGCGGAGTGAACGGATTCACATCGGATTTGTTGTTTGTCTCAACTATCCCGACGATCTTGTACGGGTCGACCTTCAGGTAAGGCGTCCCGATACGGTCAGAAGGCTTATAGACAGGTATTTCACGACGATGGGGCGGGTCTGCCGGTTCATAGATGTCGTGCATTCCTTTTAGTTCTTTTGGGTGATAATGATTCAGTTCTATGATTATTTTATCGGCTAACCGGCAGATAGTGGGTGAGATACCTACCGCTTCGGTAGGGATAATCTCGCCGTCGCCGGTAATGTCCACCGCTTCGATAACGGCTACATTCACTTTGCCTAAGAAGCCGTACCGCAGACTTTGGGGTAATTCGGAAAGATGGAGGTCGAAGTAGTTTGTCCCGTTTGCATTAATCAAAGTTCGCAGGTCGATGCTGGATTGATAGGCTGTGCGGAATTTGAAAGCATTGGCTCTGGTTAACGCTCCGTCGATGTTATCGCCTGTCGAAGCGCCGGTATATACGCCTATGCTGAAAGGGTTTCCTTTTTTGTGCTCTTCTTCTGCACGGACAGCAATCGCTTTTGGGACGTTTTTTGGGCAACCTGCCGGAGTAAATCCGCTGAATCCTACATTATCATTATCGTTTACAAACGAGGCGGCTTCTTCGGCCGTGATTTTTTCAAATGTCATAATTATTTTCTGTTTAGTTTTTTCGGTTGAAAATTTCGTTATAAATGAAAGCCTTACGCCAGTCGTCGGTGTTTCCCGGAAGATCGTCGAGTGTGATCGAAGCAAGATTATCTTCTATCTCCAACTGTTTTGATTCTTCCCTTTGAAGCGCAGGCTGTCCTTCCTGATAAATACTGTAGTATTGTTTGTTTTGTTTAGTAAAAGACGGGTGGGATGGCACCGGTTTTTTTTCGGGTTCAGGGATAAAATCGTCCCAAATATCCTCACTGTCACTGTTTTTTGTGATGATTTCGCGGGGTTTATTTTGACTGGCAATCTGTTGCGCTTTTTTACGCGTCGAACTGATGAGGCTTGCCACACCGGCAATGATAATGACTAAAAAATAGATCCAATCTCCAAATTCTTCCATGATGTATTTTATTTTGATGCAAAAGTAAATGAAATCTTCGGAATATCCAAATGTGACCGATGAAAAAGTTTTAAATATACTATCTTTGCAAACGTTTTTAGAGAAAAAAAATCAGGATATGTCACAAAAAATAATAGACAGGGAAGAACGCAGGTTGTATATGGAGACGTATGGATGTCAGATGAATGTCGCTGATAGCGAGGTGGTTGCATCTGTTATGAATACGGCGGGTTATGTTCTTACGGAGCATATAGAAGAAGCCGATGCGATTTTTGTTAATACGTGCTCCGTTCGCGATAACGCAGAGCAGCGCGTTATCAGCCGGCTTCAATATTTCAATTCCTTACGCAGGAATAAAAAGGGACTGATTATAGGCGTTTTAGGATGTATGGCAGAGCGGGTAAAAGAAGAATTGATTGGTAAATATGGCGTCGACCTCGTGGCAGGCCCCGATGCTTATTTAGATTTACCCCACTTGGCAGGCGCAGTAGAGAAAGGAGAAAAGGCGGTCAATGTGGCGCTGTCGACACAGGAAACATATAGGGATGTGATGCCGGTGAAAATGGCCGGCGCCACTGTGTCGGGCTATGTCTCAATCATGCGGGGGTGTAATAATTTTTGTTCGTACTGCATCGTACCTTATACACGGGGACGCGAAAGAAGCCGCGATGTGAAAAGTATCATGAACGAAATAGCCGATATGTATGCCAAAGGTTATAAGGACGTAACCTTGCTGGGTCAGAATGTTAATTCTTACCGGTATATTGGCGGAAATCTGCCTTTCAGCGGGGTACAACAGGCGGCTGACAACAATCGGGTGACGGATTTTCCCCGTTTACTGCAATATGTAGCGGAGACTATGCCGCAAATGCGTATCCGTTTTTTGACGTCTCATCCGAAGGATATGAGTGATGAGTTGTTGGATGTGATGGCAGCACATCGGAATATTTGCAAGTATATACATCTTCCTGCGCAATCAGGGAGCACAAGGATATTGCAGTTGATGAACCGGAACTATACACGCGAATGGTATCTCGACCGGATTGCTGCCATACGTCGCAAGATGCCGGCGTGCGCCATATCGACAGATTTGTTTTGCGGTTTTCATTCCGAAACCGACGAAGATTTTGAGGAAACACTCTCCCTGATGCGTGAGGTGGGGTTTGATTCCGCTTTTATGTTCAAATATTCGGAACGTCCCGGTACGTATGCAGCCCGGAATCTTCCGGACGATGTCCCTGACGATGTAAAAATCAGTCGATTACAACGTATGATTTATTTACAGAACACGTTGTCGGAAGAAAGTAACCGGCGGGATATCGGTAAAACCTTCGAGGTCTTAGTCGAAGGATACTCTAAGCGTTCACGCGAGCAACTGTATGGTCATACCGCACATAATAAGGTTGTTATCTTTGACAAAGGAAGTCATCATGTTGGCGAATTTGTTGATGTGTGTGTTGAAAGGGCTACTTCGGCGACGCTGTTTGGAAGGGAGAAGGGGGGAAGGGGCGAAGGGGTGAAGGGACGAAGGGACGA